>Ga0116229_10009361_pt1 | contig 14958 bp, 12 predicted proteins | sample S1TSphgellanicum_3_FD_87313 | JGI IMG/M metagenome (GOLD analysis project Ga0116229, IMG submission 87313) | Host-associated microbial communities from peat moss isolated from Minnesota, USA - S1T2_Fc - Sphagnum magellanicum MG | ecosystem: Host-associated > Plants > Peat moss > Unclassified... | reverse complement strand
GCGGGGCCCGCTACAGATTTCAAAACTGTCAATAACTCTTCCTTTCTTTGTGTAGTCAAATCCGTCGGCAAGAATGGTACATGATGTGGTGGTGCTTAACCATTCGCGACCTCCGTGTGGATGTCCGCCGGTGAAATGTAGCCCGGGCCCGAATTTGTTTTCCAATTCCTCGATCGTTGTGACACCAACAATGTACCGCCCTATCCGGCCAATCACTGGCAGCCGAGTCCAACGGCTTTCGTTCGCGTTTCGTTTCGCCTGAGCTGCCGGACATAATTCCAGCCAGACTATCGTTGCCAGGCAGATAGCGGCCAGGAGAAACCTCAGCGAGCTGATTAATGGCGAGCGAACGTAGCCTGAACTGTAAGGCCATTTTGGATAATTATATTTCGTAATCATTCTTCCAGTGCTCATTTGAAGGTGCCAGGGCACACGCGATCCCAGTAATTTTCCCAACTGTTGCAATTGGGTTGCCATACATCAAGCCAATTATCTGGACTTGACTTGTTTTGTCGTTTCAGACTTTAAACAGGCGTTCCGATAAAATGCAAATTCCAGTTCAGATTAAATGCCATTCGGCGTTCAGGTTGATGCGAGTACGCAAACTTCCCAACCGCAATTGTTCACACATATTGCCTCGCTACTGAAACTGCCTAGTAGTGCTCCAACATCCTTCATGACGCCGCCATGAAACCGCTGGCTTGGTATTTTAATAAAATGTCGCGGCCTCTGCAAAATTCCGCGCCCTGTCAATTGAGCCCCCGGAACCATTTTCATGATTCGGTGGTAAGGTAAATTTAACAGGATATTACACGCCATTTCTGGAACAGTAAGTTAACCCAACTGCTACAACAATGTAGCTCTACAGCGAAAGAGATTCACAAGTGACTAAAGTCAGTATTTTTCTCGCCTCCTGCGCCCTCTCCTTGCTCACCCTAGCCAGCGCCGACGCGGCTAAGAAGGTTGTGCATGTGATCCCGCCGGCAATTAAGTCGACAACTGCCTCTAAAGCGACGTTTACGATAAAAAGGCCGACCAATACAGATGTGTCGGCCATCCTGAAAAGCGCACCCACCAGCGCACAGTACCCTAACGCCGCTGCGGCGACAGTTCTGGATGCCAGCGATATTACAATCCAGACCGACGGCACAGTTATTGAAAAAGACCACGAAATGCTCCGCATCTTTAACGACCGAGCGCGTGATCAAAGTGATATCTCAATTCCCTATAGCAGCTCGACCGACACACTTTCGGATCTCTCGGCGAGAACTATCCTGCCCAGCGGCAAGACAATCCCGTTAAATCCATCCGATGTTCATGTCACATCGCCATTCGCCGGTTACGCAATGTACGATGACTCGAAGATTGCCAGCTTCTCGATGCCAGGGGTAGAGGACGGCTCGATCATCGACTACTCATACACGATTAAAACAAAACCGCTTCTCAAAAACGATTTCTCCGAGACGTGGCTCTTTGCCGACGGAAGCTTCCCGGTGAAGATCAGCCGGTTCACCATCACGGCACCGTCAAACCTCAAGATCAACAGCCAGATATTAAATGCGCCGAACCTCACGCCGGTGGTAAAAAACCACGGTGCGACAACCACGTATATTTGGGCGATGACGAATCTCAGTGATGTCGATCCTGAGCCGATGATGCCGCCAGAGCGAGATATCTTTCCAATGGTGCAGGTGAGCTCGCTCCCGAGCTGGCAGGATATCTCCCATTGGTATTACAACCTCGCCAAGGATCGTGAGACGATCACGCCCGATCTGCATCAATTGGTTTTGCAGCAGACTGCCGGGCTAACCACCGATCAGGATAAGGCTAAGGCACTGTTTTACTGGGTCGAAGAGAATATCCGTTATGTAGCAGTCGAGCTAGGCGAATCGGCATGGCAGCCACACTCGGCCGAAGATGTCTATATCAACCGCTATGGCGACTGCAAAGATATGGCAACTCTACTTGTCACCCTGCTGCGCGATGCGGGGATCAAGGAGGCCTATCCCGTCCTGTTGCAGGCCGACAGCGACACGCCCATCGAACCGATGCTGCCAAGCACCGAAGCGTTCGACCACTGTATTTGCCGGGCAACCATCGATGGACAGGACTATTGGTTCGACTGCACGGCCGAAATCTGTGGTTTCGGTGATATTCCTGGCGGAGATCGTGGCGCAAATGTTCTGGTGGTAAAGGACGACGGCAGCGGCGAGTTTGATACAATCCCACGTTTCTCGCCACCGCAAAACTCCTTGAGCGTTGTCCAGCATGTCACACTCAATAATGATGGCAGTGCCCTCTGCGCGGCGACAATGGTGGCTCATGGTGACGGTGATATGGAGCTTCGATCGAGCTTCCGCCAGATCAAACCAAACCTCATTCAGGACGGAGTCAGGAATTTCGTCCTACGGCAGAGTCCGAACTCGACACTGATCGATTACAAGCTGAGCGATTTTAACGACCGAGACAACCCATTCTCAATGGAATACTCTTACAGCGCTCCTGATTTCGCCCAGCAAACGGCAAATCTGCTAATCTTTACACCAACACCATTTGGTGGCATGGTCTCCCTGACCAAGCCGACACGGACGTTTCCGATCTACACGGACGATACATCGAGTGTCCTAACAATGGTTGCGGTGCAGATACCTACCGGCTACACGGTCGATGATTTGCCCGATCCGATGGATGAACAGTTGCCTTTTGCCGAGTATAAGCGGACGGTAATGCAGACAGGACAGACGATTAATGTCAGCTTCGATATCTCCATGAGGCCGTCCCTGACACCACCCGATCAGTATTCGGCGCTGCAGCAGGCACTGGCAAAGCTCAGAAAAGATATTGATGAACCGATTGTTCTAAAGAAGGTCTCGCAGTAACCGCGCCGGACTACTGTGAGGCGAGCGGTGAATTAGGAGTGGTGGAACCGGAATCGGTTCCACCACTATTTGTTTGTGTGCCGCTCTGACTATAGATCCCAATATTTTGTGTGGCTTGTGCGGCCATTGGGTCGGCGGGAGCATACTTGAGAACGAGATGCCAGTCGTCGAGCGCGGTCTTCGTTTGACCAGCTTTAATAGCAGCATCCGCCTGCTGTGAATAGATGGATGCAAGCTGAGACGCGGCTCTTTTACCACTGTCGCCGGTGGGATCGGCTTCGTCAGCACCAATAAGCTGAGTAAGCGCATCGGTCTGGTCGCCGGTCGCGAGGTAGTTGTTCGCCGCCGCTAGGTCTGCATCCGCGACATCACTCCCCGTAGCGGTAGGAGTCGTCGGTGTTGATGTCGAAGAATTGTCGTCTGCAACTGCCGTGGCGCCGCTATTGTCGGTAGGAGCTGCCGGCCCGGGCTCGGGAACGTCATTAGAAGAACCGGATACCGGAGGAGTCTGGCTCGGGGGCTGCTGATTAAGTGCTAACTGTGCGTCCTGGGCCACGAGCGACCCCGGCGGTGCTATCTCAAGCGCACGCTTGTAATCTGAGAGTGCAGTGGTTGTTTCCCCGGCAGACATTTCTGATTGCGCCCTGTTATAGTAGACGAGCGCTGCTTTTGCCTCGTTATCGGTCCGGTTTACCTCGTAGGCCTTCCCAAATGCAAATACCATCAGTAAGATAAGAAGTACAACGCCGGCTACAGAAGCAACCAAGGTCAATGCGCTGCGGGACGGATCTTCCTGAGAGGTAACCCTCGGAATCGCCATTGGCGTCACGGAAGTTGCCGCGCCGACCGGCCCTCCGGCAACTGCATTTTCTATCCCAGTGGACGGTGCGTAGTGGCCGCCACCGGTCGATTGTGGAAACGAAGTATTTGGGCTTGGCAACTCACCCCGTTCAACCATCGCTGTCTGCTCTTCGGCAATCTCCTGGAAAGTCATCGCACCGGGCGGAATGGTTCTATGATAGGGCGAGTCGGAGAATGCTATTTCGGCGTGCAGGTCGGCCGCCATCGAGGCCATGCTCTGATAGCGAAGCTCGGGATCTTTAGTCAGTGCACGACTGATCAGGTTGTAGACACCAGAAGGCAATGTATTGGGAATCGCCGGCTGCGAGTTCATGATATGATAGGTGATTGTAATAACGCTATCGCCGATGAACGGCTTCTTACCGACGATCATTTCATAGAGGACAACGCCCAGTGAGAAAATATCCGTACGGTGATCCACTTCCTTGGACATGATCTGCTCCGGGGACATATAGGACGGTGTTCCGAATACCTGACCGGTGGAAGTAATTGCCGGATCGGCCAGTATGCGTGCGATTCCGAAATCGGTTAGCTTAACCGCATCGTTAGGGACAACGAGGTGTATATTATCTGGTTTGACATCCCTATGAACCACTCCCTGGCCGTGGGCATACCCCAAAGCATCGGTGAGTTGGAGGGCGACATTCAACGCCTCCTTGATGGAAAGGGTGTTGCGCATCCGCAGAATATCGCGCAGGGAGGGCCCTTCTAAATACTCCATTGCGATATAGTGCCGATCGCCCTCATGGCCGACTTCATGCACGGTCACAATGTTTGGATGGCTAAGGTTGCCAGCGGCCTTGGCCTCGCGGTAGAAACGTTCAATTCTTTCTCGGCGCTGCTGCCCGGAGAGATTTGGGGAGAGTGCAAGTTCTTTGACTGCAACGCGGCGGTTTATACCCGGGTCGATCGCTTCGTACACAACATCGTTAGACCTTGCAATTACCCGCAAGATCCGATATTTGCCCAGCATTGGTGATGGAGAAGCGGTGGGCGGACCGCCGGCCTGCGAATCGGACAGCGACACCTATTTTCTCCTAGCACACACTCCCGAGCACAGAGGAGTCCCTGGCACTTTCAGATGCGCTTTCATCGGGTATTTGATCGGTAGCTAATGGCTCAATTTCCAAAACATCGACGATTAAGACCGTTATGTTGTCGCGTCCGCCCCGCTCGTTGGCAGCTTCGACGAGCTTCATAGCGCTGAGAGAGGGGCCGGATGCAATTGCCGACTTACTTCCGGCGATCTCGTTAATTTCTCTCTCGTCGAGGTGGGTAGTGAGGCCGTCGGAACAGATCAACAGCCGGTCGCCTTCGCGCAAATCGACGGCATAGAAATCTGGTTCGACGTTTGGCTGCGTCCCAATTGAGCGAGTGATAATGTTGCGGAATGGAGACATCTGTGCTTGATCTAGTGTCAGGGCTCCCAAGCTTACCTGTTCGGCTACCCATGAGTGATCTTGTGTGATCTGCTCAATTTCGCCATCGCGAAGGAGATAGGCGCGGCTGTCGCCAACGTGCGCGACAATCAGTCGATCCTCATACAGAACCCCAATTGTTAGGGTCGTACCCATGTCACGACGGTCGGGGATCATTTGAGCCGTGTCAAAGATAAGGCCGTTGGCTTCGGTAATCGCATAGTGAAGGCTGTTCACGATGACTGTGGATTGGTCGGCGTAGTACGATCGAATAACCGTCTTCAACGCGAGTTCAGAAGCAATTTGGCCAGCCGAATGTCCGCCCATACCGTCGGCGACTCCGTACAGACGTCCCTTTCCAGCCAACTGACCACCTTTGGTTGGCTCAAGAAAGTCAAATTTATCTTCGTTATTCTCGCGCACTGAGCCAAGATCGGTCTTGGCACCAACCAAAACGCGCGCATAACACTTTGGCTCCAGTGCCTTCCATCCTTCTGTCAGCTCTTCGGTGACCACACGATCCGTGATATGCTTCTCGGCCGAAGACCGTTCTTTCTTTGGTTTCAGCGTCGCTTGCTCTTCAGACATTCAAAGCCTCTAAACTAGCAAAAAAATCGATCTTATATGTACTCAAAACAATTTTGGACATTCGAGATAGTATAGCAGAGATTTAAAGCCTCTCCGTCGCCTCGTCGAGCGATATAACATAAGTATTTGACCACCTGTCGTGCCAGGCCTGCTTCTGCGGATCGTGCAAGATCGCGAAAAAACCCGCTCCAAGGCAAATAATTGAGATAAAGCTCGACAGGGTTCTGACACATGCAGTACCAATGCTCGGAGTCGTTCCATCCTTTTCGACAACGGCAATTTGCATTGCCTGCTTACCAAATGTCTGTCCTTCAGATGCAGTGAGGGCGACCGAGTAGACAAATATCAGTAGGGCGTAGATCACAAAATAGAGAACTATCTGCCAGGTATTCGTATGGCCGATTCCAAGACCTGCTGGAGGAACTCCGGTAATAAGCCAGTACAAAGACGCGAGGACGCCGCCGAGGATAAGAAGGATGATGGCATCGATCACAAATGATATGATCCGGGTTGTTAGTCCAGCATGCAGCGCGACAACAGGATCGCCAATTGCGAGTTGCTCAATCCGTTCTTCTTCATCAGACGATATATCTACGCTTGCATCTTCAATACAGAGTGTTCGTTTTCCCTGGATCACCGTGCATTCGTCGCAAATCGGACGCAGACACTGTTCACAAACAGTGGTTGCCTGTCGATTGCCATGGTTTTTGCACGTGATAACACCCTTGGTTGCTTCGGACCGAAGCGTGTGACGACACTTGAGACAGACGACATTCGTATTGGCGTTTTCGGTTCCGCATTGCTGACAGATCACTCAGTTCTTTTACCCGATAGCCTGACCGGAAATCACGAAAGATTGTCCGACGTGAATTTAGTCGGAATCGGTGGGAAGTGAATCTGCCAGCGGATAGTGTCCCGAGTCGTCGGGCACTATCTCCTCAACCGGGCTGTCAACTGTGTCAACCGATGGTTTGGCGATCTTTTGGAACTGGAAAACCGTGCTGCCGATCATAATTTCATCGCCGTCGCTCATTGCGATCGATTCGTTAGTTGTTAAACGTAGTCCATTCAAGAATGAACCGTTTGTGCTGCCAACATCTATCAGTCGGAAGATGTTTTCTTCCACGACGATCTGCGCATGATGGCCAGAGGCGTAGCGGTCTCCGGCTAGACTGATCTGATTGTCCGGCAGTCGTCCGATGCTAATGGTTCCGTGGCTTAGTAGAACTTCTTGTGGCCCTTTGCCGCGTTGAAGTATCAGCTTGGCAGCCGGAGGTGCACCGGTCGGCGGCAGAGTTATCTCGATCCGTCGGTTACCATCATCGTCTGTTGCGCTGCCCTTTTCAGCAGGCGTCACCGGAATACCGGTGTACAGGTGAAATTTCGTCGTTCCAAAGGCAATCTCGTCCCCGTCATCCAGTTGGTGTGACGACCGTGGCGGGAGAAGAGTGCTATTGACTTTGGTTCCGTTGGAACTGCCAGCATCTTCAACACTAAACAGGTGCCGCTCTTCGTCGAACACTAGCACCGCGTGGTATCTGGATACCGTCTTATCAAGAATTAAGATGTCGGCGTGCTCTCGACCAACTTTGTTCAATCCCGCTTTGATAGTGTAGACGTGTCCTGTAGAGCTTTCGAGGCGAGGGCCGACCGTCGCAGCGGCCGCGAACGCCTCGTCGGCAGCATCCAACACCGTGGTAAGGAGAAACCCGCACTCGGCGCAATAGGTTTCACCGGCACTGTTCGGATGTGAGCAGATTGCACAGATCACCGGTTGGAAAGCACGTGTTGCATCGTCCGTCCCGCCTCGGTCAGAACGAAATGCACGGCGAAGCGGTGCGGTTCCAGGACGAGAAACTGTGACATCTGAAGTTGGCTCGGCGACAGCGTTGCGCAGTTCCGAATCGTAAACTTGTCGTTTTTCCGGCGAACTAAGGGTTTCGTACGCAGTTTGAACGAGGTCGTATGCCTCGGTATCCATTAGAGACTCTTGTGCCTTTTGTCGGTAGGCCGCAACGATAGCTTGATCGTCAGCGGTCTCGGAAACACCCAATACATCATAGTAGCTCATCTCGTCGTCCTACCTCTTACCATACTTCACTTCATTCGTCGAAGAAACTGAATTCTGTACTCGTTCGCTCCTGCAAATGCCGGTGAGCTATCCACTGGAAGTTGAATTCTTGCCTAATTCGAGCTGATAAATCGTCCCCATAAGTGTCTTTTCCACAGACTCACCATTGCGAATGCCGGTCATGGCCTCGTGGATTTGCCCGGCAATCAGTGTCTTGCCACTTTGCAAGAGCAAAGTCTGTGTCCGTCGAAGATCCCCAAGCACGGTCTGCGTATCCATCGCCTGGGTCCGCCCACTCATCAATGTCCGATCAAGGTCTCGTGTCAACTTTGAAATGGCAAGCTCGTCTTGGACTCGTTTGCTTACTCCGGACGCAACTAGCTGTGGATCTTGCGTAAATTCTATCGGCACATCGACTGCTCCGCCCGTTCGGCGACCGCTGATACTTTCATCGTATGCAAGATCGGCTCGCGCTATTCGGAAAGTGCCAATGCGGTGCGGAGCAATGTTCAATTCCCAGATTGATGTGATATCGGTTCCGGCTTCGACATCCGGCAGGTCGATCTCTACTGTTCTGACGTCGATCGACCTAAAGTCCTTGCCAAGCACCTGGCTAACAGTAACATCCCTTGGCAATGCGACGCGAAGGGTAACGTTGCGGGCGACAGTCCGCAACAAGCCGTCGAGCTCGCGGCGAAACATCTCCGGAAGCAGCTCTGGTCTTGCAATGTAGTAGTAATTGCCTCCGCTTCGTCTCGCGATGCCAGCAACCAATTCCTCGTTGTAATCTGGCCCAAAGCCAAGCGCAGTAACGGTAACACCACGCTGTTTTTGTTCGGAGACAAAACGGATAATTGTGCTGAAATCCTTAGTTCCCGCCGTAGGCTCTCCGTCGGTCAGCAAGAGGATCCGGTTAAGCGTACCCGCGTTCTTTGCCGATAGAACCTGCTGCGCGGATGCGGTCAGCCCGTCGTAGATATTTGTGGTATTACCGACAAGAATGCGGTGCACATAATCTTTTATGACTTCCTTGTTGACCACCCGGCGAGCTGGCATGACAATGTCTGCTTGCTCAGAAAAAGTTACAATAGCAAGAGTATCGCTCGGTTCGAGAAGATCGACAACATAATCGCAGGCGATTTTGGCGTATTCTAACGGTTCACCTTCCATGGAGCCGCTTCGGTCAAGGCAGATACAAATGTTGAGGGGCATCCGTACCGCTGCCCCGTAAGCGGAGGGACGAACCGTGAATAGCAAGGGAAGGCTGTCGGGTGCACCGGCAAGAGAGTAACGATTGCCTGGTTCGCAGTCGAGGGATAGCGCAGGAGCTAAAACTGAGCCAGGTGAAACGTTGACCGTCCTTGTCAACTGACCAATATCGACAGTCCTGCTGGAACTGCCCAGACCACTTGGAATAATGCGCGTTGGCTCGGGATCATTCATGCTCTAAGATCTTTCGATTTAAACAATAATTCCATCTATTCACAATTCGGCGCGGTATTCTACGTCGTTTGCTGCGATAAAATCGATCCGGATCTTACTCAATGCCTGCTACATCTATCAGCCTCATTATAGACGACTGTACAATAATTGTGTACAACATTTAAGAGTCAATGATGTCCCGCAATCCGTTTAATAATATCTTTCACCGTTCCTGCCGCCGAAACCTCCCTACAACCTAAAACTTTCATTTCACCGATGTCACGAAATCCTTTTTACGGAACGAGACGGGATTAACTCCTGTTAAGCTCACGAGTAAAGGAGATTATCAATGAAATCATCATTCCGGTTCGCTCCTCTTGTATTGCTGCTGGTCTCAGTGTGTTCACCCTCTTTCGCAGCGCCACCAGCAGCCCTTCAACACCTTCGTGGGACGGTGACGGCCCCACCAATTCCGACGACTAACGGTGACCAAACGTTCACGATTTCACTGTCTACTGGAGTGGTCAAGGTGATAGTTCCAGCCAAAGTTGGTGTCGCTGAGTTGATTCCAATAAGTAAGAGCACGATAAAGCCGGGATCGTTTCTCGGCATCGCGTCAGAGCCAGATTCTTCAGGCAGACAGGTCGCAAGAGAAGTGGTTGTCTTTCCGGCGGCAGCGCGTGGTACGGGCGAAGGAAGCTACCCATGGGACTTGCCTAGCAAAAGCGGAGGCCATTCGCGCATGACAAACGGCACGGTTACGTCAAGCTCTGCGGGTGCTGGACATTCGAAAATGACTAATGGCACCGTAAGCGCGTCAAGTGTGACGGGTGTAACGCTCACTTATCATGCCGCTTCGGGCAGCGGTACACAGAGTATTGTCTTGCCAGACACAATTCCCTATGTGACGTTCCTACCAGGTTCTCTAAAAGATCTGATCGTCGGAGCCCATGTCTTTGTCATCGGAATAAAAAATTCGACGAATTTTAATGCGGTTCGCGTCTTGGTCGGCAAGAACGGCCTCGTTCCACCAATGTGATTGAGATGCTGGTAAGCTTACGTGGTGAATGAGCCACTTTTTCACATCTTCGTCTGCACAAATAGACGTCCTATCGAGAGCGAACTGCCGTCATGCGCTGGCAATGGCGGCGAGGAGTTACTTGAAGAATTTCGCGCGCAGATTTTTCGTTTGGGGCTCTCTACTGTTGTCAAAGTGACCGGAACCGGCTGCCTGACACCATGTCACTATGGTGCCAATGTCGTGATTTATCCCGCAGGAATCTGGTATTGCTTAGTAAAGCAGGCGGATGTGGAAGATATTTTAAAGGCCTGCATTAACGGAACCGATCCGATAGACCGCCTGAGGCTTCCCGAATCTGTCAGGGTGCTTTAGCGGCCTTTTGTGCAGCGCGGAGGGTGTTGCGGAGGAGCATCGCAATTGTCATTGGGCCCACTCCGCCCGGAACCGGCGTAATAGCCGAGGCGACCAGCGAAGCACTCTCGAAGTGGACATCACCGACATCTTTAGCGGCACCCTCCGGACGGTTATAGCCTGCATCGAGAACGACTGCGCCTGGCTTAATCATATCGCCCGTGATGAACTCCGCTTTGCCGATTGCTGCGCAGAGGATATCCGCCTGACGGGTAATCGAAGCGAGATCCTTTGTCCGGGAGTGGCATATAGTAACAGTAGCGTTCTCTTCGAGCAACAGAAGTGCAAGCGGCTTGCCCAAAATGACGCTTCTTCCGACAACTACTGCATGCTTCCCGGCAATTGGCAAATCGTATTGTTTGAGCAGTTCAATCATACCTGCCGGAGTGCAGGCGTGAAAAGCGTCCATTCCAGCCAGCAGCCGCCCCATCGAAATCGGTGCAATACCATCTACATCTTTTTCCGGCGAAAGTTTGGCAAGCACTTCAGGCTCGTTCATTGTGGCAGGCAGTGGATGCTGTACCAAAATTCCGTGGACTGTGGGATCGTTGTTCAGCTCAATGAGAATACGTTCCACATCCTTTTGGGAGGTTGATGAGGCGAAAGGATAGGTTCGAGAGACGATCCCGGCGGCTGCGCTGGCCTTTTCCTTCATGCTGACATATTTTTGAGAAGCCGGATTGTCACCGGCCAGAATAGCGGCGATACAGGGGCGAACTCCAGTGGATTCAAACAACTGTTCCACTTCCTGTCGCACAATGGCCCTGATCGACTTCGATGTCTGATTACCGTCAAGAAGAATCGGCATAGCTGTCAGTCTGTCTCCGTATCCTGTTCCGAGGTTTTGTCGCCTTCTTCCAGTCCACGTGGTACCGATCTTGCCAACCCACCGAGGACACCATTCACAAACCGACCCGACTCGGCCGTACTATATTTTTTTGCAAGTTCAATTGCTTCGTTTATGACCGCAGCAACCGGAGTCTCCGCTCGGTAAAGAATTTCATAGGTAGTCATTCGAAGAATATTGCGGTCGACGGCTGGTTGCCGCTCAGGAGACCAATCAGGAGTGAGATCTTTTAGTCTCGCATCGATCTCAAGCCGACGCTCCCAGGTGCCACGAGCGACTTCTTCTGCGAAGTCTCGATAACCGCCTTCGAGTATGGACTGACTTAATGCCCCTTCGATAACCTGATCGACCGGCTGCTTACCAACGTCAATTTGGAATAAAATGCGCAGCACTAGCTCTCTTGCTTCCCGCCGAGTGTTGCGATGAGGAGTAATCTTTTGCGGTGTTCCTTCCCGTTCCATTAAGACATTCTACCCGTTGGCGGCTTTGATTGGACTTGCAAACGGGCGATGCAGCATATTGACGAGGTACAGTAACAGCATGGTAATGAGTAACACACCACTTGTTTTGCACAATACCGCCGCTCATACAAAACAACTGTTTACACCAGCGGACGGCGCGACGGTGAAGATGTACTGCTGCGGCCCAACAGTCTATAACTATGCGCACATCGGCAACTTGAGAACCTACCTCTTTGAGGACCTGCTGCGCAGAATCTTAGAGCGAAAAGGCTGGTCGGTCGATCATGTGGTGAACATCACGGATGTCGGCCATATGACATCGGATGGCGATGCGGGCGAAGACAAGATGATGAAGGCGGCCGCTCGCGAACAGAAGTCGCCGTGGGAGATTGCACGTTTTTACGAACAGACCTTTCTGCACGATTTGGACATGCTGAACATCAAGGTGCCGAAAGTACTTTGCCGTGCCACCGATCATGTCAACGAGATGATAAAGCTTATTCAGGTGCTTGAGAGCAAGGGCTTTACATACCGTACATCCGAAGGGATCTATTTCGATACGGCCCGCGACCCTGATTACGGCAAACTTGCCGGTCTCGACTTAGCCGGGCAGCTAGAAGGCGTGCGCGAGGATGTCAATGTTGACCCTGGCAAACGACATCCGGCAGACTTTATCCTTTGGTTCACCAACAAGCCGACCCATATTATGTTGTGGGACTCGCCGTGGGGAATCGGCTATCCTGGATGGCATATTGAGTGCAGCGCGATGAGTATGAACTATCTTGGCGATACGCTAGACATCCACTGCGGCGGAATCGACCATATTCCCGTTCACAACACGAACGAAATTGCGCAGAGCGAATCGGCCACCGGACACCCGTTTGCTCGTTTTTGGATACATGGTGCTTTTCTGAATATCAAAGGCACAACCGGCCCGGGTCATGCGAAGATGGCCAAATCCGGCGACAACTTTATCACGATGGAACGTTTGATCGAGCGCGGTTATGACCCCCTCGCCTATCGATACTTTTCCTTCAATGCCCACTACCGTTCTGAGCTTAACTTTAGTTGGGATGCCCTCGATGCCGCACGAAAGACATTGCACCGGATTTACCGATTGCGAGATGTTCCAGAGGTTCTTAGCGAAAATGAACGCGAAGTCGTGGCCAAGTCGATCGAGCAGGCTCTGTTTGACGATATAAACGCACCGCGTGCGATAGCACTCTTGCATGAGGCGAGATCGTTTGCACTGTGGCGAGAATTTGATGCAATCTTCGCGCTCGATATCGAAGCGGGCGCTGAACGGGCGCTCCGTGCCGAGAAACCGCCAGCAGAGATTGACGAACTTCTGGCCCAACGACAGGTTGCACGGCAACATAGGAACTGGGCCGCCGCCGACCAGATTCGGAAGCAGATTGAAGAAAAAGGCTACGTTGTGGCCGACGATCTAGTGAAGTCCACTGTCCGCCCGGCGTAACCCAGTAACATCAATGGGATTTGGGAGCCGACCATATGAGAGTCGGAATTGGCGCGATTTGTGCAGCATAATGGAGTATGGTGCGCGTTAATGTTAAGACGGTGATGCTTTGGATTTTCGGGGTGACTTGTGCGCTTGCCGCGTTTGTCACCCCAGTTGTTTTAGGAAGCAGTCGCTAGATGAGACCGAGACGGCGGAAGGTCTCGTCAATATGCTTGAGGTGATAGCGAACGTCAAAGATATGTTCGAGATCGTCGGCAGAGAGGTGCTCCTGAACTGTCTCGTCTTCGGCAAGAGCCGACTTGAAGCTCTGTCCCGACCAGGCCTTGGCGGCATTTCGCTGTGCAACCTTGTAGGCATCGTCCCTTGAAAGCCCCTTTTCAATAAGGGACAGCATGACCTGTTCCGAAGACACCAGCCCGCCCATCTTCTCAAGGTTCTTCAACATATTCTCTGGGTAGATGATCAACGTATCGAGGATATTTGTGAATTTCCTTAGCATCCAGTCGACCAAGATACAGGTATCCGGGAGAATAATCCGCTCTACGCTTGAGTTGGCTAGGTCGCGCTCGTGCCAGGTAGTGACGTCTTCCAGCGCCGGAATGACGTGGCCGCGCACCACGCGGGCGAGGCCGGTGACTGTCTCCGAGTTCCAAGGATTTCGCTTGTGCGGCATGGCGGACGAGCCGCGCTGACCAACCGCAAAGTACTCCTGCACTTCAAGGATCTCAGTGCGCTGAAGGTTGCGCAGTTCGGTCGAGAATTTCTCAAGCGAACCGGCTAGGATTGCTAAGGTCGTCATAAACTGTGCGTGACGGTCTCTTTGCAGTATCTGCGTGCTGACTGGCGAAGGCTTTAGGCCAAGCCGGGCGCAGACCCACTCTTCGACCTTCGGCTCAATATTCGCGTGAGTACCAACTGCGCCGCTCACTTTTCCGTAGGCAATCGACTCCCTTGCCGCCTTAAGTCGTTCGATATTTCGAAGAAGCTCAGCATACCAAACGGCCAGCTTAAAGCCGAAAGTGATCGGCTCGGCATGGATGCCATGGGTTCGTCCGATCTGCAGCGTGTCTTTATGCTCCACCGCGATTCGGCCAACTACGGCGAGCAGCGCCTCGGTGTCGTTCAAAATAATATCGGCAGAGTCTCGCAGAAGAAGCGAAAGGGCTGTATCGACAACGTCGTACGAAGTGATACCGTAGTGAACGAAGCGTCCTTCCGGGCCCAGGTGCTCTTGGACATTCTTCACAAATGCCATCACATCGTGGCGGGTTTCGAGCTCAAGCTCGGCGATTCGGTCCAGTTCAAATTTGGAGCCAGCTTTGATCTTGGCGACATCCTCAGCAGGGATCAGGCCAAAGTGCGCTAGGCCCTCGCACACGGCGATCTCGACATCGAGCCAGCGCTGGGTCTTGTTCTGCGGACTCCAGAGTTCGCGCATCGCTTTGGTAGTGTAACGTTCAATCATGTCAGTTTCCTATGAGTTCTCTCTATTTAGGGTT
>Ga0116229_10009360_pt1 | contig 14960 bp, 8 predicted proteins | sample S1TSphgellanicum_3_FD_87313 | JGI IMG/M metagenome (GOLD analysis project Ga0116229, IMG submission 87313) | Host-associated microbial communities from peat moss isolated from Minnesota, USA - S1T2_Fc - Sphagnum magellanicum MG | ecosystem: Host-associated > Plants > Peat moss > Unclassified... | reverse complement strand
TTGTGTGGGAACTGGAAATGCACACAGTGGTGAGCATCTGCTGATTCAGTTTGACAGATCCAAGGAAATGGTCTGAGATTGTGCATGGGATGCTTGGCCGCAGATTTGGAGAATGTCAGTCCACCCAATATGGAGGGCTTGGAGGACCTTATTTCTGTGCGTTTGTAAATTCTGATATCAAGAGCCTTTGTTCAGTATGTTGGCTGTCCTGTTGTGGAGTACTCAAATTGTGTAGTCACAGTGTTACTTTGTGTCTTCCAAGCCAGATACTTCAGTAGAAATCATGTTTGTTTCCTGTAATTCCACTGATCTATTGGTCCTATGCTCTGTGTAGCTGGCACGACCAAAACAATTGTCATCATCTGATGATGCATTGGTCTACACAAATGGTATGCAATCATTCTTCACTGAGTGTTTTTCCTGATTCTAAAACCATGGCAATCAGAGGAGTAGTAGCTCACTTCTAGGGTGCTGGTGGTCACTTCCAAGCGTTATCAATTCCAAGCTTCTCAACACAACACTAATAATATAAGAGTTGCAAGTTAGGGTTTGATAGTTCACCTTCTCTCTTTCTAAGGGGACTTGGTGGGGCTTATCTGTCACCCCTCAACTCAACAAGGCTGCTTGGTGCTGCTGTGTGAGCAGGGACATCACCCCAGGTGCAGGCACAAACTGCACAGTGGTTCTCACAAAAAGCACCTCGAAGGGTAAGCATGTCTCATCAGTGGATTTCATCTTCCAATAGCTTTTGTGTCATCTTGCAACTTTCTGGTGGGTCAGGTTTGGTGAATCTTATGGCTGGACTCAGGGTTCAACATAATTCACAACTCTGAAGAGCAAAAAGCATCTGTGAACTTGAAAATTTGTGTTGCCCTGCCATAGCATAATTTTCACTTGCTGCTTACAACACTCAAATAATGTGGGTTTTTGCAGTCAATATCAGCAAAGTTGGTGACATCCATAATTGATGGGCTGAAGAAACTTTATATTGAGAAGCTCAAGCCCTTGGAAGTTGCTTACCATTTCAATGACTTTGTCTCACCCATACTGGTCTGCACTATTTCCCTGACTTCAATACTTGCACCAGTTGTCAACTTTTCGATATGCAAGGGTGTACTGGCTGGCTCACATGAGCTCTTGTGGGTAAATTGCAGACAGAGAGTGACTTTGATGCCAAGCCTCAGGTGATGCTCCTGGGCCAATATTCAACAGGAAAAACTACTTTCATTAAGCATCTTCTACGGACTAGTTACCCAGGTAGATGGAACAAAATGTTTGGTTTTCTGTAGCTCTGGTCCTTAAATGCTGATAACATATATGATGCAACATACATGCTGATTGGTTTTGGAATTGTCATTTCAGGAGCACATATTGGTCCTGAACCCACAACTGACCGCTTTGTTGTTGTCATGGTGGGTACTCACTCACTGCATTTTTCAGAACATCATGGAAAGAAGTTATTTTCAAAGCAGTTCAGCATTCAGTTTCTGTTCGCGTTGTAGCATCAACAAATGAAGTTAGAGCATATCTTTCAAAGCAGCTCAGGTTACAGCTGCTGTTCTCATTAGATCCTTGGTCTGACTTGCAACTGCAAAGCCTATAGTGATGGTCAATGGTTGGGCAGGGAGGAACAGATGAGCGTTGTGTTCCTGGCAATACAATTGCAGTGCAAGCAGACATGCCATTTGGTGGCCTCAGCAAGTTTGGCACAGCTTTCCTTTCCAAGTTTGAGTGCTCCCTCATGCCTCATCCTGTAAGCACACACCTGCACAATTTAAGAGCCCTATGTGGAAATTTCCTGCAAACAGACATGATGTGCATCATTATTCTCTGCTAATTTTCACAGAATCTCTGTCACCCAGTGTTGGAATGTTTCTGTTTGAGAAGTGCAGTTAAAGATGAAATATGATTGTTTTCCCACATATGTTTCCAAGGTCCTCAAAGTCCCACTTGTGTGTTTGGAATGCATAAACAAAGAGTATGTTGCAGGCAGTTCCTTTTACTAAAAGGTGAATCACAGTGCTCATTTTAGGCGTCTGATGATAGTAGTGAGAGCACACATTCAACAAACCTACTTTCTGAGTGTCTGAGGAATGTTATGATTTAGCGTGTTGATGGAAATTAAATATTTTGTTTGGAGGGTTTGGTGTTTCATCCCTGCAACACTCCACTACAGTAAGGTTACTTTCTCAATATAGACACTTGTACAATAAGTGATGCTCTTGGTTTTCAAATCACAAAATGCTAGCATAGCTTCTGCTACTCCTCCTTTGTTTCAGTAGTCATTAGAATCAGCTTGTGCACATGTGCACAAGACAGGTGCTGTATTAACTGTGTCAAATGCCATTGCCCTGAAATTCATTTCCACCATCACCCGCTTTTCCGGTCAGTGATATGTAGTGGAGAATGACAAAGAGGACTGGGTGGGCAGTTACTACAGCATATCACATTTGTGGATACACCAGGGGTGCTGTCTGGAGAGAAACAACGTACACAAAGAAGCTATGATTTTACTGGTGTCACATCCTGGTTTGCTGCTAAGTGTGATCTCATCCTGCTGCTCTTTGACCCACATAAGTTGGACATCAGTGATGAGTTCAAACGGGTTATCACCTCCTTACGTGGTAATGATGACAAAATTCGTGTTGTCCTGAACAAAGCTGACCAAATTGATACCCAACAGGTATGTGATATCCTTCTTGCTTGAAACTGATTCAATGTTTGGAGGAACTTCTTGTAAATATCTCCTGCCTCCCTGGGAGACTTGAAAAGTCAAATTTGTCATGATGCATTGGTCTTACACTTGTGATGGTTGAGTAGGATGCCTTTCACAGTTGCATCTGGTTTTTACTTGGCTCAGAGGCACCCAGACTTGACGGTGCATCATTTGACTCTCCAAATAGAGGTCCAGTCAGGGCAAAGCACCACAACTGTGAGAAAGTTCAGAGAGGATCTCTCTTTCTGGAATATTGTGTTGAGAAGAGATTGGGCAAGAGAGGTGATAATGGGGATGTGCTTCTGGTGCAGCTAATGAGGGTGTATGGCGCACTCATGTGGTCACTCGGCAAAGTGCTCAATACACCAGAAGTTATGCGTGTCTACATTGGGTCTTATCTACACCATTTTCCCAGTAATCTTGAGCTTTTGGCAGGACAATTCCACTTCTTCACAGAGCACAACATTTAGTATAGAAGGCAAAAGGCTGGAAGTTGATTTTTATGTGTGTAGTTTGGTGCTCTATCATGCAAATGGAATGTCGGAGGTAATATCTGGGCTGAAAGTTGACAGCAGAATGGCTTTGTGGCATGACAGATCCTTCAATGATAAGCTGATCAATGAGCAAAATATAGGCCCAATTGGAAGGGAACTTTTTGAGAGGGAGCAGAATGACCTGCTGGCTGATCTGAAGGACATCCCCAGAAAGTCATGTGATCGACGGGTTTGTCTTTTTACACCTTAAAATTTGGTGCAGTATTGTGAGGAGTGGTAACTGTGGCAGGTTGCTTGGATCTGTGATGATGGGAGGGTGCAATGTGATGGGTCCAGATCAATGAATTTGTAAAGCGGGCACGGCAAGCCAAAATCCATGCCCACATCATAGGCCACTTGAAGAAGGAGATGCCAGCAATGATGGGCAAACAAAAGGCCCAGAAACGCCTTATCGAAAATTTGGAGGATGAGTTTGCCAAGGTTCCAGTCTTAACATACTCCTGGCCTACATACATTCAAGCTCTTCAGCATTTGCTCCACTGCATGATTTTCCTTGACTTCTCCTGTGGGATAAAGTGTTTTCTTATGTCCTCTTCTTCTCATGAAACAGAATGATCTGCATTTAGCCCATGAGTTATGTCTCCTGAGCTATATCTCTTGGGTGCTAGCCAACATCATGATTGAGCCTTCCCATTGCTTCTGGAAATAAGACAGAAACTCAGGATGTTTGTATAATGGTTTGCCTGAAATTTTGGGTTGATTATTATATCCTTATGTACTCCCACTGTCAGGAGCTTATGAATTCATTGGGGAGTCATGGCAGCTCATCGCTTTTTATTCATGATGAAGGTGATGGTCTGACACTTTGTGAGCAACTCTCATAAGGTTATGACCACATTCATTGTCATGAGATACAGGGCCCATTGTATAGATGGGGACTGCATTATGAACTCAACTTGTATGTAACCTTAATCCCCTATTCATCATTTGCTGTTTAACAGGTCCAGAGAGAGTATCGTGTACCACCAGGAGATTTTCCCAGTGTGGAGCATTACAGGGAGACTCTATCAGGCTATAATATTGACAAGTTTGAAAAACCGAAACCCAGGATGATCCAGGCAGTGGATGACATGCTAGGCTATGATATTCCAGAGCTGCTTAAGAGATTCCGCAACCCCTATGACTAAACTGAAAATGTGTAAGTCCTTTCTTTGTACAAACCAAAAGGACCTGCTATGTGGTGTTCAATCTAGACTTGAAACACCTTCATCCATTGCAATATAACCATAGAAGTTCAACAAACCTTGTGAGTAGCCTTGTTAACCTCAGAGCTTGTACCTCCCATTTTGCAGACCAAAACAGTCCTGCTATCCTACAATTGAAGTAGTGACTTGCACATCTTCATCCATTTACATACCCAGTGAGTAGCTCCACAAACTTCCTCTTTGTTTTCTCATCACTTGGGAATGCTAGAGAGAGTAGCCTGCATTTGGAGAACAGGGATTGCTGTATGCCTTCCTAATATGCTCCAGCCAAGTATGTTTGGGATGCCCTATCCATAAACCCCTCCACAACTCAATCAATGCCTGGCTTGGCTCAAGGTGGAGATGTGGGACTCTAACTGTGCATCCTATGCTGGAATAGGCTTGGGCTGGGTGATCTTCAAGAAAAGCACTGCAAAACTCCAAAGACGTCAGAGGCACCACAACACAGCTAGGGAAGAGGCTTTCAGTCAATTTGCTCCAGTTATCTACATGCAAGGTAAATATATACCATACAACTCACAATTGAGGGTGTGGTGGAAAGTGTCATCTGTTCGCTTCTAAAATGAGGTCACTTGAAGGATAAAGCAAAGTTTCCAGAGATTTACAACAGCTTAGACTTGGATGAGTGTTCTTATATAAATAGAATTGCATATTCAGTGTACACACACCTTGTGAGTGATGACTGAATTGAAGAGTAACAGGTCTTTATGACAGGTCATAATGACTGAAAATAATCATAACAAATCTTGTGGACTTGGGTTCACCCATGACTTTGGTAGAATTCCCTTCTTCAACACTTACTTCCTTCCATTTCTCTTATTGGGATTGTTACAACTTTCTGTCCTCTTGTCCCTCTTCCCCATTTTCCACTTGTTCAAAGAATATTGTTATTTCCTATTGCAATGACACATCATGAATTTTCCGTAATGAAAGTTTATTTTGTTTTTGTTGTCGAAGACCTCCTTGTAGTGCATGCACTTGTATTTGCTTCTGCCTCCCATCTTTTTGTCTTCACATTGTAGCTATCAATTGTACATGACAACTACACCAACTTTGAGTCAATGATCGTGTGTTCCATAATGGTTACGTAAATTCCCATTCTAGTGTATGATATAGTTTGCAACAGATGGTGCCTTGGATTTGGTCATTCACTACTCCAATGTTAAATCCATTTTCCGTGTACAATCCATTCATGAACATTTACATTTATGGCAATATGTTAGTTAAATTATTACAAACCCAAAAGTATTATGACCCAGAAATGTCAAGTAGTAACCTTTACATGTTTGTCTGTTAGTATGTTTGTGACTTTCACCATGTCGTTATTTGTAGGGTAGGTAGTAGATACCTATTAGCCTAGCTCATAGAGCCTGTTGAAGCCATGGGATCATCCTAGGTACCTACCACCCTACCTTAGACCAAACTAGCGGAGACAATTAGCCCATCTCTTGAGAACAGCGCTCGAGCCACAAACAGTTGTTTGAAAAGAAAAGTTTTTTTAAAAAACCAAAAACATCAACCAAACATTGTTGAAATAACACACTTGTGCATTATGCACAGGGTTCACACTAGTGTTTTATAAGTTAAAAGGATTTTTGGAATGTTTTGAATGGATGTGGATGGATTTTGATTTTGTGTGTGGGATTTCTTTGAGATTTCAAACAATGTATTTATTAGACATCATCACATGGATTTGGTTGCCGTTTTGATTAGAGAAGTGCGTGGAGCAAGCCTAGAGTTGGTGGATTAATGGCCTTTCATTAAAGAATGCCACAATGATGGTGGTGTCAATTGCACTTGGGTAAGATGGGCTATTCTCAAAAATTCATTTATGAGTTAAAGGCCTAACATGGATTAGTCGATCTTTTGACATTTGATTCAAAATGTGTAATCTTTTTTATAGGTTATTTGTTATGGGTTGTGACATTAATCATGTTTTTGAAAGTTTTGATTTTGATTTTTTTTAATTTCAAAAATGTTTTTTGGTTTTCTACTCTTTGATTTAATCAAATGTACTTAAGCCTTATCTTTATATTTTGTTGACAATCTTTGAATAGAAAAACTTGCACTTTTCAAAGGAGTTGTTCTTCATGTAATGGTGAGGGACTTGAAATCACAAAAAAATAAATGTCATAATTGAACAATTAATGATTATGAAGTCATTAATTTGAAAGGAATTTTTTAAAAGCTTGTCAACATAGGTTTTTTATGAACATTAAATGGGAGTTTCCACCACAATGGATTTCCACATGATGTTAGAAGATGAAAATGCATACCCAATGATATTGGGTAACCTTGGTTGACAAAAATGCATATGAAAAATTATTGAGGTGGGTGATAGATGGTTATCAAAATACATTTCAACCAATGAAAGGTTCCATTCACAAATCTTGAGACATTTTCAAAACATAAAGAGTTTTTAAATGAATCAAAAGTTGATTTTGTTTTGAAAGAATTTACATAGATAATATTAATGAATAAAAAAATGGAATTATGCATTTAAAAATTAATTTTCAAGTTTAGATTCTGACCATATGAACCAAGGTGTCAAAAAGGAAATTTAATCATCTTCATTCATATTAATGCACAAAGAAATTATAGAATAAATGAACAAAATTCGATTAAGATTATTTATTTTTCTTAATGAAAAGAATCAATGTAAATATTTATCATGTAGTACATCCATCATTTTTCCTTTAGACACAAGGACCTTGAAAAGTGGCTTTATAATAACACATGATCAAACTTTTATCCGATGTCAAATTAATTAGCATTAAAGAAAAGAAGTGGAATTCAAAATACACAAAAATGGTTTTAAAAGATGATGTGTGTTATGGCATCAATATTTATAATTATTGTTGTTCACAATTACACATAATAATACAAACCCCTCTAATGGTTTAAACATAAAACATTAAAAAAAAAATTTTTCATCAATTATTAATTCGTCACTAAAAGCTTTTAAAGTTGAATAAAATTATATTTTACTTTGATTAAACATTCATTTAATCAAACTTTTGATAATATCAATTAGTTGTTAATGTTGAAAACCTTTGGAATCCATAATGTCAAATGTATTTTATTTTTACACCTTAAATCTAATGTTCCAAACCTTAACCCTAAAAATGATGTTAAAATTGTTTATCTATAATTTCATGTTGGATTTTTAAAAACACATTCATCTACCAAAACTTTTCACAAGGCCAAACAAAATTCAAACTCATTGTGAACATAACAAATGTGATCTATTAACCCTAAACTCGATCTTATTATCATCACAATCAATGGACCATTTTAATGATTAATTCCAAGATTGTTTGTAATAACATCAAAATCGGGCTATAACCTATCATTTTATTGTTAATTTTCAATATTTTTAAATATAAAAAAAATGCATAGATTTGGTTTGATTAATAATCCAAATGTGTTAACTTATATCCCACAAAATCAATACAAAATGGCAAGTTATCCATGTGATACATAAAATTTGTGTCTTGTGAATTTGTTGTGAATTGACAAAACCTGATTGAATCTAACATTTTTCACAAACAAAATTAAAATTAAGCATTCCTCAATACAACACAAGTGAAAATACACATTATATGTATCACAAATTTTCAATTTTATAAGTTTGAACATGAAACTTACAATAACAAACAAAAGCAAAAATTCAAAATGTTTGCAACACAACATTACACAAATGTTGATGGCTTGACACTTCACCACATGTGAAGTACAAGTATTCAAACTTAACAATACAAATGATTGATTTTAAAAATTCATTAACATTATAACAAAATGTAACATCTATGACTCTATTCATGATTAAAAACTTTAGTCATATATGTTTTAATTAAATGAATATGTAATTGATTTAAACTTGGCATTTATGCCATCTAATCATAACCATCGTATAAGGATTTTTTATTTATAACAAAACTAATCATAATAAAGATACAAATACAAACATATTTTCATTTATGTTAACATAGGTCACTATAAATTAACATACGCCACCCACCATGTTTAGCCTAAGTTTAAATAAGTTAATTTTAACTTCCTTAAGCTATTATAGGTCAATTTAGTATAATTTAAATCTACTTAAATTAAATTAAGATAAAATTAATGATTAAACATATAGCATAATCTTAGTTTAAACTTAAATGTTAAACTTCAAAACTAAACCTAGTCCAAACTTAAAATGTTAAATTGAGGTTACATGTAAAAGTTAAACCGATATTTTAAAATTAAAAGTTAAACCCAAGCTAAACTTAAAAGTTAAACTTAAGTTAAATCTAAATTAAATTTATGTTAAATTTAGATTAAATCTAGGTTAAACTTAATTAAACATGACTGAACTTAATTTAAATTGAAAGGTTAATCTTATATTAGATCTAAAAGCTAAATTTAGGTTAAATTTTGATTAAATATAAAAATTAAACCCAATCTAAACTTAGAATTTTAAACCTAGGCTAGACCTAAAGGTTAATCTTAAGTTAAACTTAAAAGCTAAAACTAAATGTTACACTTAATTTAAATGCAAGTTGATTAATATATGGGTTAAACCTAAATAAAATTTTGTCTAAATGTATTATAATATTGGTCCGAAAAGTAAAAAATTCAATCGCATGATGTAGAATTGAGTTTATTTTTATGATTCATGTACAAAATTTTAATATCTAAAATTATTCATAAATTAATAGTGATCATAAATTATTCTAAATAATGATTATTTTTCAAGGCTACTTTTGGAAAAATTTAAATAATAATAAATCATTATTTTCTTATTATAATTATAATAATTATTTTTAAGTGCATAAATATAATTAACAAAAAATTTCATGTAAAATTATTTCAAATTTTTAAAATGTCTAATATGTTATATTATTCGGTAAACATAAGTTTTGAAATTAAATCATGTGTTTTAATCATGTAATTGTGAGCTTCATAACATTACCTAATCATGTAATCATAAACATTACTAAGGACATGAATACATGACAAAAATTTAATCATAATCATAAAAATGTCAAAGTCATGTATGTTGTCTTGTGGCCTATTGTAGTACCTTTTCAAGTTTGGCAAAAATTAGATTATTTTTTAAATGTCAATTTAAAAAAAATTAAGGTCCCTTTTTTTTAATTATTTTTTTATGGAAGTCAAAATTTCATAGGATTTTTGAACTATTAAAAAAAAAATTGCCACTAAACACCCTCTTATGAGCTCTATTGAACACCTTTTATGGGCCTAATAGCACAATCTCATGGAGAATTATGTTGTTTTGTCGTAGGATTTATTTCTTCTTTCTCTTTTGAGTTTATGCATGCAATAAATGTAACAAATAAACCCTATTTTTTAGTGCCTCATGGTATGCCAGTGGTTAGTACCATATTTCCTATGGGGGGGATTTGAGATCAAAATATGTGTTATGAAACAAAACATTTGTGTAGAACATTGATGATGAATAACATGTAGATTTTTTTTTAAAAATATTTTTTGTCAAATTTTTAAATATATATATTTCACCAAAATCAAAATTTCAAAATAAAATAATTATTCAGCAATGAGATGTTGAACCTGAAAAGGTATTATGGTAGTGTAAAAATTATTCTAAACACACCATTGTTTCACATCCATCAAAACACCCCAAAACTTTTTCATGTCCAAATGGATTGAAATATTTCACACATGCAAACCTCTTCTCCTAAAGGTCAACAATGAAAACTTCACCAAAATTAGACTTTGTATGCATTCAATATGAATTTGCAAAAAAATCTCATTTGATTTCATATTTAAATATGAAATTAATTAAAAATTAAAAACTATCCAATCACAATGGTGAATGTGTTTGAGTTTTGTTCTATCTTAATGGTAAATATTTAATAAATAGTTATAGGTGAATGGTCACTAACCTATTTGTTTGCCCACTAACTTCATTTTTTATTATTAAATGGATGAAAAAGATGGATGAAATACTCACATCCAAGTATAAATGAAAAAAATTAATGAAAACTTTTAAACCTTTTAAATTTTTTTAATTAAAATTAAACATGTGGCATGTTTAAATTAAACCCAAACATGACCTTTCCCAAACTTGAAGTTTAAAAATTCAAACTAAAAAAAAGGTGGGGGGGAATCAATATTGGACCAATGTTGGGTGGGTATTGGAAAATGGATGAAAATTAAACATGGTTTCAAACTAAGTTTCAAGTTGAATACCTTTGGGCATTACTTAGGGTCATACCCTATTTGAAATTTGTTAACCAATTCTCATTGAATTAAAAAATGGGCATTTGAAACCTTGTCTTTATCTTTTTTTAATAGTTGATACCATATTAAGCTATTAAAAAATACCGAGGTCAAGGTTTTTAATTATGCCCAAAGCTTTAATACATTCAATAATCACTTAAGTGTTAAATAAGATTTAAAGTTAGGTTTAAGGTTTAAGAGGTGCCATTAAACTATGACTACCTTTGATATAATAATTATTTTTCTTTGAAGTTAGTTATAGTAAAAAAATTAATAGCTTCTGTTTTGAGGGGTTTTGTGCATTATGATTTTCGGTTGGTTTTTACTTTTGTTCATTTGTTGGTTCATGTGTTTTTGCTCATCATCACATTTATTGGTTCATGTGTTCCTACTTGTCAGCATCTTACTTGGTTTTTGCTATTGTTCATCAACACTTCACTTGGTTTGTGTGTTCCTTTGTTCTTTTGCACCTCTTTTAGTTTTGCAACTCTTTGGTGCCTTTCTTAATTATGATGTTTAATGCATTTTAAAGTACATTTTTGTTGATCATTAGCCTTTTCTTGGTTCTACTACTTTTGATTTTTTATTCCTTGGCACCTTTCATAATTATGTTTTGTTCCTTAAATTGTTGTTATTCCCTTTTATTTTGCTTTATGCAAGTGTGGGAGGGATGGAGGTTTTTTTCAAGTTTTAATTCCAAGTTTTAGGTAAGTTTTGCTTTTAAAATTTCTATTTAGTTTTTAAATGCTTCAATTCCAAGTTTGAAGGTGTCAGTAAAGTTTTGCTTTGAATTGCTATTAAGTTTGTTATGTGTAAAGCCAACAAACACACTTATCCAACATACATCTATTCACAAAACATATTAGTTCATTTTTTTTTTCATCTTACATTTTTTGGATGATGAAAAAAGGGTAGAGAAGTGAGTAATTTTTTTCATAATTCTAAATGTTTGTAAATGATTTGATTTGATTTTTGTAGATAGTTGAAAGAACTAAACATTAAACCCTTTATTTTAGTAAAAAAAATACTTGTTTATGATTTATCCTTCATTTTAGGCCATTATCTTGTATTTTTTTGTTGGTAAATGGAGTCTAGTCAAAATGAAAACATAATATCCATTAAAACTGAAATGGAACTAAATGTCAATGACATGAATATTGAAGAGGAAATTGTGAAAACATAAAAAAAAAATTGAAAGTCTTTAAACATAAAATAACATAGCAAAATATAATGACAAAGGACTACAAACAAATCTTCAAAAACTACATTCTTAAATAAAAATATGGAAAGGACATAACAAAAATGCATTATGTTGGACCTTCTATTGTGTTAATGATAGGACAAATGTTGAAAGGGGAAGTCTTCAAATCATGAAATGCATCATTTGTTATGCTAATCATGTGAACAATATTAATCCAAGCACTAAAAATTAAAAAATGTTTAATAACATATTATAAAACTTGTGGAATAATTGGTTTGAGAAAACATGTGAATGTCAATCATGCCATAATTGCAAAAAAAATTGAAGAGGAGATTAACAGTTCAATAATAAATTTTGTTGAAAGACAACTAACAAATAAAAGGCTTAATGTGTTAGGCACTACAATTTTATTTTTTTGTTGTTAAAGATTATATTCAAAAAATTGATGTGCAATAAAAATTTTTTTTGCAAGACCTTGGTCTTTTGATTGTGAAAAATCACTTGTTTTTGTAGTTTGTGAAAAAAAATTAGTTAAAGTGTTTGATTTTACATCTATGTCCTCAAATTATCTTCCTTTCTAGAGAATAATTTTCCAAAAAAATGTTGCCTAACTTAGTGGAGAAAATGAAACAAGCTTATTTTTTTCTAAAATTGATTGATTATATTTATGTAACAAGTTTTGATTTATGGATTTCCAAGGGGGCACATGATATATTTGCTCTCGTTATTAATTTTATGATATATGATTGGTAGCCTAAACAAGTGACTGTTAGTTTGTTTGAAGTAACATTGACAACTAATCAAGCTTTGGCCAACAAGTTGACATAATTGTTTGATCAATATGGGTTACGAAGAAAAACCATTGCATATGTCAAATAAATTTGAATATTATGACAATTGGCTTGAAATCCATTGTGAGATGTGAATTCATAGGTTTGGATGAAAGTTTTAAAGGTACTTGTTTTGGCCATGTTTTTTCTAAAGCATTTTAGTATGTTATTATTGATGAAAAGGTTTGCATAAATTTCATATTTGTTTCTATGAAGTTTGCCCAATTAAATTTGCAAACATGTAAAATCTAGCCTAAGTTTGTTGGGAAGGGCAAACAAGAATGGAACAAGGCTTGTTCAACTTCTAAACTTCACCCAAGAAAATTGAATACTTTAATGAAAATAGGTGAACTTTTAATTATCTTTTACAACCTATTTTTTCCCTTTTTTTTTATTAAATCTTGTTGGTTGCATATACTAGCATAACATGATTAAATAGTTCTACAAAATTTCCAACAAAATCATGATGTTCCAAGAGGTTTTGCAATTCAAAGATTTTTATTATCCTTTATTATATTAGGCAAAATATTATTAAAATCAATAGGAAAGTGCCACCTCTTTTCACATGGCACATTTCTAAAATAATTTTGGATTTTTTCTCTTATTGTGAGTGTTTATGATATGATATGAACCAATCTAATAGCCATTGGTTGCTTTCTAATGCATTATAGTCTGCCATTGTTGTGTGTTAAAAATTCAAGGAAGAAGTTACAAATCCATGAGATCAAGTCAATTTGATTGATGATGATGATTCTAGGACTATTCTTAGTTGTTTTCATTTGTTTCCAACATCAAAAAAGGGAAGTTTGTGATGTTATGGAATCTTTCATTTCTTTTAAAATAAATTTTGAAAAAAGAAAAAAGAAACATGTTGTCTTTGTTGCTAAAAGCCTTTTAATGGGAGAAAATGTATAACAAAATTTATGGAGAAGCCAACAATCAAATATGTCTTTTCATAGGAAAGAAAAAGGAAAATAAATACAACAAAACAACAGAGCACATGGGGTCCATAACAACTTTAACATCGTCATCACAAGTCCCATTCACATCAAAATTAACATCAAACAAATTGAATACATGTAAAAAATTCCAAAGCATGAACATGAAGCATTGAAAAACACGACAAAACACAAAAGTCTCTAAGCTTTTCAATGACTAGCAACACCAAGTCATTGTGTAATAGGGTGCCATTGTCATCATCATGTGTTACCATGTGCCATCTCCATTATTAATATCTGTTGAATTGAAATATGCATGCTAATGATGACGATATTGACCTTCATTGTGACGAGACTCTAAGGAACTATTCATCCATTTGAAAATTGTTCATCCATCTTTCAAATGCTATTCAATTTCCATCCATTTTAATTGATGATCACAAGTGCAAAGACCAAATATAAATTTTGATCAAAGAGATCTTGCGGGATTGAATCGATTCATAAAATGTCACACATAAACTATTTGGCGAGGGTAGATGTTGAGTTAGTGAATGGACAAAAAAAATGGTGAATGAATACTAGAATACTTGGGTAGGTGTGTAGCTTCAACATTTTTTGTGCCAAATCATTGATTTATTTTGAAATTTGAATTTCAGCATATATATGAGTTTTTAATTTTGAACTTTTCAACATGTAATAAATATAACTATTAAATGTAGTATTCTTGTCTTAACATTCTTATGGTCTTTATGGTTAGTTGGTTTAGATCTTTTACATTTGTTATGTAGTTGGACATGGTTTCAATTCTTGTTGCTTACAAATTTGAATTTTTGAAATCTTCGATATTAGAATGTTAATAAATTTTCAAATATCCTACAAAATAAAAGATAATTTAATTTATGCTAAAGCTACCCATGTATTAGTTTTAGCCCTAAATCTATCGATGAGAATTCGAGCTTAACAATTAACCTTGGACCTTGCCCTTCTTCCTCACCTATAAAATAAGAGAAATAATAGGTGAGGAAGAAATGCTTGGGCATTGTTTTTTTTTTTTTCCTAAGGACCTTGCCCTCCTTCCTCACATGTGGATGATTATCAACCCACCTAGCACACAAATTTGAGGAAAAAGAAAAGAAAAAAAAGAAGGAAAAAAAAAAAAAAAAAAAAACAAAAAACTAACAACCATGTAAACCAATATTTTACTATTATTATTTTTTTAAGAGGATTTTGGGCAGATTGGGTCTTCCTTTTTTGAGGAGATTTTTGG
>Ga0116229_10009357_pt1 | contig 14962 bp, 9 predicted proteins | sample S1TSphgellanicum_3_FD_87313 | JGI IMG/M metagenome (GOLD analysis project Ga0116229, IMG submission 87313) | Host-associated microbial communities from peat moss isolated from Minnesota, USA - S1T2_Fc - Sphagnum magellanicum MG | ecosystem: Host-associated > Plants > Peat moss > Unclassified... | reverse complement strand
AAGGTGAAACCCTATAAACATAATTATATTTTTATATAGAAATGGATGAAATTGCAAACTTTACCAAAAACAAATATATGTTGTGAACCTTCTAGTGTTATTATGTATATTGAATTTTTTGGCGAATAATCATCAAAAGGCAACACTTTAATTTATTTTTTTTAAATTATTCATAATATTTTTGTCACAATTTCTCTTTCTTTTCAAAACAATCCCCAGATTTCACCCCCCAAAAAAATACTAGAAAAAGAAGCCTAGTCATGTAGCAATGAGTCTTTGTGTCGGCATTTACTTCTTAGTCCTGACAAAATTGCCTTGGAGGTGAGATTTTCATCCCTTCAAAACTTGTGTCATGAGCCAAGGTCTCATACTTTTGTAGAACAAACAATACAAATTAATTGCCATGCAAATGCATTCTAGATTACCCAAGTGTGAGTTGTTGCATTTTTGTAAAATTTATTTGCAACAAGTTATTAATAAATTTCATTTGGTTGTACATAAATTAATATCATATAACATTTATTTTCAACCGTGTGCACTAAATGAATGAACTAATATTACACACCAAAAAAAAATTGTTTAGTTATGTGTAATGAAAATAAAATCGAACCAACTCTAAATAAATTGCTTCTAAAAAATAATCAAAACCAAAGGGTATAAATTTATTTTTTTAAATGATGCTCTTTCCTTAGGTATTGCCCATACCTAGCTTGGAAGCCATTAGTAAAGGGTTTGTCATTTTAGGGTTAACACCATTTGTGACAATCCATAAAAGTATGGTATCATAAAGAAAAGTGACAAATCAAAAACATCAACCCAAAATTTGGCCTCACAAAACTTGAAAGAGCGGTTTCATACATTATTTAGTTACATATGTTTCATATTTTTCCCCTTTCAAAATCAAAGATAGACGTTCATCAACCTAGCCTTAGATGGTGCATGAATTGTTTGATTGAAGATTATATGGTATATATAGTTTTTTTCAAATGATGTAATTAAAAGTAGTGAAAAGAAAAACTTAATTTAAATTCATCCTAATAATATAGGTATGCAACTCACAAAACAAAAGATGGAAAATTTTCATTATTGATCCATATTTATTGCATATTGTTAAAGTCCACACAACTCACACATGATTTTGTTTGAATATTTGCAACCATCATCAAAGATTTAGTATTTAATCAAATTTGGTTCAAATTCCTAATGATCTAACAACCTGCTATTTGATTTTGTAATTATGTATAAATGCAAGACTCTATCTATTGCAATAAGTTTTTATCGCCACTCTAACTAATATTCAAGAAAAATTTGTTTAAATTAAAAACAATGGAAGAAACCTTAAACTATGTAATCAATTAAAATTACTACCAATCTTGGTCTATTGTTTTGGTACATGTTTAAGGGGATAGGTTAATACATAGTGCATGTTAATGCATCAATATCAATGAATCTACCATCCTTTTAGGACTTGAAGCAACAATACCAACACTCATACCAAGATTTTTTTTTTTTTCAATTTTGTGATGTAGTTGAGGTGGTGATCATCCATAAGATGATTTAACCAAATTTGGCTACATACCACTAGACATGAAAGTAGAAAAAAAACTATCATCCTTCTATATTTTGAGCTACCTATTAAAAGTTATCATAAAATATGGTGATTTGGATTTTTTTTCTTCAAAATGTAGCAAATTTGGACCATTTGTTTTTCCATGACCTTTGTATAAATTGATACCATATTTTTTAGGTCAAAATTTAGCAAAATTTCACCCAAAAGGGAAAAAAAAAATCGATTCATACCTATATTGCCTTCAATATGATTGAAACAACACCAAGCTCATATCAATTTTGTGTTACATGAAAAACTATAATCATCAAATTATTATCTTCACACTTTCCTTGTTCATTTCCATGCTATGAAGTTTTTTCTTTTTTCTTTTTTTTTTTTGCAGATTTTTGTAACCTAGAAAATTATTTTCTAAAAAAGATTTGGACAAATCTGTCTTTCCAATGCAATTTTGACTAAATTTGTTGTTTTTCAGCCAATTTTGCCAAACTTTTACCTCACAAAATTGAAGAAAAAAAAAAAGAAAACTTGACTTCCACCCAACATTTGCACTTGCATGGATGAATGGAAACCACATCCTCTGCATTTATAAAATTCATAAATTCTCATATTTGGATGTAAGCAGGATAAAATGAGCATTTGATATATCTTATCAAAACCACATGCAAGTAAATGTAAAGTAACAAAAAAACCCATCATCAAATTGTGGAACATGAATTTTTTTAATTAAATGATGCAAGATAAAAAGAATAATAGCAACAAAAAAGCAACAATTAACAATTAATATCAAATTCCAAACATTTTGTTCCTAATCTATTTGTACAATTAGGTTGCTAATATTGATGAATGTTTTATTCTGTACATAATATGTAGATTAGCCAATAGTGCATCATATTAACATTAATCACAATTCCTATGTAAGTCAAGTGAAATTGGTATCATTTAATGAATTGATATACAATACTTGATACCTATTAGTATTGTTCATTTAATAAATCATACAAATGGAAGAAAAAAAATCCTTGGATAATTTATTCATACCAAATTGAGATTAAGTTTCACAAGATTATCAATTTCAATACCCACCTAGTATGCAAGTTTCATGAAGGCTTTCTAATTAAAAACTTGTTGAGATGTTCAAAACTTGATACTAAACCATTGTTAACAACAACATTGTCTATATTTTTTTCTAGGCAAGTTTTTTTGACATTTTTTAGCTAAAAATTATGATTTTTACACATTCAAAGGGTTTTTGGGGGAAAAATGTCCCTAACTAACCAAATTCTCATTTTATTTTATTATATTTTATAAAAACCATTGGACTTTTTAAACATATAGCTAAAATATAAATGGATTCTTAAAATTGTCTACCTTAATATTTGTTTTATAGCCAAATTTAGCTACATCGTCCTCTGAATGATGTCTAGTTTAACTACATCACAAAATTGAAAGAAAAATTATAATTATATGTGTATGTGTGTGTGTGTTCAATTTCTAGTTTCTCATATTTCAATTCACCTAGCATAGTTTGCATAAGCTTTACAATCAACAAAAATGGAAACACATAATTTCTTTTCATTTGGAACGAAGTAGCACTCATCAAACATTGACAAGAATAATTCAATAAAAGAAGCATACATTGTGCCATTGATCAAAGATTGATGTTGCAATTGACATTGAATAATCATGTCAATAGTATTGATCAAAGGAAAAATGATTGAATAAAAAAAAACATTGTGATTGATTGAGAACCAACATTGGTCAATCATTCAAATTGATCAAAGCATTACCAAGGACAAAATTGGATAAGTAACCATGGCCATTGATCAAAACATTGACAAGAGCAATTGAATAAAGAAGCACATTGGACATTAATCAAACATCGATGTTGTCATTGTTATTGTTCAATCAATCATATTGAGCAAAGCCTGAACAAGGAAGGTGATGAAAAAGGAGCCATTGAATTACTATAAAACATGGGTTTTTATATGTTTCCAAAGAACTATGACATAGAAAAAGCTCCAAGGTTAGCAAATTATAGGCTCATGTTAAAAATGGAAGCTCATATGTTTATATCGTGCTTTAGAGGGATTTGCCAATTCTTACAATTATAAAAAGGATTCATTTAAGGCCTTTCTTGAAGAAACAAAAGCTTAAGAATTAGATTAATTCCATGTACTATAAAGCACATACACAAATTTAGGAGCTATAATGATGACAAACTTTTTTATGAATTTCATATTTAAAAAGCTTCTTAAACCACTACAAATTACTAAAAGCTATTCAAATTTTAACATTTTTTTTTATAAATTCATAGCCTTGAGAAGGACTTATTGGAAAGCATAGTTGAGGAAGGCATGCTATAGTCAAAAGACAACAAGGTGAATGTATGAACACTATGGTGTATACAAAAAGCTATCATAAAATGTCATTTTTTAATACGTTCTTAAATTCATGGTGGACATTTGGAATATATTTTGTGATGAAAATTTGCAATAGACGATGGTTTATATTTCAATTTATCATTATGTTATGGAATTGCTACACATAACAAATAATCCAATTATTAATTGTGGTACATTTTTAGTTTGGAACAACATTAACACAACATTATAATTGCAATATATATATATATATATATATAAGTTTTAATGAAAATTTGTCCATGAAATTTTGCACATACAAAATATTACCTATAAAAAAAAAATCTCCCCCATCAAAACTTTCAGTTTTTTTTTGAAGTCATGAAGTTTAGATCAAATGTTATTAGAATATTCATTAGTATATTTTGCTATGATAATGTTGACAATTTAAAAAATTGGATTTTAAAATGTTCTTCCATTGAAAATATATTTGGGGTTAAGTGTTGTTTTTACCATTATACAAAAATGTAATGGAGTTTTTAAATGAATAATAAGTGATAAATTGATGTCAAATTTTGGTTTTTAAATAACCTACACTATAAAATTGTTGGTTTACAATTACACAAAGATAACATTATGAATCAATTGAATATTCATACCTCAACGATATAGAGCAAACCCATCCTTGGGTTGTACCATTAGAAACCACGGTCAAGGAACTCCTTGAGTAATAAAACTAACCAAATAATATTTCTCGCCCCTTTCCTTCAATTTTTTAATTGTAAATGTTTTTCTTAATCATGTTTATCCATTGCATATTCAAAAATATGTGGCCTAAAATATTCATTGGAATCAAAAAAGTTGGGAGTTATCACAAATGTGTTTTCCTAATTACAATGGCCCTTTTCATAATCATTCTCCTAATTTTTGAAAATTCGTAACTAAATTATACATAATCAATTAATTTCATTAAAAAAATAATCAAATATAATACCATCAAAGGTATGGTAAAAATATATATTTCTCAAGAGAGAAAAAATTAAAATGTTTTAAACTTGTGTTCCTAACTTTAAAAAATTCAAGGAAATAAAACATCGTTACAATCTTGAATTTTTTTTGGGTAAATGCAGTCATTAAGAATATCAAAATAAAATATATTCTTGATATTATTAAAGTTCCAAAGTCTATACAACCTAGTAAATTGTACTCATCAAAAATGATGAAAATATTTTATTTAAATGTTTCTTAAAAAAATTAAATTAAATTCAAGGGGTCCAATAAAATGAAAGTGTGACATTCCCAAATGGTACCACCACTTGAGGATAGGGTTTTCCCTATACCTACATAAGAATGTTGAAATGCAATTTGAATTCTTTTCTATGAATTTCTTTCTTCATGAGGAAAAATACTTATTTTGCGACATTAACAATAGAATTTAGTCTCTTGCTTCCCAAAAAAAAAACAGATTAAAAATTCAAAGAAAATTTGCACCATTCTTGAGTGTAATCAATTGAGAGATCAAAAGTTGAGCTTTCTAGTTATGGGTGGGTGAAAAAAACATGATATGGTTTTCATGCTCTCTTGTACAAATCAAAGATTCTCTCTATCTTCAATTGGAGAGAGAGAGCGAGAGAGAGAGAGAGAGAGAGAGAGAGAACCTAGTTTTGTGAGCAGCTTGTTTTCATGAGGATTACATAACACTCCAATTGAATAACAATTTATAGCTTTTAAGATAAATCAATCACTAATCACTCAAACCTTGACTAGAGGATCCATGAGTGTGAAACCCATGTGAAAGAAAATCCAGTAGTTGCAATCTGACCCTAAACTACCTACATATCACAAAATCTTGACAGTCGGTGATCTATACAACCTTGAGAGTGCGCCGCTAGAGTAAATAGCATGCACACAAATCTTAAGAGCAAATCTTAAGCCCATCATCTCTTCTAATGTTCTAGAAATTTCACAAGCAGCTTTACATTCTCATTGAGTCATGCTCTGGCTACAGAATAATCCTATCTATTTAAAGCAATCTCCTCGTCATCTTCTAATGTTTACAACTTTCACCCTATCCATTTAAAGCAATCTCCTCTTCATCTTCTAATGTTTACAACTTTCACCCTATCCATTTAAAGCAATCTCCTCTTCATCGTCTAATGTTTACAACCTTCAAAGGAAGGAAGGAAGGAAACATACCTCCTCCATGAGTCATGCTCCATCTATAGCCTGATCATATCCATGAAAGATTCTGAAGACAAGTCATGCTGCCTCAGGTACAGAACTCCCATGCATCATGCTCCAAATATAGTCTGACCATATCCATGAAAGATTCCGAAGATGAGTCATGCTTCAGCAATGGTCTGTTCATACCCCACAACAGATTCTAACTAATCAGGAGGTCAATGCTCCACCTACAGTGTCTTCATATCCCCAACAGATTCCAAAGACCCTTGTGTCATCGGCCACCACTTGGATTACCACTCTGCTTGCCACCATGAGTGAACACTTGTCGGTACATCCATCCTTTGCTAAATTTACAAACTTGATGACTCAACTAGTCAGAGTGGAATCCTTTCTTTTATCAGAAAGAGGATGTGGTTCATCATCAGAATACCACATTTCTATCACATAAGTCAGGAAAATCACCTTCAATAAACCACCATATTATTTCACAAATCTGCTGTGCTGCAAATTTGTCATATATTCTTGGACCTAAAATGGAGTCAATTGGACGCTTCACTTTTAAGAAAGAAATTTAGAAACAATCAATAAGAGCTAGCCATGTGACCACAGTCCTTGTTTTAGAAATGTACAGAGATAACTCTTGAAGCTCCCAATGCATTTGCACTCTTTGCTTTTCTGGTAATAACTTTGTCTATTGACAAGAAGGATCATCATCACAGCTGCCTCCTATGTGACTCTCAATCTATGCACATCCAGAGCATGTCTCCAAACACACCTAGTGTTTGTATCAACATTGAGAAAAAGCTCTGTGATATCTAAAGGCAGAAAAAACATGGCTTGCTGCAGGCAGGTGCATGGAGTGTGATAAATGCTCCCACATGGATTTCATGGCAACCCATTCTCACAACATACATTTTGCAAATAGGTCCTCCTTCAGCTTCTCATGAATTTTGTCAGGACATTCACGTTTTGAACATCTTCAGCTTGCAGATCACCTGGGCTTCTTGCAACATACTGCTCCCCCCAGTCCACCAGCTCAGTTTGTGCAGGTGGCTGGGATTAGGTTTCAATAATTGATTTGAGGTTAGCCTCCGCTCAAATATAGTACAGCCTGATAGCTCTTCACTTAGGTCTGTTTGGACTGGTGCAAGTTGGATGCCTTTGTTTTCTCCAGACCTGTGGATTGTAATCATGCACCACCCACATAGTCAAATTCACATCTATGGATTGTAGAACTGAAAATTGCATCATCACATCCCAGCTTGGTCTGCTATTGTTACAACAACTTGACACATGTTTTCCCACTGCTGCATACAGATCCAACAATGGCAAGCCATAACCTTTATACCAAACAAACAGCAAAAGGTACATGGAATTCAGCTAGCATGATTGGAGTCTAAAACATCTAAAGGAGAGTAGACATGGGGAACAGACTCATCAACAAACTAGTAGAATAAGATGATGGTGCCAAGCACATACCAGATAGGGAGGCAAGAAGGCTGCGTGCCTCCATATCTGACTCAGCTGCTTTTTGTAGCCACAATTTACCCTGTCATCACCACACACTTCCTCTTAGCCCTTCTGCTGATGAAAGAGAGAGTCTGGTACAAAATGTGATTTTACAACACAAAACAGGGGACATCCAGTTTGCTGAAAATATTCTGAAGAAAGGACCAGCAAAGCTCACTGATGACAACACTAGGTGATATATATGTAATATTATGCCATGTACATTTCTGCTAAAGAAAGACACACCGGCCACAGTTGTCACCTTTTTCAAGTTGGCAGTTACACCATAGCCAGAACAGAACATCTGGCCAACAAGGGACTGCATTGCTACATCACCATTTTTGGCTGCTTTCAGGGTTTGCTCAAACCAGCGTTTCTCGCAGTCTGCCACTACCTCCCTCAAAGGCATGGCCTTCACAAACTGAGGTTCAACCGCACTTTCAGTTCGGTCTGACCTTATCCTCGGTGGAGTTCGCTCTGGCATCCTGTTACACCACCACTCATGCAGCACATGAATCCCTTTTCTTCAATAAAAACCTAAATTCTCCTCTTCTTCTTCTTCTTCTTGATTTTCTTCTCCCTGCATCTCTCCATCCATGAACTCACAACAATACTCTCTTTGCTGTTGCTCATGAGAATTGATCATCATCAACAACAATAGCTTACAAACTGAAAACATAAACCCTAAACAATCTGTTTGAACATTCTCCTAGATAATATACATTTGTTGAAAATCTTGCCACACACACACACACACACACATATATATATATATATTCTTGTATTGTAGTTCTTGAACAGAGTTGTTGGCAATGACAACAATGCTCATGAGCATTGATCATCATCGACAAACAACCATAGCTTACAGACTGAAAACATGAAACCCTAGACAATCTGTTTGAAGAACCCTGGACATTTGAAGATGCTGAAAATTATGAAGATGTAAAAGCACGAACGAACCCTACTTGCTTCCTTCAGCTGCAAAGATGAGAGAGAGAGAGAGAGAAAGCTATGCGACAACAGCCTCAGCAATGAAGAAAGACAAGGAAAAAAAAACAACACAAAACAATATGTCTCCACAAAAGAGCCAAAAAAGAAGAAGAAAGAGTTTCATAAAAAAGAGCTATGAGGATAAGAAGAAGACCTGATGGGATAAGCCTCAAGGCAAGGCGTCCACCAGTGCGGCATGATCTCTCTCTCTCTCTCTCGTTCTCTTCTCTCTCTTTCTTTGTATGCCGTTGTCGTGGTCCAGAACCTCAGCAGTTTTGCTCTTGAGGTTATTTTCTTCTTCCTGCTTGCCTTCCTTCCCCCGCTGAAGTCGAAACCGAAAGTCTTCTCCAACCGAATAAAATAAAGAAAAAATAAAAAACCTTGATTCTGGCACTACAATTTCCTGTCCCTAGTAATACGGGCCACCAGCAGCAGCAACATATCATCGGGAAAACAAAACAAAAAAAAAAGCCAAAAACAAAAACACTTCAACTTCCTTTCACTAAAAGAGCTTTTCAGAGAGCGTCAAATCGCGAACATCCGGAATTCTCGAAAACAGTACAAGATAAGAAGCTGTTCCTGCTGCTACAAGAAGTATTGTTTTTTCTGGTTTTTTTCTTCTTTTTGGTTGTCGTTTAGCAGAATTGTGAAGTGCGGGAGTGCAAGTGATTCACGGGAGCGGCGACGGCGGCGGCGGCGGCAACGACAGCAACAAGAAGAAGAAGAAGAGGAGCGCAGACGAGACGAGACAAAGGGGACGAGGGACCCGACGGATTTCGTGACCAAATCTGGACATGAGAAAAAGGCCGAGCAAACCCCATTTCTTCTCCCCACTTGGGACAAAACACACGCACAAAACACGGCTCCAAACTGGGGACCACAATTCAACCCCGAATCCGACATAGACATTGATTATAGACTTCAGGGTTTTTTTTTTTTTTTTTGGCTTTAAACTTATTTTCAATAAATCTTTTCTATTTCTTTTTCGATTTTGTTTATTTATCGAAATTTTGGCGAATTGGGAAAAAAAATTACATTTTTTTTGGCAAAAATCATTTCTTCTCACCAACCCTTGGGACAAAACAAAAAATGGATTCTCATAAATGGACTTGTAATATTTATAGATGGGTTTCTAGGAATAAAAAAGTTGTAAATAAATAATTAATTACTATGACCTAGTAGAGATAAAAACAATGAATATAAATATGAAAATAAAATAAATTCAAGTTATGAGCCTTCAAGATTATTTGAATAAAGGGGCATAAGTTTGGACTCATATGAATTATTATTTAGTTAATTATATATTGAATTATACATAATTTTTAAATGAATATTTTTGTTCATTAAAAAAAAAAATTGATAGTTTTAAAAAAAAATAAAATATGAGACATAATAATAAAGACTTGTCATTGATGAATGGGAACGTTTAATATTATTTAAATGAATGGGGATAATAATCTAATGCATTTCTCTTTTCAAATATATATAAGGCTTGTGGGTGGAGCCTTGAACTTATATTTTCTTTTTTATTTTATTTTATTTTATTTTATTTTATTTAACCAAGAATAAAAGACCGACGTTGATTTTTATTTTAAATCATTTTACTTGTAATACCTAGAAAATACCCAAACAATACACCTATCAAGTATCAAGGGATTAAATAAGGATTTCAACCAAAAAAAAAAGATGAAACCTTTTGCTTAAGTGAGCACTACATGTTTTGAAATGCCCACCACCCCTCATGGAGGAAAAAAAAAGGCTATGGGGGGTTGTGTTCTTGAGGCCCTTTGCCTAATTCGAGAGGCATAGCCTTGAGGATTGTAGCCTAAGTGTGTTGAGCTAAAGATTAGGGGAGATCCGTGGTTGGTTTGACATGTGCAAGGTGTAAGCTCCCCTTGAATTGACAAAGGCTTCTTCTTCTTCTTCTTCTTCCATGAAATCCTTGAAGTGCTTTACATGCAAAGACTTCTTCTTCTTCTTCTTCCGTGAAATCCTTGAAGTGCTTTACATGCAAAAGCTTCTTCTTCTTCTTCTTCTTCTTCTTCCGCCCTGAAATCCTTGAAGTGCTTCACATGCAAAGGCTTCTTCTTCTTCTTCCATGAAATCCTTGAAGTGCTTTACATGCAAAGGCTTCTTCTTCTTCTTCTTCCATGAAATCCTTGAAGTGCTTTACATGCAAAGGCCTCTTCTTCTTCTTCTTCTTCTTCTTCCATGAAATCCTTGAAGTGGTTTACATGCAAAGGCCTCTTCTTCTTCTTCTTCTTCCATGAAATCCTTGAAGTGCTTTACATGCAAGGGAAAGCCCAAGGGTGACGACATTCTCAAAACAAGAGGCCATGACAAAGTGACGATAGACTTTTAAACTCACATTTTGAAAATGTCCCTCACCCATGGACTTTAACCTAACATGTAAAGCACAAGGCAAAAGTTGTCATGAACATAAACATAAGTACATAGATCATGTGGCATAGGACAAGAGGGTTGTTCTTACACCTACTCCTCAAGAGTGAAAGAGATCTTACACCTATAACAAAATAGCCATCATTTTGGCTCTCACTCTTTAAGAGTAGCATAAAGAAGGAGGAATATTCATGAATATAAGGTACGCTTCAATTACACTTAGGAATTTCAAAAGAATTGCATTTTCTAAAGAGAGGAAAAATGACAAAAGAAAATTACAAAGTTTTTTTTTTTGGGTCAATTTTGTGATGTAGCTAAATGGGCAAATCATGCATAAGAAGATTTAGCCAAATTTTGGCTACAAGCTTAAAAAAATATGAAAGTAAAGAAAAGGTTTCACTTTCATATGTAGATCGTAGCAAGCTTTGGAACACACCAACCCACCCTTAGGACTAAAAAAAATGTCCTCCACAAGGGGCTTTACTATGAAGATATAGCTCCCGAATATTCAAGGATATAAGGTGCCCTCCAACTACACCAAGAAATTTCTTGGAGTGAGCTTCATGAGTAAGCTCAATACCTTTGGAGCTCAATTAAGAGCCCTTCCCCCCCCTTAATTTAAGGCCTTGCAATGTGTTTGCACTTTTGTACCCACCCACCCACCCACCCATTCACCCATTCCCCCCAACCCCCCAATTTAATGGGTGGTAATGAAAACCCAAAGGCCACATGTTTCACACATTCACCTAAATTTTTCATTCATTGGATGTAGAGTTTTGCACCTTCTAATAGGTGGTGTGTACTAGGGGATAAACACCTTGCATGGCGTAGATAGGGCTAAGGTGGCATGTACTAGGAGATAAACACCTTACGTGGCATAGATAGGGCTAAGGTGGCATGTACTAGGGGATAAACACCTTACATGGTGTAGATAGGGCTAAGGTGGCGTGTACTGGGGGACAAACACCTTACGTGGTGTAGATAGGGTTAAGGTGGCGTAGATAGGGCTTTGTCACAAGGATCTTACTTTACATGTGTAAGATTCCAAATCTCATTAAAAGGGTTTCTCTCCTTGTGTCTTTTCTTCATTATTATGTAAGGTGCCTCCCTCTTTGTTTCCCATCTTAATTTGTCAAATAATACCACATTTTCCTTCTCTTTTTTTTTCTTTTTTTTTCCATTTAATTAGAAATATATTGGAAAAACAATTTAAACTTGATTAAACCTTAGTAAGTAATGGTTTCAAATATATTGAAAAAATAAATTAATTAAATTGACTAAACCTTCATAACGAATGTGTTTCAAATATATTGAAATTTGTTTTAGAATTATTGACTAAACCTCAATAAGTAATCAAGTTGAAACCAAATATTACATTGGTTTAGATTCATCCACAATTAGGCATCCAATGGATGTGCCAGCCTTAATGTATTGGAATTTTTTTCAAATTTTGTTGTAGCAATTACCAAGCTAAATTTTGGGAGAAAGGTAAAGAATAAAACGGCAAAACCCTATTCCGTGGGTTGTTGAAATTTTGGCTTTCTTCCTTTTGTGCAATAGAGTGGATGTTCTATAATCCACTTGTTTTGACAAAAACCCTATTCCATGGGTTGTTGAAATTTTGGGTTTCTTCCCTTTGTGCAATAGAGTGGATGCTCTAAAGAGTGTATTTATATTTATATTTTATATTTATAAAAAAAATTATTTTCCTTTTTTTAAAATTTAAGTCCATCTTATCAATTTATATTTTTTGCTCATATTTCATGCTTGGAGTCTTTTGGGCCTTTGGAATAATAAATAATTTTGATCCCTTATATTCTCTCCAAAACTAAAAGAAGGCATTTATTATTGGGTACCATTCATGAATGGTTTGTTTCCTTTTTCTATTGAGCACAGTAATGAAGAGAACAAAGTACTCAAGATGATGCCAACTTCCCAAAGGGAGAAAAAGCTTTAACAACACACAAAGAGAGAGGAAAAGCCAATGAGAGTAACCAAAAAAAAATTGACATAATTATTAGGGTTTCATGATTTCATCCTGCAAATTCATCCATCCAATCCAAAAAGCACTATCTACTCATTAGACTTTAGCAGTTTTTTTTTTTTAAATTTTTTTAAATTTTTTTTTTTTCCTAAAAAATTTGAAAATATCTAACAAGGGCTCTTATTAAGAAAATATAAGTGGTGCTTCTTGCAATATTATATAACTAGTGAAGCATGAGGTGTATGGGTAACTCAAGTTTCAAAGAGTTCACAACTAGCTTATATGGTTTTTTATCTAAATGACAAAAATTTGACACAAGGTTCATGTTTAATTTCAGCAAATAATTGGCAACAAGTAGTACATAATGAAAAACTAAATTTCAACAACATTTTAAGATTATTGAAATATGGTAGCATATTTTGAATCATATTAATTAGTTGTGAGAATCCCCAAAGTCCAAAAATTATTGGTGGTGAATAATTTTTAAAAAACAAGGAATACTAATCATTTCTTATTTATTGTATTCTTCGAGGGTTTCAAATTATTTTACATTTTTATGAGCCCAAAAAGAATTTTTCAATGAATCCGCTAAATTTGATTATTATATTTCATTCAAATTTTCAATTTAAAACATTTTACAACTTTGGGAACACTCCCTTTAAGGCCCTTTGCATAGTGGAAAGATTTGGCTACAATTAAAATAAGATGAAAAATGTTTAAATGGATATAACAAACCATAAAGCCACTTAGAGAGAAATTTTGTAATGTACACTATATATTTGGCACCTTAGGATCCCCTCCTTAGAAACAAAAAAACACATTATGTATTAGGTCTACAAATTACACCACTACCAAATGTGCCATTTACATGTAATAATTGGCCACTTAAACACCAATTACCATACCTAATCAATTTTTAAACAAGAAATTAATTTTTATTAAAAGTTATTTAGGCATCCTTGTAGTTGCTTTGATTTGAGTGTTTTTTTGGATTTGTTTTGATGGTTTTGCAAATTGGTTTTTTGATATTATGGTTGCATGAATGTTGTTGCTACTAAAAAGTTTTGGGTTTAAGTAGTTTTTTGAGATTTTGTAAAATTGTGTTAGATAGAAGAACTCAATGTTTTGAAAGTTGTCATTTTGGGGATGAAAGAGGAAAAAAAGTAACAAACTTCAAAAGGAAGTCAAGTTTGATCCCAATGATTATGATAGAACTCCTTAATCATCTCATGAATGAATTGTTTTGGTCGCCAAAAAATGACCCCAAATAATCGATCCTACCTACACTTCCTACTTGCCAATCCTACCCACTCATGCCTACCTACCTACCTCCCCTCCTACTAACCTATTTTCATCGAGCAAAAGCATTTCAATTCCATTACCAAAGCTTGAGAAAGCTTGGGTGTGTGTGTGTGAGAGAGAAATAGGGGTGCAAAAAAAAAATGGTGGCAACAAGAGAGAGGTAGTCAAGGCCAAGGTAATTTTTTTGTTTGTTTTTGTTTTTTTTTTTCATCAATTGTGTGTGTGTATTCACAAGCAACAAAGGCAACCATGAAGATGCACAACTAGCCAATAACAAAGTAAAGTTTTTCATTTTTTTTGTGTTTTTTGTTTTTCACTCTCTTTCATCAAATGTGTGTGTGTGTGTGTGTGTGTGTGTGTGTGTGTGTGTTTGGAAGCAATTAAAAAGGCGTGCCAGAGGTAGTTAAAAAGGCTTTTTTTTTTGTTTATTTTGTTTTGTTTTTTTTTTTGTTTTCTTTCATCAATTTTATGTGTGTACTGCAACAAAGGCAACTAAGAAGCTACAAAGGCAGAACTAAAAACAAAGTAATTTTTTTGTTTTTATTGTTTTTCATCTTCTTTCATGAACATTCCATGTGTTTCGCAACAAAAACAACCAAAAAGCCATAAAAGTAGCCTACAACAAGGTAAGTTGGCTTCTTCTTTTTTTCTTTTTTCTTTTTT
>Ga0116229_10009355_pt1 | contig 14964 bp, 13 predicted proteins | sample S1TSphgellanicum_3_FD_87313 | JGI IMG/M metagenome (GOLD analysis project Ga0116229, IMG submission 87313) | Host-associated microbial communities from peat moss isolated from Minnesota, USA - S1T2_Fc - Sphagnum magellanicum MG | ecosystem: Host-associated > Plants > Peat moss > Unclassified... | reverse complement strand
TTAGCCTTTTCTCAAACCCTAATTCTTTCGTTGGCTATTCTCATTAGTTTAGGACTATTGACAATGACCCTGGGGAAAAAGTAACGTTATTTCGTTGATTCAGGACGAACCGTGAAAAGTCAGTACGGTTGACAGATAAAGAAAAAGAAAAAGAAAAAATTTTGACATATTCCCAAAACATTGGGGTTTCTATGTCAGAGGTGATTCAAGACTGGATTAAAGCTTTGCCTGACTCAAAAAGAAAAAAGGATGGCGAATAAATTCGCACTTCGCGTCTTTCCACCCCGATATAAATACCAGTTGAGACATCTCAAGATTTTGAGATGTCTCAACTTTCGGGGCTACCAGACGAACCGATTGAAGAAGGTGTATAATAGGGAATCACCAGGGAACCTGCGAAAAAATTAACAAGAATTCTGAAGCTTGGAATCCTAGCCCCATGTCTTTGAACTAGCGAGCTACAAGCAAGGTCGGTAAGTCATTACTCTGTTGCAGTCAAGCTTTTCAAAAATAAGATAGGCTATTTTCAGAGTTAAAGCCAGTGGATTCAGGTTGCGTGTCGGCACATTCGGATAAAGTGGGAAGCAAACGAAGCATTTGCGATCGACAGGAGAGGAGCAAAAAAATGTCTAACAACCGTTCTGGAGTATTTTTTGGCGGTTTGATGCTGGGAGCTACCATTGGTGCCTTGACAGGATTGCTCGTAGCTCCACGTACAGGACGCGAAACGCGTCAACTGTTGAAGAAATCAGCTAATGCTTTGCCAGAATTGGCAGAAGATTTATCAACGAGTGTCCAGATTCAAGCAGACCGTCTCTCTACAAGTGCAATGAAAAACTGGGATGAGACTTTGGATCGACTACGGGAAGCGATCGCAGACGGCATAGACGCCAGTCAGCAGGAAAGCCAAGCATTAAAGCGGCAAAACCCTGTACATGCACATAGTGTAGTTTCTCGTCAAGTAGAAACTTCAGATTCCCTTTCCCAGCAGCATATCGATAGTTGATACACGATATAACCGTGAGCGATCCCCTATTTTGGCTGGGAATGTCCCTTTTCCTAGTCGCTACTAGTCTAACGGTTGTCTTGGTAGCGGCTATGCCAGCTTTGCGGGAGCTAGCGCGAGCTTCTCGCAGTGCAGAAAAGTTATTTGACACCCTTTCACGAGAGTTACCGCCTACTCTCAATGCCATTCGCATGACGAGTTTAGAGATTTCAGATTTAACCGATGATGTCAGTGAAGGCGTCAAAAGTGCTGGTCAAGTTGTTAAACAAGTTGACCAGAGCCTTGATAATGCGAAAAAACAAGCGCAAAATGTTCAAATTGGTACTCTCAGCTTAGTTGTAGGCGTGAAAGCCGCTTGGAAAACCTTTACACGCCCGAAATTTACCAGGAGAAAACTTGATCGTTTGCCACTACCTCAAAAGGGAGCACCCGCGTTGCGAGAACGAGAGCCCCTAAGGCAGGAGAATCGCCGTGAAGCCTATCGTACCAACGAAAGCTACAACGATGCGGCAAGATGGGAAAGTAATTTTGGAGATGAAGATTTGTAATACAAAGCAGCAATAACTGAGGATTGGTCTGACAAAAAACGGGGTGTGGGGGAAGATAAAACAACCACACCCCAAACGGGGAAGGCGCCCCTACATTTAGATTTATTGACGCCGACCTACTGATCTAGAATGCTTTTCTAGAATGCTTTGCTCAGATTCCCAAGATTAGATTAAAGTTAAAAAGTGTAAAGAAGTATAATTTTTCTAGTACTCTTTTAAAACAACTTGTTCACTCCCACTGTTGAGATTTGTATAAAAACGTCCATGCAGCATCGTTTTTGGCGACGAATTTTGGCATCTATTGCGATATTTTTCTTAGTAGGGTCAATTTGGGTGATGCATTCTCCCAACGCTTATGCTTACGACAATCCTGAATTACTACCCAATACCCCAACCCCAGTGGTAGATTTAGCGAAATCTCTCACTATCGTTCAAGAAGAGGGCCTTGTTAAAGACCTAGAGCAGTTTGAAACTGAAAGTGGCTGGAAACTGCGGGTTTTAACTCAGTATGACCGCACCCCAGGTAGGGCAGTCATAAATTTTTGGGGTTTGGATGACAAAAGCGTTCTGCTTGTTGCTGATTCGCGAGGCGGTAACATTCTCAGCTTTAGTGTTGGCGACGCGGTTTATGAACTGTTACCACGTACATTCTGGATAGAACTGCAAACCCGGTTTGGAAATTTGTACTTTGTCCGAGAACAAGGTGAAGACCAAGCCATCCTGGAAGCAATGAAAACGGTTAAAAACTGTTTGCGTCAAGGAGGTTGCAATGTTGTTCCAGGGCTTCCACGGGAACAGTGGATTCTTACTCTGATTACTTCAGTAATTGGTGGGGTGATTTGTGGATTTGCAGCTCAACCCCGCCGCGAAGGACAAATTTTTGCTTGGCAATGGGCGTTAATTTTCTCTCCTTTATGGGGAATTTTGTTTATTGCCTTCGGTATTGGTCCAGTGGTAACGCGCACAAGCGATTTCCTTCCTTTATTTCGCAATATAGTAGGTTTTGTCATTGGTGCTTTAGTTGCTTATCTGTCCCCTGTTTTTAGTCGCTCTTCTCCCTCAGAAATGTAATGTGGTAGAAACGCGACGAACATCGCGTCTCTACAACTTTGAACTTTGGACTCTTGACCAATTTTCTTATAAGGAAGATATGGAAACCACTTAATTAAGACGGTGTTGGTGGTGTTCAAGTAGCCTGAAACGCCAGCTTAGACTGGTGTAGACTTTCTTAGACGGCGTTTTGTCCGCCGTAGGTCTAGTTGAGTATAACTAGTAACCGAAAAGAATCTCCGACGCTCGAGTACTCGCTACCGCTGCGCTATCGGCTTTAGCCAGGAGTTTCGTCAAAAAGATCGATCGCACGAAGCGAAAATTGTCGATCAGGATTTTGAATTGTTTAATTCAAGGATACAAGCCCCTGTTTTTAAGAAAGCGGATTTATCCTGGTCGTGCTTCAATTAATTTTGAATTGGAGCGAAGCGAGTGACTCCCTTGAGCTGGTAAGCTGAAGGCTAATAGCTAAAAGCTGGTGGCTCGATGGAATGGCACGTAACTGATGCTCAAAGTTTGGCAATAATAGATCATGAAGTCGGCGATCATGTCTTTTCGCCTGCAGAGTATGAAATTGTCCGGCGAGTGATTTACGCCACAGCCGACTTTGAGTATATATCTTTGATTCGCTTTTCGGAACGTGCCTTGCAAGCTGCTGCAGCAGCACTGGCAGCGCGTACTACCATTGTAGTAGATGTCCCAATGGTACAAGTAGGTATTGCCTACGATATTCAAAACACCTTTGCCAATGCAGTCTATTGCGGCATGGAGACACTAACGCGACCGCAAAAAGAAAAAACTCGCGTGGCTTGGGGAATTGAAACTCTAGCCAAACGTTACCCAGAAGGTATATATATAGTTGGTCAAGCGCAAACTGCTCTAACTACACTTGTTGATCTCATTGAAGCAGAGGAAATCAGACCAGCTTTGATTATCGCCACACCCGCAGGATTTGTAAATTTGGATACAGCTAAAGAACGCTTGCGAGACTCTCCAGTCCCTAATATTACAATTGACAGCCGCAAAGGTAATGCCGTAGTAGCAGCCGCCATTGTTGATGGGTTGATAGATTTGGCTTGGCAGGCTTATGGGCAATAATGGGGAGTGGGGAACAAAGGGGCCCCCTCCCTATTCGTCACTCCTCACACGGCGACGGCGACGTGGTCGTTCATCTCGGTCATCACTCAAGCGGTGACTGACCTCGGTAAAGAAATCCCGTCGCAGAAGAGGATAATCGCTCACCCAGAGTTCGCGACTGGGAATATAGACATCGGTAATTTCGTCGATGCTGCTTAAATCGGGGCGATTCGACATGACTACCAGTTCTACCATTTGACCGCGAGCAATAGCTTTATAGGGAACCCGCAATGGCGCTTTCATTTGAGCAGTAAATCCTGTATCATCGCCGACCTCTATGTTAATCCGTTTTTCTCTGTTTTCGACAATCACTAAACCGCCTTTGTTGTTAACGGTTTCTTGTTTACCAAGCAACTCTTCTGTAATCCACAAATCCAGCACTCGACCACGGAAAAAGCCACTGTACTTATAACTACGACATTTGGCATTCCGTAGGCTTGCCCAAAACACCGGTCCCCACAACCAATAAAGAGCGCTAGCTAGCCCCAGCAAAAATATTATTGGACCTAAATCAGCTAGAAAAACGACTTTCACAAATAAAATAATTGCTGCAGCAACTACGGAAATTAACAGCCGCTGCAAAAAACTTGGAAACTTTCCCCAGTAATACTTGTACTGCGGAGCAGTAGCAATTAGGGGGATGAGTTGTTCAAATTTCTCGCGAGTGAGAGGAACTATCATGACCGATTTGGGATTGTGGATTTTGGATTAATTTAGGCTTTGATCTGAAGACCCTAAAATCTCAACCTGTGTGGTATTCTGAGTCTTTCAGAGTATTTTTTCTAATCCATATACTAACGACTTTAGCTGGAGAACTTTGCGAATTGCCAGTAGTACCCCTGGCATATAGCAAGCGCGATCGCTCGTATCGTGTCGGAGGGTATAAATTTGACCGAGTGCGCCAAAAATCACTTCCTGATGGGCAACTAATCCTGGTAGCCGCACACTATGAATCCTGATACCTTCTCCTGCTAGACTACCTCGCGCTCCCGGTAATTTTTCTGTTTCCTCCACACTAGCACAGTTAAAAGTTTTACCCATCTCTGTCAGCATTTGCGCAGTTTGAATTGCTGTACCGCTGGGGGCATCAGCCTTTTGATTATGATGTAGTTCAATAATTTCTACGTGGTCAAAATATTGGGATGCAACCACTGCTGCTTGTTGCAACAGCACCATCCCAATTGAGAAGTTGGGAATAATTAGGCATCCTGTGCTAGCTTTATCAGCAAATTCCGCTAGGTCTTGAATTTGTGCTGGACTTAAACCTGTGGTGCCAATGACAGGACGGATACCATAAGCGATCGCACTACGAACATTGTCATACACTGAATCAGGATGGGTAAAGTCAACCATTACCCCTGGCTGCTTTTCACCAGATGCAAACGCCAGCATTGCTTCCAATTGATTGGTAATCGGAATTTCCAGCGGTTCATTTAACCCAGCAAGTTCTCCCGCATCTTGATCTTGATGTTCAGGACTCCTGTCAATTGCACCTACCAAATTCATATCTGGTGCTTGTGCTACCGCTTTGATCACCTCGCGACCCATTTTACCAGCAGCACCGTTGACAACAACTGGGATAGGAGTTTGATTTGGCATAGTTCGAGAAATATTTTTTTGCATCACCAAAGGCATTTTGACATACTCCCCTCCATTAAGGGAGTGTGGGGGGTGTGGGAAGCATTAAAGTCAACACTTAAAACTGTATAAGGGTGTCAAGGGATCGCTTGCACCTTAGCTTAAACTTATGTTTGAGAATCACTTTACTTGAGACTTCCCTATGGATGCTACGGCACTTTGGCAACGGTACCAGAAATGGTTGTATTTCCACGAAGGATTAGGATTTTACCTAGATGTTAGCCGGATGCGGTTTGATGATGCCTTTGTGGAGGCGTTGCAGCCGAAGTTTGAGAAGGCTTTTGCGGATATGGTGGAACTTGAGAAGGGTGCGATCGCTAACCCTGACGAAAACCGCATGGTTGGACACTACTGGCTGCGAAATCCAGATCTTGCTCCTACACCAGAACTGCAAAAAGAAATTGTTAATACCATAGAGCAAATCGAAGCGTTTTCTGAAAAAATCCATACAGGAGGGATTCATCCCCCCAAAGCGCCTCGTTTCACCGATATTATTTCCATTGGCATTGGTGGTTCTGCTCTTGGTCCGGAATTCGTAGCCGAAGCCTTAGCGCCAGACTTTCCACCTCTGGCAATTCACTTTATCGACAATGCCGATCCAGCAGGTATTGATCGCATTTTAACTCATTTGCGCAACCGTCTTTCCAGCACTTTAGTCTTGGTCATCTCTAAATCTGGGGGAACGCCGGAACCACGCAACGGCATGATTGAAGTCAAAAAAGCCTATGCCGGACAAAACTTAGATTTTGCCAATTATGCGATCGCCATTACCATGCCTGGTAGTAAGCTGGACGAACTCGCAAAATCTGAAAGTTGGCTAGCAAGGTTTCCCATGTTCGACTGGGTAGGAGGACGCACCTCAGAACTGTCTGCTGTCGGGCAAGTGCCAGCAGCATTGCAAGGCATTGATATTCGCGCCATGCTAGAGGGTGCAAAAGAAATGGATGACGCTACCCGCATACCTGTTGTGCAACAGAACCCTGCGGCATTGTTAGCCTTATCTTGGTATTACTCTGGCAATGGACGGGGCGAAAAAGACATGGTTGTCCTACCTTATAAGGACAGCTTACTTTTATTCAGCCGTTACTTGCAGCAGCTGGTGATGGAATCTTTAGGCAAAGAGAAAGACTTAGATGGAAACATCGTCCATCAAGGTATTGCCGTTTATGGCAACAAAGGCTCAACAGACCAACACGCTTACGTTCAGCAGTTAAGAGACGGTGTGGCGAATTTCTTTGTCACCTTCATTGAAGTTTTAGAAGACCGCAAAGGACAATCCCCAGAAATAGATCCTGGAATCACATCCGGCGATTATCTGTCTGGCTTTCTCCAAGGAACCCGACAAGCACTTTATGAAAACCACCGAGATTCGATTACAGTTACCATTCCCCAAGTCAATCCCCGAACAGTAGGGGCATTGATTGCCTTATACGAACGCGCTGTCGGTTTTTATGGCAGTTTAGTCAATGTCAATACCTACCATCAACCAGGGGTAGAAGCTGGTAAAAAAGCAGCTGCCGTCATTCTCGACTTGCAAAAACAAGTCATAGACATCCTGCAAACCGAAAAAAGTGACCTTTCCCTAGAGGAAGTTGCACAAAAAGCAGGTGCATCAGACCAGATTGAAGCGATTTACAAGATTTTGCGTCATTTACACGCAAATCAGCGAGGTGTCGTCTTACATGGTGATCCTGCACAACCAAGCAGTCTGAAAATTTCTACCAGTTAATAGATTTAGCTCGCATATCATATTCTCGTTATTTTTTGTTGCACCAGCAACATTTTTTTTATATTTGGGCATCCTAGAATGTAGCGATATTTACATGATAGGTTTACCCTGCTGTTATGACCACTGACATTACTATCGGAGAATATTTAATCCAGCAACTATCCCAGCACGGAGTCCGCCATATCTTTGGTGTTCCCGGCGACTTTGTACTCACATTTATGAATCTGATTGAGCATAGTGATCTACATCTGATCAATACATGTGATGAACAAGGGGCAGGATTTGCCGCAGATGCTTATGCCCGGATCTCCGGTCTTGGAGTGGTCTGCGTCACCTACGGTGTAGGAGGTTTGAAAGTTACCAACACTACCGCCGAGGCATTTGCAGAACTATCACCCGTCGTTGTGATCAGCGGTGCACCGGGGATGGAGGAGCGCTTAAGGCATCCCTTGATCCACCATAAGGTGCGGGAGTTTGATACCCAGAAGAAGGTGTTTGAGCAGTTGACCATTGCTTCAACTGTACTAGACAACCCAGATACGGCTTTGGAGGAAATCGACCGTGTCTTGGCGGCGGCATTGCGCTTTAAGCGACCCGTCTATATAGAGTTACCGCGTGACATGGTGATGATGCCAGGAACACGCTATCATACTCCCATTGTATCCAAGATAGAAAGCGACCCAGAAACCCTCCGCGTCGCTCTTACAGAAGCCCTAACCCTGATCAAAAGCGCCAATCAGCCAGTCATCTTGGCAGGCGAGGAAGTTCATCGATTCCACCTGCAAGATGTTTTACTTGACTTGCTCCGCAAATCCAACATCCCCGTCGCAGCGACTATTCTGGGCAAGTCCGTGGTGGATGAGGACGAGCCCACTTACTTAGGTCTCTACCAGGGAGGTCTTGGGCAAGAGGAGGTGCGGCAATACGTGGAGTCAAGCGACTGCATTCTCATGCTGGGTGTCATGATGACCGATATCAACTTAGGCATCTATACAGCCCACCTTGATCGTGCTTGCTGCATCCATGCTTTCAGTGAGAAGCTGTCCATAGGATATCATGTCTACGAAAACGTGCAGTTTGCTGACTTTATGGGCGGACTAGCAGCAGCAGACCTAATTCCTCAGAAGTTCAAGGATCTACCAAGTTCGATGCCAACGCCTGCTTACACTATGGAAGACCCAGACAGACCAGCTTCCGTAGAACGTGTGTTCGCACGCATAAATTCACTTCTAAGGGAAGACACCATTGTGATCGCTGATGTTGGTGATGCCCTCTTCGGTGCAGCCAACTTCAATGTCCATCGGAGTGCTTTCCTCTCGCCTGCCTACTATGCCTCTTTAGGTTTTGCCGTACCAGCTGCTATTGGTGTCCAGATGGCTCTACCACATATGCGCCCACTAGTACTTGTTGGTGACGGTGCGTTTCAAATGACTGGCATAGAGCTAGCAACTGCTGCCCGGTTTGGCTGTAATCCTATTGTTATCTTACTGAACAATGGTGGCTACGTCACTGAACGTTATATTGTTGATGGCTCTTTCAATGACATCCTACCGTGGAATTACAGCCTTCTGCCAGAAGTTTTCGGTAAGGGACGCGGCTTTTTAGTGAGAACGGAAGGAGAACTGGAAGTGGCATTGGAAGAAGCATTTCACCATACAAATAGCTTCTGTTTACTAGATATACACCTTGATAAAATGGATGCTTCTTCTACGCTTCGACGCCTAGCCAGTGGCTTGAAATAGCAACAGGTAAGGGAAAATATAGAGGAGTTGCAACGTATTTTTATGCCCACTCAATGCGATTCAGCAATTGATTTTTCTTCATATCCAGCTGCATAGTCAATGACGCACATTGTTTTGTAGTTGGCATGAGTCCCATAAGCAACTCCAGCGATTTTAAACGCAGGGTTAAAGATGTTTTTTCTATGACCGCGATTCGGCACTCCATCATCAACAATTAACTGCATGACGATATCCTGAGCCGTACTCGGACCATAGCTGATATTTTCCCCTGCACTAGATTGCCAATTTCCATAGCGGTCTAAACGAGTAGGTGGGTCACTACCATCGCTACCTTGGTGACCTGTTAAACCTTTTGGACCGGTATCTTTGACCTGATCTCGAGCAGCCAAAGACATTCCCATAGATGTTTTTAAAACGCCAACAGGACTGGTAGACTGGAGAAATTGAATAGCTTCATCAACAGCTGTTGATCCTTCGTTCGTTTGCATGAAGACATAATTGGAGACTTTGACTCGCTTACCTTGAAAGCGCTGTTTATAGTTTTCTAAAATAGGGATGTATGCTTTAGGATTTGTGCGAACCAAGTTCATCTCAGTTATGACTTGTTGTTCCTTAGACGATAGATAAGTTGTCTGTGTCGTCAACGCAAGATGATCTGCTTGAACTTTGGCGGGGGAAGCATTCTGTATATGTTTTGTTCCTGCTAAAGATGGGTTCAAGAAAAACAGTTGAGAACTGCTACTTGCTATCAAAACAATAGGGAAAAATACACCAAATTTGCTGTGACGCATAAATGACTTCACGGTTCCTGTTGTACAAAGTTATTTAAATCTTTTGGTAAATGCACCGAGTTTTGCTCATGTTAAACAGTAAAGTTCAGCTTTCTAGAACGCTTAAACTGAACTCCTAACTCTGTAATCAACGTAACTTTTGCAACAAAAATCAGCAAACCGTGTACTTACCGAAGTTATTTTTAAAAATTAATTTCTTGCGATAGTATTACTACGTAAATGATTGATTTCATTTCAAGAAAGCACATAAAACCATGAAAAATAGATTGGCATTAATAATTTTGCTTTGAGCTATACGTGTTTTACATGTTTAAATACAAGAGCTTGCATCCTTAATTAAATAAGTTAAATTTGTTTCTTTTTCTAATTTTAAATTGCCCAAAGGTGTCGATAATTGCTCTTGCTTCAAGTAAGTCGGCAAGAGAAAATTAATGTATGTAAACAAATATAAAGTCAAGGTAGGGTGTGTTAGCGGAGCGTAACACACCCTACATTTAAATTTCTTAACATAGCTTGGAATATTTGCGCCGACTTACTTACTAGTAACGTTCCTAAATTTATACAGATGATAATAATTACATTACTAATTACGAATTATTATCACCACACTACAGAATCATCCTTTAACCGCAAATTATACTTTTTCTCAGTTGTGTTAATGGCGATTCATCTACAATGAAACCTTTACAGAATAATAACAATGATCCTGTTTTTGCAGAACTTTTTGCTAGGGTTTCCCCAGAAATAGCTGATAGCTTTAATGAGGAGCAATTGAAAGCTATCAAAAAAGCCTTTGGCTATCAGAGTTGGAATCGTCATCCTTTAGACCTACGAGTTTCAGTTCCTATCCCAGGACTACATTTTTATCTAGTTTTACTAGCAGGTTCGGAACGACGTTCAAAACAGCGCCTGCGATCTAAAAAAGGCGTATATCCTCTTTGGACTCCTAGTAATATTGTTTTCCTGATAGGATTTTTTAGTGTCCTATCGACTTCTTGCTTTGTTCTATTCCCCTTTTTGTTTTCCTCACTTGTTTCTTCACTGACTTCCATCTCCACCTCAGCACCCAACCCGACATCAATTCCCTGGCTGGAAAATCAATTTGACTGTGAACACACCAGTAGAACCTGGAGAAATGGAAAGTGTTGGGATTATGAACATAATCCTATGTTCTAAAGCGTACTTGTACTAATAGGAAAAGCAACCGCTTCACTCGAAATTCTGCCAAATCTGATGTCCCGTTTAAGTCCAATACCCGTGAATGAAATTGATCGGAATCTAGAAACCTTGGTGGTGCAAGGGATACAAGTTTTAGGTTCAAACGGCAATGATTAACCCACACAACTCCCAACCCAAAATACTATCGCCCCGTCAAGGTTTTGGCGATCGCCTACAATTCGGTTAAAATTCCCAAATGAAATGTGACAAACTTTTAGCTGAGTGGCATCCGTATAAGAAGTTAAGATTCTTCTGGGTATAGGGCATGGAGCATGGGTTAATCCCCTGCCTGTAAGGCAGGGGATTCGTCGAATGTGACCCCTCTGCTTAAGGAGCAAGGGCGTTACCACGGAGTAGACTACCAAGGGTCTTAGCAGTAATTTTTAACTGAGTGATGGGATTGGCTGGTACAACTGTCTTATACAGATAGCTATCAAAAGTCAGCCGTTGCACATCGAGGTCAGCACACATTTCTACGAAGGCCTCGCGGGTAGCGTCAGAACGATAGAACACGGTTTGGAGAATGTCCAACACTTTATAGGTGAGTCCGTATTTTTTATCCCAGCGCTTTATATACATCTTGAGTTCAGCTTCTGTGGGAATGCGGCTACCGCCATTGGAGATTTCCACAATGGTTTCGGCACAGATCCGTCCTGACTTAGCAGCAAAGTAAATACCTTCACCAGAGGATTTGGTAACATATCCAGCGGCATCACCCACTAAAGCTACGCGGCCAACAACGCGACGGGGACGGGGATGTTCAGGAATAGGGTGAGCTTCTACTTTGATGATTTTACCGCCAGCTAGTTTTTTGGCAGCACGGGCTCGGATACCAGCTTGCAGTTGTTTGATACTAGCTTTATGAACTTGCATCGTGCCAGTACCGACAGCGACGTGGTCGTATTTAGGAAAAACCCAAGCGTAGAAGTCGGTAGAAACGTCGTCGCCAACGTACATTTCTGCAAGGTCGTTGTAATATGCCATCTTGTCTTGGGGTAGGCGAATGCGCTCTTGGAAAGCGATCGCATAGTTGTAATCTCCAGCATCAATTTCCTTAGCAATGCGGGAGTTAGCCCCATCAGCCCCAATAATGACATCAACCTTCAGGGTTTTAGTAATCCCCTGAGAACCGCCTTCTGTATGGTCTATGTAATGGACGGTATAAGGGTCTGTATTGTTTGTAGGAATATCGAGTTTATGAACAGTGGCATTGATTAAATTTGCGCCTAGTTTGGCCGCACGATCACGTAGATAGCCATCTAGCACCTCGCGTCGGCACATTCCAATATATTCGTCTTCGTTGACCAGATTAATATCTACCTCACGATCCGAGGGCGAAATCATTTTCATCTTCCGCACCCGACGGTCGATAATATCCGGTGGCAGGTCAAATTCACTCACCATGCAGAGGGGAATCGCGCCGCCACAAGGTTTGGCATTGTCTAGCTTGCGCTCAAATAGGAAGGTTTCAATTCCAGCTTTCGCCAGCGTTTCAGCAGCAGATGAACCAGCTGGACCTGACCCAATAACAGCAACCCTTAGTGTCAAAGGTCTTCTCCCAATTTTGAAATTTACCCAAAGCATCCTATCACGGACTTTTAGCTGAATCCGCGCTCTAAGTTCGAGATTTGACACAAATGCAATATTCCTTAATATTTCGCTACGAATACTTTGGTGGGGAAAAGTGGAAATTTGCTGGTGCTTTTCAAGACGATCCAGATTTTCAAGAAATCATGGATGGAATTCGAGCGGAGCGAACCTCATCTGTCAGCTAAAATCCAGAGAGTGTATCCTAGTAGTAAAAGCCAACGTCTATGCAAGTTACACTATCAAAGCAGAAAGCCCACTCTTGTTGAAAGTTGAGCGGGGCGAAATTTTCAACAAGAGTGGGCGGTGTGGGGACGCCAGTTGCTACCCTACGGGAAGCCGCCCTCCGGGCGTCTACAAGCCGGGAAACCCGTCCAACGCACTGGCTCATGAATGCGACGGAGGCTGTCTTCCGCAGTCAAATAAAACATGCTATGATCCTAAATGTCAGTAAAGACATTAAATCCTACCCCCGGACTGGGGGAAAGTTGACGCCCAGTACTCGAATTAACGAGAACAGCTTTGGAAATAACACTCTATCCTTCTCACTCGGGGAGACGCTGACGCTCCTCCGTCGCTACCGCTGACGCTCGAGTACTCGCTAACGCTGACGCGGGAGTACCCGCTAACGCGAACGGGATAAACTTTCTTGTGCCTCTTAACCCGCAAGGGATATACAAAGCGAAATCTTTGTAGAATCCCACTCCTAGAAGGAGTGGGAGTGTCAAGAGAACTTAATGCGATCGCCCAGGAAGGGTTTTCAGGTATGGCTGAAGTCCTAGAATTTCTAGCAAGCCTCCCCACTCCTGAAGCCCTTATTACCCTGCGTCCCTCTGAATCCCTGCAAGATCATGTGACTAACTGTCCGAAATTTTTAGATTGAGAGCATCTATACAAAACACCCCGACGCTCCGACCTATGCTAAAAAAATGGGTTGGGTTTTTCTTGTGAGGCAAAGTTAGCCTGACTCTGCCCAATGCTATGGTAAATTTTCTCAACAACGATTGAACAAAGTATCACAAAGGAGAACAGATGGGTGCGTTTGTTACTGGCGGGTCAGGGTTTCTCGGTCAACACCTGATTAGGACACTCCGGGCACAGGGAGTTGAAGTGCGGGCACTGGCGCGGTCGGCATCTGCTGTTGAAAAGGTAAAGCATGCTGGTGCCCAGCCAATCCCTGGAGATCTTGATGATTTTAAAGCACTCCAATCTGGAATGGAGGGATGCACAGTTGTTTTCCATGCAGCTGCGAAAGTAAGCGACTGGGGAAGTAGGTCGGATTTTCAGAGAGTTAATGTGGGCGGAACAGAGCAAGTCATTACCGCTGCTCGTCAGGTAACAAGTGTATCACGACTTGTACATGTAAGCACAGAAGCCGTGTTGGTGGGGGAAAAACCGATTATTAATGTTGATGAAACCCGACCCCGTCCAGCAAAACCCCTAGGTCTGTACCCACAGACGAAAGCGATCGCAGAAGAACGAGTGCTTCAAGCAAACTCACCTGAACTCACAACAGTTGTGGTTCGTCCACGTTTTATCTGGGGAAAGGGTGATACCACGTTGCTGCCGCGCATTATTGAGAACATCCGCAACGGTGAGTTTGCTTGGATCTCAGGAGGTCGCTATCTGATATCTACCTGCCATGTAAAAAATGTGTGTGAAGGACTGATTTGCGCGGCAGAACGAGGAGAGGGAGGTGAAGTCTACTTTGTGACTGATGGTTCACCCGTCGAATTCCGAAGCTTTATCACGGAACTAACGCGTACACAAGGAATAGATCCGGGTACACGCAGCCTACCTCGTTGGTTAGTTTGGGCATTGGCTTGGAGTTTTGAAAACGGCTGGAGGGTTTTGAAGCTAAATGACTCACCTCCAATCACCCAAACAGCCTTGTGTATGATCGGCCAGGAAGTGACAATAAATGATACGAAAGCACGACGCGATCTGGGGTATACCGGAGTGGTTTCACGCCAAGAAGGATTGGTAGAGTTGGCATCCATGTGAATCCGCCGACTTCTAGTCAGCAAAATTTTGTGCTTAGCAAGTGATATAATGAAACCCTTTATAGTGCATTGCCAAAAAGTCAACAATATTTCGCTCGGGTTTTAGCATTAAAATTAGCTTTCTCCGACAGAAGCCCCACGTCTGACCCTCCGTGCAGCGTGGGATGAATGGCGCGGCAACGACTTTCTTGACCGCCCACTAAATAGTAGCCTACGGCTACTGAGGGCAGGTGGTCGGCAAGGAGTTGCCAACCTCTGGACGGTCTTGACTTTCAATGTACTGCCTCAGGGTTGTGATAGTAACACCTCCGCAACTGGCAACAAAATAAGAGCCATTCCAAAATACGTTTTTTGTGTAAAAACGCCTCAAGTACTCACCAAACTCTTGTCGAAGTTTCCTGCTAGTTGTGGACTTAATGTTTCCAATCAGTGTGCTTAGCTGCAAGTCTGGATGGTATTGGAGCAACGCATGTACATGGTCAGCTTCACCGTTAAATTCAATCAGCTTGCAGTCC
>Ga0116229_10009353_pt1 | contig 14965 bp, 8 predicted proteins | sample S1TSphgellanicum_3_FD_87313 | JGI IMG/M metagenome (GOLD analysis project Ga0116229, IMG submission 87313) | Host-associated microbial communities from peat moss isolated from Minnesota, USA - S1T2_Fc - Sphagnum magellanicum MG | ecosystem: Host-associated > Plants > Peat moss > Unclassified... | reverse complement strand
GGGGTGCTGTGTTTGTGAGAGATGTGGGGGGGGGGGGGGGGGGGGGGGGGGGGGGGGGGGGGGGGGGGGGGGGGGAAGTGGGGAGAGACGAAGCCGACAATGGAGTTGCTTAATAAGCATATCCCTTGTTTGGAGTCGCAACTTTTAGTGTGCAAGCAACTCCCGATTTCCGCTTGCACCCCCACCTTGGTGCAAAAAAGCCATTGGGTCGAAGACAAGGCAAGTGTGTCCCAAATATATCCCAAATGCAAGTAACGCACCACCACTACATTACATCAAAAAAGCCATCATACAATTCCAAAATTCTTTTTTTCCAAAAAAGAAAACGGCCCATACCCGACAATGTAAGAATCTATAGCCAAAAACAGAGTCACAGTATATATTCTTATGGTGGCTTTTTTAATGGCTTTTGGAACACAAATCTCCTTATGAAAAGTTGCAAACCAAAATGAATTAATTATAATTTTAAATGAATTACTTTGAATTTTAAATGAATTAAGTTTAATTTTAAATGGTTTTAATTTTAGGAGATTTTTAAATTCACACCTTTTTTGGTTAAATTTACACCCTTTCTTTGCGCATCCGATTATATGCAGATTAAATTTGAGTGTGTCTGCCCCACCCCTCTGTGTAAACAAAGACAAGTCTCAATTTAAATATGTGGAAGGACACAAGTGTGGGGTCTATGGTCAATCAGGGCACAACTCCAGAACTTGCTCACATAAGTAATTGAACTGATAAAGGAACATACTCGTAAAGTTTAATCTACATAAAATCAGACGTGCGAAGGGTGTGAATTTAACCAAAAAAGGTGTGAATTTAAAATTTTCCTAATTTTAATTTTAAATAATTTTTAAAAAATTTTAATTAAATGCATTGATTAGATAGAGTGTTAGATAGAGAATCAATGGCATTAAAATTAAATTAATTAGATAGAGTATCCAATTCAGCTCTTGGGCAAGAAGACATATTATGGTATGTAATTAGAGTTTCAAAGCACATGTACAACACGGGTATGAACTATGAACCAGCACCCCCCACCAGCTCCCAATAAAGGATGAAGGATGGATGGGTAAGTGGTCGGGAAACAGTTTTCTGTTGGGTTTCCATTTCCGTAGTTAACCATGAGCTAACCATGGTGAATAGCTCGGTTGCTTTTTTTCCTAACTACTATCTATTAGCAACCCCATTTGGGGGTTGTTAGTAGGTAGGTAGGTAGGTAGGTAGTCACCTATTTTCCTACCTATCTACCTACAAATGTGACCACTTCTTAGGTAGTAGGTTACCAATGTGAAACCAGAGTTTAATAAAAATTAGAACCATGGTTATGTATAATAACTGGGTATTTGATTTTTGATAACCATGGTTATAGATCAGAACCAGGTATTTGACTCTGTTTTATAACCGTGGGTATCAACTTCAGAACCCAGCCTGATGCCCAGTGTGGGGTTTGGTGCAAGTTCTCGTACCTGCCTCAACTCACTCTGGTCATAACCTCCGGTTCTGGGGTTTTCTTGACAATTGCACAGCAGGTTCGACAGATGACTAGTAATACCCTACTACTACCTTGGTTAGCTTGGACAGTAATATTATTATTGAAAGCTAACAATATGAATAGGGTCTTTTTCCATTAGGCCACTCTCATCTCAGATTCCACCCGAAGAGTAGTACATTTCAACTACATTTGGCCATCTGGGAGCGCAGCTCACAGTCACATGACAGCTCTACGGGTCAGGCACTGACTAAAATGTGGAGTTGTGTGATCTTTGGGTCAACTTATCACTCTAGAAGGTGACAGATATCTCTCTCATTCTATGAGAAGAAATTCTGTTCTTTTCAAGTTCTCTTTCCTACATATGAAATGTTCCAAACATTTCTATAACATCAATTACCTGCAACTTCCAACTGAGTTGCAGCTCTCCAATGGAAAGTGCTTGTCCATGCAACAAGAAAGAAACAGGGCGGCGGTGCAATGTGGCTTTCCAGTCCTCTTGAATCTATATATCTATATATATTGTAAAGGAGTGTCGAGTCCAACACCCATCCTCGTCCTTTCAACATACGAACGTTCGTACTCAATTATCTAATGTACCTACCTACCTAGGTTACCTACCCAATTACCTAAGTTAGCAATTATCAAGGTATTTACCCATTTAAGTTATCTACCTTCTTATATATCTACCCACCTACCTACCTTCCCACTTACTTAAGTCATCTACCCAACTAAGCTCCCACCTACTTGCCTAGGCTACTTACTTACCTACATACTAACCTCATCTACCTATCCAACTACCTAGGTTACCAAACTCCTACCCACCTAGGTTACTTACCTACTCACCTTCGTACTCACATACTTAAGGTACCTTTCCGCCTAAACTACCCACCTAGGTTGGTCTTCACACGAGGAGGGAAACATGGACTAGGGACCAAACTAGTTTGAGCTTGAGTTTTTTTCAGTTCAAAATTGGCCAAAGTAGCCATGTAGGTTCCCAACTAGAGCCAACTTACAGATATCTCTAATGTATAGCAATAAACCCAAAAAAAAACCATTTCTCAAAAGGCCAGTTTAATCACATGTAATGCAATAATCAAACATATCGAGAGTTCATGACTATGTGACATGAATATACATATGGGTGGTTTAGCTATGGGACAGGAATATAATGAAAAAGAGTGTTTTACATCCACACATCATCCATCCTGCATTGCATGTTTGTGGGTGTTGTTGGTTCACTCTGCCCAAATTATTTTGTGACTGGACTTTGTAAATTAATACAGAAACTGAAAAGTCCGATAACATTGCTTGCAATCAATAGTTTTTGAATTTTTTTGAATTTTTCATGCACTAATAATGTAAAAAATTTAAATCTAAGACTCAAAATGTTTTTAGTACACAAGTGTTATCTTCGATCTCAGGCTTTAGGATGTAATGTAAATGGAATCGGACTTGCTTCGAATCGCCATTGGATTTCAAGTTCTTTTGAAAAGAACACAAAATCAGATCTTTCCAGAATTTCAAGAACCTTCCTACGGTCTCTTTCCATTATGCTGCTATGATTCACAATTTGACTCAAGTGCTCAGAGAGCTTTGCATCTGATCAATGCTTGACCTGTAGAGCTATGGACCAATCGTGAGCAGAGCTAGATGAAACAAATGTAATTGAAAGCTACTCTTATTAGGGGCAGAAATTGTGGTCACAGTGGCCTAATGGAAAGAGTGCTCTCATAACACACCTGACTTTCCATCCACCTTCCAAAAACTAGCTGGAACTAGAGTTAGAGACAAGGGTCCATCGAATTAGAAAATGAGATGAAATTGGAACGAATTAAGGTTTTCTTCAAAACTAGGAACAACAAAACACCAATATAGACTTCACTCTCAACTCCTTGTTATTTCGTTAATGTGCGGCCCTGTTCTATTATTTTACATTTTTGCACATACAAGGAACATATGTTCAAGGTCATTTTTCTTTCGGACTCAACATGAATTGTGCTCTCAGGAAAAGGAAAGACAGGATGAAACTCAGTTTATCACCAAAATTGATGGTTTTAGGGTTGAATGCTAATGTACTTTTTTGTGCAGGTTTTTTAAAAATCTCACCCTGTGAATGACCAAACTGGTGCTGTGTTTTTCTTACTTTACACATAACTCTAATGTGTAAAAGAGTAGTGTATGATACCATGAAGAGCTTTGATTTGATATGTTGTTACAAAGCTACATGGTTGAATTTGAATGAAGAAGAATTTGTAGTTACAAATCTGTGTGCGGATATGGTTATGGTATAATTGTTGGTTTTGGTTAGAACCAAAATTGTTTAGAAAACATTTTCTTTTCAAGTCATTTTGTGATTTGTAGAATACAAAATACAAAAGAATATATATATATATATATATATATATATATATAGCATAAACCTTTCTATACAAATGTTCTGATAATTTTTTATACCCTTGTGTCTTGTGAATGTAATAAGTTATCACTAGTGTTGGCTGCTTCTTGTTGTGTAGTCTCTCTTTTTCAAATTAAAAAACTGGCGGGTAAGATTTGGGTATATGGACCCACAACCCACAGTTCTCACAAAATCAAAGAATTGGGTCAAAGAACCTACCCTAAACCGCCAGTTCTTTCATGAAAACCATAAACTCTCACTTGATGGAATTTTACCATTGATTTTTAAATATTTGGAAATTTATAAAACTATCTTGTTCCTTGCAAAATATTACTTTGAAATGAACAAAAATGCTTGATGACGAGTCACTCACCAAATACTCATACATGTAGTAATAGTATCTTTCACAATGGAATTTGTAATTGTCCATGGTTTCGAGATAGTTCATGTTTTTTGTTTGGAGCACTATTCTTTTGAGATAGTTCATGTTTCTTCTTTGCAGCACTATTCTTTTGAGATAGTTCATGTTTTTTCTTTGGAGCACAATCGTCACAAAATTGTCAAATGAAAAGTTGTTTAAAACCTTTACGGAGCTCATATGGCAGAAGTTGAAGTTAATTTGTTGGAAATCCACTAATTCTCAAGGGGGCCAGAAGTCCATTTTCATTTGGGTGAAGTCCTCGCATGATTCCTCCCATTCATGTTGGTGCAAGTTCAAAGTCCATTTTGGCCATAGTTCATGGTGTAAAATTTCTGAGGGAGTTCAAGTCTCAAAACTTGAAAACTAGATTTGCAATTAGTTTTGTGTTCAACAACTGCACAGCAGCAGCGACAACAACAACAACAAGAAGAAGCACCACCTACCTTCAAGTTGTGAAAGTCCAATCAGTCTTTAAAACAACACTAGTTTGGAAAGAAAGTGTTGCGAAAACCACATGATGATTTAGTTCCACTTGTAATTGAGTCACATTAAGCTAGAGCTCGATGTGATGAAGATGGAGCTAAATTGTATCATCATCATGATAGTGTTATTGCCATCGCCCCAAGAAAACTTTGCAAGGGACGAGATTGTCTACTAGAGTTTTTCTCTCAAGAAAATGAGTCCCAAAGAGCATGACAAAAAAAAGGAAGTTATTGAGTTTGGGATGATTGTTTGAAGCATATAATTGATGCTCAAGGAAGTCACTCTTTGTATTTATTGGGTACCTCTTGTGTTCGGATCAAAGAGAGTATTATTTTGCTACCTACTATTATAAATGGGATGGATTTCAATATCTACTATTGAATTATTTTTTATTAATCAATATAACAAAATTTGGTTATTGATAAATCATGTGTAAATTTATCTATAAATGAACAAAATGTTATCATATTTCCTTTCTTAGTTTTATAAATATAGGATTTCAAGGTTTCTCTATGAACACAATTTATAACCCAAATTGTACCAGAAGCTGGTCTTTGGTTATGAATCTTAAGAACCGCCTTGATACCCACTTGGGGTCTGTTCCTGTTTTTTAAATGACACCCAGTGTTGGGTGGGTATCAGAAACATGAACAGACCTCAGAGGTTATCAAGGTGGTTTCAGAACCAGTCTTTACCGATTCTTCCATGAGAACCTCCGGTTCTTTGAGGTTTTGGAAACACCCAGAACTGGTGGCAGTTCTTTGATTCTGATTTTCTCAAAAAAAAACAATAAAAACAAGAAATGACGGTGAATTCTCTAATTCTGAAATCTAATGAACAAACCCAAACTAGCAGTTATTAACGAAATCAAATACCCACCCAACACTCGTGTGCACCACATGCAACAGACACAACTACATTGAGGTGCTTCTCATCAACACAGATTTTGGAATTGAACAGACAAAGCACCCCAAACAAACTCAGACAAAGACAAGCTGATTCTTTGTCGAAGAAATCAATCAATCAATCAATCAACTGAAGGACTCTGTGTAGATTCTGTAGCCATAAGAGCTTTGTGGTCTGCTACAAATTTTTAAAAAGATAAGTTGCAATTTGTGATGCACATGTAGTAGAAGATAGCATGAATTTTCATGGGTGTTCAATTCTCTCTTAGTACACTACTAAGTAGTGTTCAATTGTAGAGCTTCCAACATTTCTTGACTGGAATGGAGAACTTTTGAGGGATAGATAGACTTTTCCAAGAGTTTCAAGTTTCAACGGGTGTTGGGCGGGTGTTTTAATTTTTAAATAACCGCCGATCCCAGTATTTCGAACATTCGGAATCAGGGCGAATGACTGAAATGACAATTTCTCAATTTGTTGCAACCATGACAATAATGTGGAATGATTTGCTCCAAATTGGGTTCATTGGGAGATTTCAAAAACCACTCACCAAAATGGTTTAAGAGGTGAAGAATTAGAGTATTTTTATCAGAAATTGTAATTATCAAATAATATATTATTATTTATCCAAAGTAAAGCTTGTGGAAAACTTTCAAGAAGGTGTTGAGTTTACATTGAATTTAAGCACCTCTTCAAAAATGTATACATGTCAATTCATGAAAAAAAAATTCAGAAGAGAATAATATCTTTTCATTTTTTTTGTGTACCAAACCTTCAAATGTAAACTTTATAAAACTTATTTGTAATTTTATGAAATTTGAATTATTTTATTGCATAGATGTTGGAAAAATCTCTTAACAAGGAAGTTTTAATAATTTACTTCATTTGAACAAAATATAAGAAAAAAAAATTCACGTCAAAATTTGGAAATTTTGCAAGAAGATTTGAAGCAAATATGTTAAATAAACTTGTTGGCCATATTGAACACCAAAGTGATGATCATTTGGTCAAATGGTTAAAGCTTTGGCCTTGTCCTTGTGAAGTCTTGGGTTTGAACCAGTGTTGTGAGGGTTTCCAGTTTGAAGGGTAAAAACTTGCGGTTCAAGGTCAGGTTCTTATACCTCGACTCGAGTTGACATCAATTTGTTGGAATTGGCATAAAAATCGAACCGTTTCAAAAATGTTTTTTTAGATTTGAAACCGGAATCATGAAAAAATATTTTTGAAAACAAGGTAAGGATATATATATATATGTAAAAAGGTTGGCTTTTTTTTAAAGTTAATAAGTAAACTGAATTTTATAATTAATTATTAATTTTAATTAGTTTTTTAACTCTATATTAACATAGACCCCTTTTTTTGATTTGTCATAAAACTTTGTACTCATATAATCTTTAGCATTGGGGAATGTGTAGTGTGTACATGAAACCCAAACTGGTTCAAAAATCGAGTCCAAAAGTTCTTGGATTTGAGAAAATGTGATAGAACTGAAATTGAAGGGTTCAAATTTTGGAAGAACCTGGCTCAAACTCGTACTCAGATAATCGTCACATAAATTTTTAAATGTCAGAAATGGATCGAAGATTCTCTCTAAAAAGAAGAAGAACCAGACAACACTGGTTTGAACTCAATTGATTGATGTATATTTTACCATATTTATTAAGTATATGGACAGTATACATGCATATACATACATCGATAGATAGATGCGAGGCTTGCTATTTGCATTGGAATCCTATGCCTTTTGTGATGTACCTAATTATTGAAAAATAATTAAAATCAATTTCTTAATTAATTTTTTTTTTTTTCAATATCTAAATGACAAATTCATTAGATTGGTGAATTCAAAAATCATACATGCGTAACCAAAAAAAGGGGTGATCCCAAAACACACAGAATCCTCAATTATTTCTTACAAATTGAATTGCTTCGTGCTAAACTCCAGTTAACTTTGATAATGAGAAAACATATTCACTAACTTAATTCTTGTTGCAATTCTGCTTTGGACAATAATCTAAGATTGAGGATAGATCAACACACTTTGAATTTCCTCTTTTGGGCTATCATGGTCAAATGTTGTGAATTGCAAACATCAGACTTAGAATCCTTCAGTCTATTCCTCTATCAAAACTTCTTTAGTAATTCTTGAAATAGATTCTTCACAAACAATTGCTACTCATCAGTAGATGACCCTCTGAAATCTTCAACTGAACCCAGCCTTCCCATGGATAGCCACTATTTGGAGCTCCCAAGTACTCAACTCTAGACCAACAATTACTATGGTTTGTACTCAAATGTATTGAATTTGAATAGGAATCTCTCAACTGACCAGCCACATCAATCCTCTAGACCCTATCGTCACTTCCATCATCAATCATTAATGACTCATTACATCGATACATAATGTTAGTTGTCCCCAGCACAAGAGAATAGATTGAGACAACTTAAAATAAACAATGCATTCCAGGCATTCTTCCCAAAATGATGATCAATCCACGCTAAAAAATTGATGACACAACACTGGAAATCCAAAAACCAGGTAGAGTGTTTAGCTTGAAGTCCTGAAGTCCCTTTTGTAGTTGCATCATCTCCACCAGCTCCATAACACACACCATTCTCCTCCATACAAAAGTAAAACAACAAACATCATATTCATCACTAAACTTTCGCACATTCTTTAAAACATATTTATCAACAACAAAGTTTTCTCCCAAGAAGCTCTTTTATGAATGATTATAAAACAAGATCGCAAGTGGTTTTCTGGCACCATGACAATAACAACAAACATCCTTTTCACATAATAGCCTTAAAAACTTCTCATTTTTACTTTTTTGTCACACATGTACCAAACAAATTTCATTGTCACATGTCATTTTGTTAATGAGGCAACTCATGCTTGAAATAACTAATCTTTATTATTAACATGTGTGCATAGCCTTCCAATGTGCATAGGCCATTAAAAATTTCCAACATCTTGGGAGGCATTTATCATCTTTTCCACACATCCAGCCAATGCGCCTTTGATGCTAGCCAATTTGTGGTAGATGACATTTTTTTAGTTTACGATCTTCTATTTTATATGTGTATTAATGTTGTTGTCTTGATTGTTATGTTCTTTCACAACATGTGTTCTCATGCTTTGATTTACCTTGTATCTCTTATGATGAGTTTTCATTTTTTATATACATGGTTTTTCTTCTCTATTCATCAAATGATTGTCCATTTTTATCACAATAAATTCATCCAAATTTTTGTGAAACTCATATTAATGGCTTTTACCCAAGTTGTGTAATAGTGCAAAAAGTTAGGAGAGGTTGCTATGGGTTAATATATTTGTTAACTCTTAAAAGCTTAAGTTCCTTGAGCAATAAGTTTCACTTTTTTTAAAATAAGTTTCAAACATAATTTTTCCATCCAGATCTATGCACATATTAAGAGATAAGGAAAATGCACAATTGAACTTAAGAACATAGTTGTAAAGAACAAGCTATGAACATTTTGGAGTGCTTCATAAACACATGAGCAAGCAAGAATTGGGGATCCAAAATGGAGCAATCCAAATGAAGAAGCTATGAGAAACATTGACCACTACTACCCATGCAATTACCGAGCTTCACAACAAGGGTTTATTTCGTAACTATTTCATGCTTAAATTTCAATTCATAAGAGGTTGCTGGTTTTGGGTCTGGAACTGGGTTCCAAAAATCAGACCCAATTTCTGATTCAGTTTTTATGTAACCTAATCAGAACACCAGAACCGACAGTTCTAACGCCGCTCAAACAGAGTACCCGCCTAATACCCGCCCAGCACTGGTTAGTAGCTAGCTCCATGCTGTGCTGGTGGGTGCTGCAAGTCCACTGGGGGGCAAAGCCCAAGGTTCACTCTTCTGGCCTTTGAACGGTGACCTAAATTCGCTCTCCGGAACCCGACTCCTCGACTCTTTTGCTGCTCCCAAGTGGCACTGCACAACAGAGCACATGAGAACCACTATTGCAACTATCTCACATTCGGTGTGTACTTATTTGGAAGTTGCGGAAGTGAGTTGTTGTTGTTGTTGCCAGGCAAAGGGGAAGAGACATAAGATGTCCATGTGCATGAGAACGAATTATGAAACCATAGTATGTATTTGTTCTCATGCGCACATATTGTGATTGAGTTGCATATACAGACTGACTTTGCTCAGTCATGAATGAACAAATGACACACGAAAGTTAAAACTTATAATTATGAATGAACAAATGACACACAAAAGATAAGACTTATAGTCATGAATGAACAAATGACACACAAAAGATAAGACTTATGATTATAAATGAACAAATGACACACGAAAAATAAGACTTATCCATTTGACAGGAACTGAGTTCCAGGAATGGCACAAACAAACTGACTGGCAAGTAGCACAAGATGACTACCAGCAAAGTCGACTATAGACCAGTGTTGGGCGGTTATTTACAAACAGGAACACACCCTGCACGGATATCAGGGTGGCTCTGGGCATTCGTAACCACCACGGTTCTCAATGTTTGAAAGAAAAATTCAAATAACCTGTCAGAACCGTTAGTTAGTTAGTTGATTGTTGAATCTTTCGTGGTTCTTTTTAAGGTTTTTTTGAAATTAACCAGGACCAATGGTTCTTTGAAATTTCTGAATTTTGTTTTTTCAAAGAGCCAAAATCGACATTGGTTCTTTGATTCTGAAATCGGACGCAATCGACCATTCTTATAGAAATTCAAGTAAAAATTTACAACACTCTTCTATAGACCCTTCATTCTACACACTGGATGACTTTGCCATAGGTTTTGTTGTTGGCTTGTTAATTAATTCTAATGAAAAATGGAGTGTATAAATATGTTTAGATTTTTTCAATTTATTGTTGGCTGATTTTGTTTATTGCTAAGTGACTTTACATCTGCTAGACTGTTAGTATGTTTATTCTGTATATTATATCAATTTTTTGGGAATTAGCAGAGTTTTTTTTTATTTCAAAAAATTTCCCAGACCAATGTTACAATAAGTGATATTTTTCTCAACAAAAATTTATCACTTTTTTCCACACAAAAATTCGATTGTTTTTTTGGTTATTCTTCTGGATAGTTGAAAATTTTAAACACAAAATGGACGCCCTTTATGAGCTAAAAATAATTTTATGATTTTTATTTTTATTTTTTGATTTGTAGGGTCACCTTTTAAGTCATTTGTTGAATAAATTTTCATACACAAATACCCATGATGTAGTTAGTACATAGTAGCACACAATTTGTTTTGAAATTCCAACAAAACACAATTATCTTTTCAACCCAGAAGATTGTGGGGGTGGGTGTAGTAGGCACAACAATTGCTTATAACTCAACATTGGAGTTGTTGAGGATCCTCGATTGCATATCCCTCTTGCACCCCCCACCTCCAAACCCTAAACCCTAAACAACCCAAATTGTAGCAATCCTTTACTAAATGAAGTCAACAAGCATGGCACCCATCATTCTTGGTTATCTAGAAGAGAAGGGAATGGTCTCAAACTATTTGTCCATGATCTTTGTTGACCAAAAGAAAGAATTGTTCATGCTTATAGAGTAATTTGTGGAATCATCACAAAAAAAACCCATTCATCAAGTTATGAGCAATGGTGACCACTTATGACCAAAGATGAATGGAGTGATGTTAAGAAACAAGTATCATGTATTGCCTCCAAAGTCCATAGACATGCCATTCATGCCATACACCTTAAAATGTATTATCCTCACTAAACAAAACTTTGAAAAACAAACTCATGGGTCATTGTTTGCAAAGGGTGAGGCCCAAGGGTGGGGAGGGTGCATTACCCAAAACAACGGACCTAAGACAAGGGCCAAAGAATATGGCAATTTGAGTCTAACCCCGAATGAATATCGTTGACCCATGGGCCTTAACCATTGTAAAGGATCAAGCAATTGTTATTGTAAGCTGACTAACATATCAAATCATACATGTATAAACGGCCTTCTAAATACATTAAGAAATTTCTAATAATACATAAAGGCCATTAAGGTTGCAGGTTTTGTTGTGTGTAAAGACGTCATTGACCTTTTCCTATTTTTATTTTTTTTTCCCCTACTAAAGGATTTTATTTTCTTAATATTCCATCATACCCAAGGCTATTACAGGAATTAACTTAATTTAATTTAATCAAAAAAGCGAGTATTTTGAAAAATGAAACACTTGTGAAAATTACTTTATTTTTTAAAATGCTTGCCTTTCATAAGTGAAAAACTATATGATAAGTAAATTAATATGTATGTGTGTGTAGGTGGATATACATAAATTGTAGGTGAGCTAGGCCCTACTATACCTACCTAGCTTAACTTACCCAACCTACCCTACCACAAGTAACCTAGCCTACTAGCAAAGCTTAAGCTTATAAACTAGTTGGCTTACTATTTCATCTAATTAGTACCTATATATCTATTTAATCTAGTTAATTACCTTACTTACCCAGCCTAGTTATTTACCTACCTAACTACTTAAATTAACAACCCTTGACCTATGGATTACCAAGCACCAACTTATCTACCTACATGCTACCTATTTAATACCAGCTCTCAACCTACCCCTATACCCTTATATACATACCCTCACATAATATGCCCTTAATATATTTCAATATATATTTAAGGGTTCTAGGTCCACATCATCATTGTTATCAATATTCAATTATTTTCGTAACTTATGTGATATATAACAAGTTAAAGTGGATGAGAAATCGTTCACAATTCATCCTCTTGGAAGGATTAGTTGTTATTAGTTGCATTATAATTTAGAAATATGACCTAATGTGATTTTTTTGCAAAAAATAGTTACAAAAGCCACTAGTTGTAGTTAGAGATGATAATTAACAAGTTGCATATAGTTACAAAATAAATGCACGGTTGCATTATTGTAAAAATGCTTCTAATGATTAACTAAGAAATTTGTAGAATCCTTTTAGTCTATGGTGACACTCAAAAAAGGAGGGCCTTCCCAAAATAAGGGCCCCTTGAAGTGGAGCCAATGGATGATTATTTCGAGAATGCTTTGTTCCAAGACTTTATGCATTGTAAAGCACACTCCTAGTTAAAATATTTTTATTTTCATTTTAAATGTGATAATACCCAATAGCTAGCTATCCGCTAAATTCCTATCAAATAACATAAGGAAAAAAAATGAGGCTAGCTATTTTGAAAATGAAATGCTAGCATGAATGGGCATTTTAGTTTTCAAAATGCTTTTTGAGGAGAAATTGCACTAAATAAAGCACCCTACAAATGCAATAGGAAATTTTGGTATACGTTAAGATTCAACTTAAAATACAAAGAGCATAAATCTTTCATTTTTGAGAAAGAGAATGGCTCTCTACCATATTGAAATCCTTTAAGCTAAATGTTCAATCCCTTCACTTAATATGTTAACCACAAAATAATACAATTTGAGATTACACTACTAATTGCATTCTCCTAGGTGCTTAAAATGCTTTTTTTTTCCCCCAAACAAATAATTCACTTTTGTGAAAATCCAAAATAAATCAATAAATAACATTGGCACCCAACCCCACATACATGGGTATTTACCAATGTTGGTTTGGTGTCATTTTTTTTTGTATAGCAATCCGGTCTTGGTTTATATAGGTGTCTCCAAAACTTCAATAACAATAGGAAATTGATACTAAGGGATCAATACAAATTTTTATACCAATGTGATGATGTATATGTGTATTTATGAATTGGTGAGATATTGGCATCAAAATAAATACCTATGACATTAAAGGTGTTGATGATAATAAGAAAAATTCTCATAAAGTCTTGAGACAAATGAAGAACAACTTGTTTTTTTTAATAACTATCACTTGTTACACCATGTTTTTGTAAAATTTGGGGGTTCAAATATATGGTGCATGGGAATTTTCATATGGAGAATTTCACTTTTTTCCCTCAAAATGTGCCAACTTTGGGCCATTTGTTTCCAAAAAAAATCTTTTGCAAAAAATCCTTGGACAGTTCACAGCCCCTTTTTCTCTTGTTGCCAGGTGGTGAAAATTCACAACAAAAAAAAAAAGAAAAAAAACCTTGCTTGGAAACACAAGTTTGTGTGTTTTTTACAATACAAAATTATATGTAATTATGAAATTCAAAAAATGTGAAATTAATATCATTATGATATTTTGTTTTTTTTTAGTTAAAATGTATGTTTGAATTTATTGTCTAATTCCAGATGTTTTGAAATTCATGTAATGTTGTTGCAATTGAAGTTAAAAGCGTTACAAAATCAATGGAAAGTATACAAATAGAAAATTTTAAGTATATTTAACTATGAGATTAAAGAAATATGAAACTACATAATTAATTTTACAAGGAATTTTGTGAATGTTGGTCCTAGCAAAGAGTGGGAAAAAACCACTAAATTTAGTAAAATCAACAATACCAAGATATGCACATTTGCAACTAAACAAGAATTTGACATTCTTAAAGGGATGGTTAGTAGGATGGTTAGTAGGATCAAATAGCCATATGATGGTATTTTTTCATTAAAATTAAAATGTCTTTCTAGTTTTTATAAGTTGTAAAGTTGTTTGTTCATTCAGGTTTGCATTCTAGAACTTACCATCACATGCTATTCAATTTGCCAAAAATTGAAGCAACATGGAATAGCATGCTTGTGAATGAAGAAGAAAGCGGATTGTACCACAAAAGTAATGGGTGCAAAGACCACCTCAAGATGTAAAGTTGAGGGAAGCTAAGCTTAATCTAGTCCAAATTGGCAACCATTTTGCAACGAACCCAATGCTTTGAGGCTTTTCCCGTTCCTTTTCCATAGGGTACTTTGGTGCCTTTTTTAGGGTTTAGGGCTTTTACCCTAAACCCTAAAGGTGGACTACTACAATACCATTCTTTGAGTTAGTTGTTCTAGTACCTTCTTTTCAAAGTGGTTTGACAAGTCTTTGTTTCATTGTACGTATCCTTAGCATGATTTTGAACTTTGGTTCCTTAAGTCAACAATTTTATTTAAAAAGTTGTCATGTATCTTTGGTGGGCCATTTCCACATTGTGTGTATGAATTAGGTAATATGTGATTGTAGGAAAAGAAAATACTTTCAAAGTCCTTTTAAAATAAATGGTGGGATCAAAAGAGGCCTAAAATTTCCCCAACCCATAGGCCCCCCCCCCCCCAACTAACCCAAAATGTGCCATAATTAACCCTTCCTAGTATGTAATTTCTCCCCACTTTTGGGGGGAGGAAGAAAAAGGGCCCCCCCCC
>Ga0116229_10009350_pt1 | contig 14966 bp, 4 predicted proteins | sample S1TSphgellanicum_3_FD_87313 | JGI IMG/M metagenome (GOLD analysis project Ga0116229, IMG submission 87313) | Host-associated microbial communities from peat moss isolated from Minnesota, USA - S1T2_Fc - Sphagnum magellanicum MG | ecosystem: Host-associated > Plants > Peat moss > Unclassified... | reverse complement strand
CTGAATTTTTTTCTACTGGGTGATTGAAAGGGAGTGGAGAATTTCTCTTCAATAGAACTTGGAAGAGTGATGGGCGGGGCACCTTCTCGTGCCGAGGAAGTGAAGATAGTACATGCAGGCCAGCACATTGACGAGTACTTCGGACCTGCAGTCAGTGTAGCGGAAATCATGTTGTCCAGTTCTCATGGAGGGACGCCAGAGGTTTGCCGCTGCCCAAGCACAGTCTGGACCCCAGAGGTGGCGTTGATGCGTGGCAACAGGTTCTTCTTCATCGTCCCATTCTATACATTCTTCCATCTCGTGCGTCGCCAGAGCTGCAACGGCATGTCGACCACATCCACCACTCCTTGCATCGTTCGGCGCTCCAACTCTGGCTCCGCGAGTTCTGAACCCAGACAGTCCGCAGATTCATCTTTCAATGGCGAACATGAGAAAGTGGTGGCCAGTACTACAACCATTGCAAGTCTCGACGCCCCTGCTTCTTGCCACACAGTGCTCTATAAATCTCCAATGCGCATGCAGATCGTCAACGAAACGTCCTCCAAGATTCGACCGGCGCTCAGGGAGCATCAGCACAGGCGATCATCGGATCATAAGGAAACTGTTGTCGTAAGGGAGAAGGTCACGCAGCCGAAGTCCTCCAGTGAGTGGCATCAAGAAGGCTTCAGACTGAACTGGGCGATGGAAACCCACAATACGACACATCGCATTCCGAAGAACAGCTTGAACCGTGTTTTGCATAAACTCTCGGACGATGAGAGAGCACGGTCTAGCGCCATCGACAAAGGTCGGAACACCGAGAGCTTAAGGGAAAGGAGTATTGAGGATGCCGGCAGAGGTTCTGCAAGCAAAACAGGTATTGAGGACGCCGCAGTAGGAGGAGCTGCGGCGTCGCAAAGGCGTCTGAAACTGGCTGATCACTTGGACGATGAGAGAAGGGACGTATTGCGAGGATTACAGGAACATCAGAACACGCATCATGGCAGATCAGACACAGAAGAGATGAGGCGGAGGAGATGCACTGCAGCAGGGGGGATGGTTGTTCCGAGCTCCTGCAACGTCGAGGCAGGTGCAGCAGCAAAACTTTCTCCTCCTCCTGCGGGCCAGAGACTTTCAGCTCTGTGTGTTGCTCGCTTTACCAAGGTAGCAAGGTGTGAAAGAAACGCATACGTAGTACCAAGAAACACATTGAAGCACGAGGAAAGAAATCCAGGCAGTTTAGCGATGGTTATGAGGAGTGACAGCAGAATCAAGAATAGCACCGGCAGCACTGTAACTACTGCGTCGGGTTCATCGCGAGGACATCCGATCAAGATTGCCTATAACAATGTTTTTGAGAAAGGAAGAGTTGCAGACAAGGAACGCGACCACGAGACAAGCACTAGAGTTGAGAGACTGAAATTGGCTACAAGGAGTGCAGATTGGATCAGTTGTACCTGGAGCTGCAACGATGCAACACGCCGTTCGTCATCGCAAGTGAGGCGGCGAGGACTCCATCTCTCTCCATATCTGATGGAGGAAGCTGTGAAGGACCGCAAACGAGCTTTGCAACTGCAGTTGCAAGAGAATGGAAAATTTTTGGACAGAAGGAAATCTGCAGAGATGCAGGTGAACAGGAGAACAAAAGATGACTGGAATACTGAAGGCACTGCTGAGGATGTAGCTTTGGAGAATTCGACATGGCAGTCGAAGAAACATGAATACATAGTGGAATTCGAAGGTGATGACATGAGATCGGAAGTTGCTTATGATGAGGAAAACTTAGATTCGAGGAGCTCGCCAGATGTTCATCTCTTTCAACATCTGCACCAGCTCTATACAGGTAGCATCAGCATTTCAGACATTCTATCGAGTGATCAACTTGCGAGGATAAATGAGGTAGCGAAAGCGCCTGGTAGATCATCATCCTCGCACAAGCTTCGCCATACTTCAGATCCAATAGTCGAGAAGCACAAGGAATTAGATAGGAAACGAACGAGCATTTTGCTAAAGATGTTACAAACTGGCAAGGCACAATTAGGCACCTCAGAGGCGATGAAAACCTACAACAATCTAAAGCGAGTGAGCAAGAGAAGAGAGCAAGCCGCCACTAGAGATTCTTCGATGACGCAGTCAAAATTACCTTCATCATCATCAGAAACATTGAGCAGGCGTCCGAAACTAGCCGAATATTTCAACACGTCCACAGGCATCATGCAAACCTCTAGAGATCATCACTATACTGTAGCAAGGAAAAACAATCTTGCACTTTCTCACACTTGTGCGAAGAGTGTGCTCGAGTCTCAGGACAATGCTACTTCGAGGATGACATCGACATTCACAGATCACAACCTCATGGGAGAGGAGTTTGATCTACCTATTATGAACAATCAAAGCTTCAAAACAAGCACATTGACAGAAGACAATCACTCTAGCTTTGAACATAGCCTTGCCTTTCCTTCTCTCTTTGTCCCCGATGCCACAATGTTACGTTATAGAAGACGATCCTCTCGTCGCAGCAGGCGTCATAGGGGGCAATGGCAACCCCATTTGGCAACACTAAACGAATGCTCTCCTTGATTACACCCCTTGTATAGAAGAGACATATGGTATTAGGGTTTAGGGTTGAGTGGTTTTTGGGGTTTAGGGTTTAGTTTTGGGTCTAAGGGTTGAGAACTACCCTTGTGTGAATATGTAGTTTAGGGTTTTACCCTTTTGTAGATTCAATCTTATTAGTACCATCTTCTTTCTTTCCTTCTTTTTGGACCCCATTTGGCCAATTTTTTTTACTACTTTTTGTTTCTCAATTAATCCTAAGTTGTAGTTCTCTAATGTGTGTAATATATATATATATATATGTATATGATTCATAGAGATAGATATATGGTCCTACTTCTCTACCCTAAGTTTTAGGTATAGGGCTCTCACCTTTTTTTTATAATAACAATTGACTTGTGAAAATGTGTGTTCACAATTTTTGTGTAAGTCGTTTGAAGAACTCAATCCAACCCATTTTCACTTGTGAAAAAACATTCCTTGCCCTTCTTGATGTAGATTTGAAGGATGTGTTTCCACAACTTGCATTGGCCAAAACCTCTGAACTCAAACCCACATCTTGTGCCCAAAACTTGGAATTTGTCCCCCATAATAATTTGAGACTTGTGAATAGTTAGGTTTACAACTTATGGCGGAAACCTTGAACTCAACATGTGAAAAACACTCCTTGCCCATGTAAACTTGAAGGATGTGTTTTCACAACTTGCACTACCCAAAACCCTTGAACTCAACCCAGATCTTGTGCCCAAAACTTGGAATTTGTCCATAATTTGAGACTTGTAGATAGTTATGTTTACAACTTATGGTGGAAACCTTGAACTCAACACATGAAGAAGAACCGCATCATACATAGATGACATCACAACTTTTGGCCAAAACCTTGAACTCAACCACACAACTCACATTCATGAATTATATATCCCCTTGTCAATTACACAATGGTTTTTATTGATGACCCTTGTAGCAACTTTGTTTTATTAAAGGTCAATGACACCATTGCTCTACAATTTGTTCATGAAACAAGGAGACTTTCCAAAACTCCATTAGAAATGTTAACAAATGTGGTATTGTGGTCTTAGTGATACAAATGAGTTTTACACCATTCTAGCAACATAGAAAACCTTTGCAATAATCATGGTATAGCATAATTTTCCAAATCAATACTAACTTCCATTTTTGTGTGTGTGCTAATAACCTCTTTAATGTGTTGTTTCATACATAGTTATTTAAAGGTGTAATTATGTCATAGTTTTAATTATTATCTTTTATGAGATTTAAATATAAGTTTAATATACAACTTTACATTATTAAACATCATCAACTTCATTAAAGGCTTAAAATATTGAAACAATTTTGGTTTTCTTGTGGGCTTAATTTCCTAGTGGTGAATAATACTCCACAACTTTCAACAAGTTCAATAATGTTTCCATTTTTAAACTTCAAGAGCATAAGATGTCCCCTTTCAATTGTCTCAATGTATCTAAAGAATGAACCCATAAGCTTGTTATGAATAATTGGCATTTGCTATGACGAAGTCTTCACTTCACATTATTTTAAAGAAAACCAGGTTGCATGAGAGAACTAGCAAAAAATTGATAGTTTTTAATGTGGTTATTTGACATTTTCAAAAATTTGAAAACCATGGTTATATATTAGTCGAATTGGGTATTTGAGTTTTTAATAACTGGGATTGTATATTAAAATCATCTACTTTTTTGAGATTGGGGTTACATATCAAAATTGGGTATTTGATTTTTGAAAACCTCCAATTATGAACCTTATGAACTACCCTAATAAACTTGGTAGGGGTTTGGTGCAATTTCTAATAATTGCCCAACACTCAGTATGACATTTAAATTAAAACAAAACTAAGACATTCATCTTCATGCATTTTTCCACTAGTATTGTCACAAGCTATTCATGCATTATTTATCAATGTGTCATTTTTAATGTTTCCTAATTTATTAGATGTTTTTCTATGTTTAATGCTTGGAAACCCAACATATATAACAAGGGCTTTTCAATAATTTGTTTTGCAAGGTTGGTTTCAAGTTTCAACATTGGTTCCTCTGGGTTAGCCACAACCCATTTAGCCTCATCAAGTTCACATTGAGTAAGTTAATGGTCAGTTTCAATGTACTAACTTCATAACCAAGTCATTAGGGAATAAATCAAAATTCAGTCACTGAATAGTAGAGTAGTGTTCACATGTGTGCTTTTCATCGTTTTACCCTAGCCCCACCCATCCACCATTATTTGTAGCTAATGAATCCTAATTCAAGTTTTGCTTTTATTTTCTTCAACCAAATCGAGGTGAATCACAATAATAAACTTTGCTTTTACTTGATTCCTTACACTCTTTGTGCATTGGTTTCTTTTTCAACCCATGTTGAATGACAATTTTTATGTGGCACTTCACATCAATAGCTCTGCCCTTTTGCTTGTCTTCATCATGCTCTACACAACTTTTTAACTATGGTTGTTGATTTGCAAAATCCTATGTTTGAACTTAACAAATATAGATTTCAAGGCCTTCTAATTGGATTTCAACCAAGTGGCAATCAAACGCCATTTCTAAATTAGGTTAAAATTTTAACTTGAAATGTTTTGACCTGAACTACCAAGCCAAAAAACTAAGTAGTTGGGAACCATGGAATTTTTATGACCGATCATCTTATCATTATGAGTTGGTTATAAAAAACAACATCTAGCATGATTTAATGATGAATTGAATACAACCAATTTGCTAGAAATGAAGTAGCATTCAATTTCTATGACCTTCATGCTAGATTCATTGAAGTTTTTTTACATATGTTAACATGCCATCACCAATTGTCCTGTGATGTGATTCATCACCAAAGCACTTGACAATGGTGAAGGTCCATGCACTTAATGACTTGTGATGTTGTAACTTGTAAGATTTCTAAAACCTTAGCTCAAGCCTATTGTTTGAGGCTTATTATTTGAGTTTTGTTATAAGTTCTAAAACCTTGTAAAATTGATAACAAAATATGAATTTTGTGGAATTTATTTGTTTGCTACTTCACAAGTTGTAGTTTAGTGACTAATTTTTTTCAAGCTCAAGCTTTCAAATGTGGTGACCATAACTTATAAATAATAAGTTGTCAGTATTTAGAAGTTAATGGTTACTAGTTCGTTGAATTAATCATGATTGAATGATGAATCATGTAAATTATTCATTACAACATCATAGTTTGTTTGTGGGATTCGGGAGTGAAGGTTTAAGATACAAGCAACAAGCTTGATTATTGATGGCAATTACAATTGAGCATATTCACAACTAGGGTACCATTTTTTAACCATAGGACTCAAGGACTTTGTTTTTGCTCTTTTTCAAATATAGAATCTAAATGGAATAAATTTAAGTAAGAGCTATTGGATAATTCAAATTATGATAATTTTCATGGTGGTGGTGATTTTTCACATGCATATGTAATTATGCATAAATATCTTGGTAAAAAACTAAATGCAAAAGGTGAAAACATAACTTTTATATGCAACTTAACATGTTTTCTTGCATGAAAAATTCTTGCACATTTTGTCAACACTTTGGGCCACAAATTCTAAACCTAGTGAATATAAAAAATCAACCAAATGGAAAAAAAGGAATCATTTTCCTTGTTGCCCTTATAGAATGGATTTTATAGCCTTCAAAATTCTTATGTCATATATTATTTAATTAAAAGCATTATGTGAACATTGGCAAACATAGATGTATGCATTATTCATACATGAAAAAAATTGAAGTCAAATGTATTGTTTAATATATATTTTTGATCCCTTTAAAATGAAAATTATAGTTAAAACTTGACTCAAATTACTTAAAAGGACTCAAAAGGACATTTATATTGTATTCAATTTATTCTTAGATTTTCTTAATAGATTAACATGACATCAATTTAGTTATAATCATATACCAATCCATCATAATCATGAAATAGTAAATGTAATAAAAATCCAGAATAGTCCTTTATAGTCTTTTTTTGTTACATTATCCTTTTGGGTACCCTAATTGTGAATATGCCCAACTTGTAATTTGCGATTATAATTTTTCAACTATTGAAGTTATTCATCGAAGCTACTTGTTGTAGGTTGTAGCAATGAAATTCATTTATTTTTATTTGCATTATGCAATGGGTTATTTCAAAGTGTAATGGACATCATGCTTCTATAGCCTATTATTAACTAAGCTATTGATTACTAAATCATGAATACCTCCTAACACCCATGGGTCATGAATAATTTTTAGCACTTAAAAGTTTAAGGCCTATATGGTCATTTAGACCTATTATATGGAATTGCATCTTACTTACAACTTATATTGCTTAAGCCTTGTAGTTTGACAGTTGATTTGAAATCATATTGGTGTAATTATGGAACACTTAAAATATTTGCAATGGTGTAATTTCCATTACAAGTTGTAATGGTCCAATGTATTATGTGTATACATTGTAAATTTTATCATTAAAGTTGAGAGTTTTAGATTTTGTTGTTGGACAACTTGTAAACATGTGCCATACAAGCTTGCTATTTGAATTGATTTTGATTTTGATTTGGATTTTGTAATAGTGCAACCATCAAATAAGAATCATCAATTATGTCATGTTAAGTAATTCTTCCAAGTTAACTTCCAAGTGTTGTTTGAGCTTGTTGTAATCTGGGTAATGGTTGATGGGTTATATAAGGAAGGCCATTATATTGTAAAAATTAAATAAGCACTTCAAACTTCAAACTTGCATCTTTCTTGAGATTAAAAGGTTTATGACTTTGTTTAAATTTCTAGTTGAACATTGATGCCTATTCTTTTAATATGTTGTAATTGGTTTTAGTCTACTATTGACACATAATATCAAAACATGTCTTTCATGACTAGAACATTTTGCGATTAGGTCTTAATGTAGTTATGTAATCGATCAACTACCTTTAACCATCTTTGTGATTACATTGCACGATTGCAATATACCTACATGATTACAATGATATCTAAGGTAGATACCTAGCTGGTACCTATTTAGCTTAGGTATTAGGTCTACTTTAAATAATAGCTACTTTAGATCTGTACTAGTTAGGTAATTACCTTAGATACCTACTTAGTAAATACCTTGTTAATAACCATTAACTAGGTAAAAGGTACCTAGTATGTACCTACCTTAGATATGTATTAATTAAGTAATAGGTACCTATTAATATGTACCTACCCCACTAGCTAAGTAGTAGGAGCCTACTTCACTAGGTACCTAACAACTAGTAGGTACTTAAACTACTAGGGAGTAGCTATGTATTTATTTAGGGTAGGTACATACTAATTCCTTACCCACCTTGGTACATACTACCTACTAAATAGGTACCTACTTTAGCTAGATGACTAAACCTACCAACCTATTAGTACTTATTTTAAATACATACTAGTGAAATATGTACCTACCCCACTAACAACCTAACTACTAATAGGTATTTACTTAATTATTATGTAGCTATTAATAGCTACCTAGGTAAATATGTACTTTGGTACTCGAGCTACTACATAGAACATACATATGTACCTAGGATAGGTATGTATTAGTTACTTACCCACCTTGGTACATATTACCTACTAAATAGGTATTTATTTTAACTAGTTGTCTAAACCTTTCAAGGTACTTATTAGGTTACTAGATGAGTGCCCTAGGTAGGTAGGCAAGCTGGGCTATTAAAGTAAGTTAGAAGAAAATGGTTTATGATAATATGGCAACAACTTTTATCATGTTAAAAAAATGTGGTGTAATGGTTATGGATTTCATCCTTCAATGTGGAGGTGAAGGGTTCATGTCCTCATTATTGCAACCTAGTCTTATAAGGCGAAATAGGCTAGGTTAGGTTGCCAACTTAGCTCAAGTACCTAGCCTAGCTTAGGTTGCTAGCTAAATAGGTTAACCCACATTCCTAGGTAAGTTAGGGCCTATGTTTTTAGCATGTAGGTTAACTTTTTCGCTTAACAGAACCTAAGCTTACCTAGCCTAGGCTACTAGGTTAAGAAAACAACATATTAGCCATGTTTTTCATGTAGGTAATTACAAAAGTCATAGTCATAAAACATGACATGTCGTATTCAACTATGTAGTTAGGGCCTATGTTTTTGGCATGTAGGCTAACTTTTTAGCCTAACAGAACCTAAGTTTACCTAGCCTAGGCTACTAGGTATGGAAAACAACATATTAGCCATGTCTTTCATGTAGGTAGTTGCAAAAGTCATAGTCATAAAACATGATGTTTCGTATTCATGTAGTCATGGATGTCCCAAATGACTAACAACCTAATCATGGATTGGGGATTTTGGTGTTGTGACTTGAAAAGAAAAAATTGTCATTTGTAGCCAATTTTTGGAAATAAAAATTATATATTACAATTGAAAATTTATATATGCAAAACAACATTTTTCAATTGCAAATGACATTTTTTAGTTACAAAAATTGATTGTAAATGATTTTAGTTTTCTATTGTGAGGTCTATTTTGTGAAATCAGTTAGTAGGTTGTTATGTTTATTAAGTGATCCCATTTTACAATAGTTCGTAGAATGCAGTGAAATATATATATATATATATATCTTGCTTGCCTTTTGCAGCCATGGCATTGCCTTTAGTTGTCCCAAAAAAATTCAAACAATTTTTTTTCCTAATTACATCCCTTTCAATCCATCCAATGTTGTAAGTTTTAGTTGCCAAAACCCTTTGCTTACCATGTGGTTGTTGATTTAACACAAGCAGAAGTATTTCTAGTTAATAGAAACAACAAGAAGATGAATGAACTTAATCATTATTTCTGAGATTCATAAGTAGCAAAGTTGGCTTGAGCAAAATATATTATTAATGTTAATGGGAAGGTCACATAAGTCAAGTGCAAGGTTTATAATGTCATTGAAGGGAGAGATAAACTACTAATGCCTGAATTGGATCCTTTAAATTGAAACATGTTAGCCAAAGGAAGGCCATAATTACTTATGTGGGTGTGGGAGTAGGGAATTTCTATTATCTAAAGTTAAATTAACATGTGTTCAATGAAAAACTTTATGTGCAAAGAAGAAGGGATTTTGTTTCATAACATGTTGTTGGAGGGGTTATGATGGAAAGGAAAAAAAATTGGTCCAATTTGCACCCAATTTCCATTTACTTTCCTAGGGCAAACCCATGACTAAGTATGAATAGATGCAATCATTGTTTGCATTCCTCAAAGACTACCCATCCAAACATTAGAGTGAATGTGTTGGATGAAAAATTGTTAAATCTTTATATAATATGGTATCATTACTACAAATGTGCATGCAATTCATTGTTCCTCGTTCAATGGACCAATGAATCCATTGGATCCCCATTAGGTCTTGTTTAGTGAGACCCATAAATTCACTCAAAATCTAATGAAAACATTCAATAAAGGACAAATTTCTTGTAATGTATTGAATGCCATTAAAAATGTTATTTTGACTTTTAATCAACTTCTTGAACACCCAAGCAATTTTTTTTTTATACTCACTAATTATTAAAATGGTTGGTTTTTTTAAAACCACTTAATATCATGCTAAGGTAAGTTTTAGGGTTTAAGTTGTTTTGTTATACTTCAAAGCATGGAATCATGAAAAAATAATGAATTGCCTTTTGGAGTAAGTAAAGAACACATAATTTGTTTTGGCATAATGTGTTGATGGGCATAAAAAAAAAGTTATGATGATACCTTGAACAACTATGGAACTTTCTTGCATTGTAATTTAAAGATCTTAACATACCTAGTTTAAAATCATGTATTCATACTCGAATGTATTTGTAGAGTATCAATTTTTTTTCAAAATTGATATTAAACCACATGGCTATGACTAGGTATTTCCAAATTTAATATTGGGTATGTAGGATTTGTAGTTGGTTCTTAAAAATATTTATACCAAGTAGGTTAATTTTCAATACCTTGCCCTTGATTGAACAAATTACCCAAGTCAATTTTCAATACTCGACCAATATTTATAAGGATTTTGAAAGGGCTATAATGAGAATTTAGGTCAACCAATTGGCCCCTTCTTCACACCTTCATTCCCTTAAAAACCCCATTTTCAATCCTTATTTATCCATTTTCCACTTCTTGTGCCTAACATGGTGTGCTTTCTTTTTGAAGAGGCCAAGAAGGAAAAGACTAGTGTTATGCAAGTAAGTTTAAATACACATATATTCATTAAATAAAATTGAATAAATGAAAAAATCTATTTGTTGTGTAAATAAGTTTTTTTACATTTACCTTTTTCACTATGTAATTTTTTTGTTTTTTAGCATTTAAGGGGTGGGATTGTAAAAAATTCTTTTACACATACGCAACCCCTTGTAAATGTTTTGCAGTGTCTAAGTATATATATCATATACCTTGAGTGACATACCTATTTGCTATCCATATTAATTACTTGTGGGTGCATCATAAAGTTCATTTTTTCTTGCAATGGGCCACTTAATTCATCAACCGTTCACAAAAAAAAATTAATACTTTTAATTTCCCCCAATTAGAAACTTTTGTTGGATTAATAAGGTGTTGTGGAAGTGCTTCCTTTTAGCCTAGCTATATAATATGCAAGCTCATATTTTTGGGCAAAGCATATGGCACAAACTCTGATGCTATTGAAAAGTACAGTAGACATGCCAATGATTAAAGCCCTTACTATATCCAAAAAACTTAAAATGCTTGGAAATTATTTTGTTGCCTTTCGACTTCAAAAATCTATTGTAAACCTTTACTTGGCACATCCACAACCATGAAGATCATTAAAAAAAAATTTTTTTGAAGAAGACATGGGATCTCAAAGTAAGGAGGAGTTAATGTTTGGTGATGGGCATGTTAAAAGAATTTGTTATTTGGAGCTTAAAATCATTGGACATTGTTTTTTTTCCTTCTAGAGTTCATAGAACTCTAATCGGCATATTCTTAACTTTTTAGATCATTTAAGATAGATGAGAAATGATGAAGATATAGGGTCAAAATGTACAAGGCTTTAATGGATCCTTTTCAAACATTTTGTGATTTTGACAAATCATTCTTTTCATGCTTCTCCTTCATTGCTTCTTTTTTTTTGAAGTTCAAAAAGATATTGTAGACCTCCATTTGGTGCACCCATAGCCATGAAAATCACTCAAAAGGGGCAAGAAATGAATAAGATATGGGTTTGTGTTAGATGAAAGGTCAATGTTCAATGATTGACACATTTTCCCTATCTTGGGTGCACATTCTTGGGTGTATATTGGGTGCATGTTGCCGCACTTGATTGGTTGAATACAATTTATATTTTTAACATTGTTATCGCCAATCTTGGCTTAGGCTTTTACAAGAACTTGGATGTTGTGATGTTTCATGGTAATTAAAAGTCATTTGGTGCATTCCAAAGCTTGTTTTTTTGGCAATAGGCCACTTTAATTTACCCATTACCAAAAAACATTTTGAAACTTTGAATGTGTTTAGTTCACTCACACACATGTTGACAGATATTTCATGAATTAATATAAATTTGTGTTGATTTACAATGTGTAAGTGTACTTCATTTACACTTCTGCTTATATATTGTTATATTTATGCCCACAATTCCAAAGTCAAACGTTTATATTTAAATGGATGTGGATGAGAGGTTTTACATTTATATGAATGTAAATAAGCTCATAATTTGTTTTATAGGCATAAGATCCTTATTGTTGTAAAGGAAGAGGGTGTACAAGCATTCCCCTCCTATGCTCCATAATGTAAATGTGTTTAGGTTTAGTGATAACATTTGCCTTGAACTTCATAATGGGGAAAGCTCACAAGCAAGCGACATTTCCAAAATGTGAAGCCTTAGATGAGGCAAAGGTCTTGTATTTTGGGAATGTCCCCCATACGCAAGATCCTTACACATAAAATTTCACATGATTTTTTTCAGATATGTTATAAATGGCATAGCCATTTCATAATGATTTGTTTGTTCTAGGAATATTCATTATTCACTTCTCTTTTTTCGATCTTTCGATTTAAATCTTCAACATTCCTAAAGTTGAAATCCATTCTGCTGCTCTAGTGTAGTTGATTGGTTATACATTCCAAAAAATGGACTAAATGGAACCATTCCATTGTTTGGGAAGTGCCCATATAACATTTTCGTTGTTTTTCTTTTGTTGGATAACAAGATTATCTTTAAAATGATCTTTACTTTGGGCTTGATTTTGGTTCTCACTTTACTCATTCAACGTATTTTTTGAGCTACCCATAAAGTCCACCAAAGTGAAAATCATTCTTCAAAAGGATGAAAACACAATAAAGTGTGCAAGTAAAAGTACTTTGCTAGTCTACTTGTGAAGTGAACAAAAAGTAGGACCAAAACCCATCACAAAATTTTTATACATTCAATTTTTTGAGTTGAATGATAAATAACAAGATACTTCTTCATTATTATGCATTAATTTTTAAATTTTGCATTGTTAAAGTAGGTTTCAAGTAGATTTTTCTAAATGCAAGTAGCTTTTAAAACCTACTTTTTGTAGTGTAACATTTGATTCAAGTATATGTCAAGTATATTCTACCAAAGAAAAAGTAGATTTGTTTTTTGGTGAGGCCCTTGAATATACAATGATCTTTATGCTATAACTTCATACATATATATTACATTAAAATTTTTAATGAAAAAGTAGGTTTGAACACCATATTGACCAGTCAATTTCAAACCTACTTATTCCCTAGTTTTATTATTCCAAAGTTTTTGAAATTTTGTAGTTGATTTACAATAAACCCAATTGAAAGCTCAATAGTTTCAAAATAAAAGTTAAATAAAATTTGAATATACTTTCTTGTGTTTTCATGAAAAATTGCCCCTTTTTTAACTTGATATTTTTTTGGCAACTTTTTTTGTATACTTTACCATGCTTTCATGCAAAACTAAGGATAAACTTTCAAAAATAATCACCATAATTTCTTTTTTAACTAAACTAGGGTCTACCCAGGTTATATTTACATATATAGGAAGATACCTAGGTAGAAGGTTAACTAACTTAAGGTCTACCTACCTTGCTATCTATGTTTGGATTACATACCTACCTACCTAGCTATTTATGGGGAAAGTACTTATGTTGCCTTGGGGTACGCACCTATGTCACACCCGCCCATGGGCTACCTATTTGCTACATATTTACCTACCTACTTACTTACCCACCTATTTATGTAGGACAAGGATGATGCAAAGCTTACATGAGGACTTACATAAGGTCTACCTAGGGGCTTATTTAAAAGCTATTTAAGGGTTACTAAGGGGCGTACTTAGGTTATGGGCTATTTAAAATAAAGGCTATCAAAAGTCTATGTAAGGGGTTACATGGGGACTACTTAGGGTGTTACATAAAGACTACCTAGGGACGTACCTAAGGACTATTTTAAAAACTACATAAGGATTATGAGTTAACCCTAAGTAGGTAGCCCCTTTTTGGATTATGAATCAACTTTAGATAACTGTTTAAATATTCCAAGATATCCATTAACTTAAGAAATTTTCAGCTAAACCCAAAAGTAGGTTCTATGTAGTGCTCTCAATAACTTTTAGGTATCCCATAACCTAAGTAGGTCCCTAGGTGTCTCCCAGGTAGCTCCTAGGTAGTCCTTTAGGTAGGCCTTATGTAACCTTTTATGTAGGATTTTGATAACTTTTAAGTAGCATCTTAGGTAGGCTTTATGTAACTTTTAAAGTAGTTTTACATATCCCAACCTTCACCCAAGTCTTTAAGTGTCTCCTTGGATTCCCTAGGTGGCCCTAGGTAACCTTCTAAATAGTTTTTAGGTATGATAAGTAGGACCCGGGCCCCTAGATAGACATGTAGACACAAGCAAAACCCTGTATACAAAAGAAAACTCAAATCATGTTGGTTTGAGGAGGAAATTTCAAGTTTTTCTTCTATTATTTTCTTTTAACAAAGTCCCATTTTGCATTTTGATTGTCATCCTCACTTTTAGAGGAACCTGAAGGTTTTGTTCTTGGGTTTTACTTATCTTTGTGGATAACTTTAATATGTACCGTGTAAGGGCCACAACTTAAGAGCTCACCAAAGTCTCAATACAAAACTTTCAACCAATGAGGTATTTGGGATTTAGCCAATTTTGGCTATAAACCATATATGAAGTACAAATCTTTAATCAACATTCTATGTTTTGGGTGTATCCATTAAAAACCAAATATAAAAAATTTGGTAATTTTTACTAATTTTTACACTTCTGGCATTGAACTCATTGAAGTCCTCTAAAATCGGTTCATTTTCAAAGTTTTTTTTTTTTTTTTTTTTTTTTTTAAATTAAAATTTTTTTTATTTTTTTCTAATATATAAATTTTTACAAAACTTTTTTTTTTTTCTTTTATGATTATTTTTTGTGTTTGTCCACTTCTTCTTCCCTTTTTTAG
>Ga0116229_10009349_pt1 | contig 14966 bp, 7 predicted proteins | sample S1TSphgellanicum_3_FD_87313 | JGI IMG/M metagenome (GOLD analysis project Ga0116229, IMG submission 87313) | Host-associated microbial communities from peat moss isolated from Minnesota, USA - S1T2_Fc - Sphagnum magellanicum MG | ecosystem: Host-associated > Plants > Peat moss > Unclassified... | reverse complement strand
TCAGTTTTGAATGTAGTTGGTATAACATAATTGTTATACTAGTCAAAGAGAAGTTACCTGTGTTGGGTGGTTCTTTCATTTTTTTGAGAACTGCCAGTTTTGGTTCTTTTCAAAACTTTTGAAAATCGCCCAAATTCCTTGATTTTGAAGAAACATTCAAGCTTCAAAAAACCGACCAGGGTTTCATATTAAAATTTTCTTTTTCTGAAGTCAATTCTCACAAAGGTGATAATAATTACTTTTCATTGATTATTCTTTTCACACGGTTGTCACAATTTAAAAATTAAAATATTTTTAACAAAAGCAAAAAAATTCAAATTAAACGTGACATTGCCTTTTCAAGCATCCTGCTGGTCTTTGTTGTCTTTTGCCTTGAAAGTAAAGACCTGGGTGATGTCATCTTTTAAACAAACTTTCTCTCTAGGACAAACCTTGAGTCTTTTTATTCTCTACTATCCTGCAATGGATCAAAGTTCTTCTCCACATGCATTGACTTATCTATCTATGAAGGAATGTAGTTTGTTTTGTTTTGTATTGTAGATAGGAGATCCATTGAACCAGGATGCTTCACATCATGTTCTTGGTGTCTTTGGAAAGCTCTTGAGGAGGAGGGGTGCATGGGCTTGGCTCTGCAAGTTCTTGAATATTGAATGATTTCTTCACTGAAATTTAAAGTAAATCGTAGCTAAATTTTTTAGAGGAATTGGGATGTGCCTTTGGTGTTCTTGGAAAGATCTTGATGAACAGGATTTAATGGAATTTATTTTGTAAGATTTAGATTCAGAATGTGGGAGATATGGATTTTTAAGTGATTTCTGCCGCTGAAAATTCAAATAAATTTCAAAAAACCAGGTCTTGGAAGGAAAAATCAGTTGAGGATGTGATAACACTTGGGCCAATGGCACAGGCCACACTAGTTAAATTTAAGAATAGATGTCTCTCCATTTGGATTGTGGGTTAGTGTTTTCTTTTTTCAATTTACTAATGGAACAAGGGTGGTGAACTTAAATGACAACATTATTTCAAAGAAACTCATAAAATTGTAACAAATAGATTGCCTATAGGATTACTTATTAGAGAGGAGTAAAAGGAACCCACAACAGTAGACGTATCTCACTATGTTGAAAACTAACATTGGATATTTTCTATTACCCTAGGCAATTCTCTTCACTCGAGTGAAAACCATGGTGAATGGTTTTCATTCTGTGTATCAAAAGCTTTTAGAGTGAGAACTGATGTGAAAGCTGCCTGAAAATGGTGATCATTATTACTTAATATTTTTAGCTTGGTTATTTTTCTTGTAGCAATTTGGTGATTTGTAGTTTTTTAAAATAAAAAAAAAATATGTTTTTCACTATTTCAACAAGACTTACCCAAGGCTTTTATCATTGTTGGCAGTTCCTCAATTAGTAAGCTTAAAATCAAGGGTTCAAGTTGCAAGGTTCTTGTGACCTAGACTTGAGCCAACACCCCAAACTTGTGAAAACTCGTACAAGAATTAGACTGTGAACCTAGCCTTTCACTAGATGTGGAACCAAAACTAGAGCCTTGGAGAAAGCTACTGAAAGTATTATTCATTGGGTAATATGCACATTGAACTTTTATTGAAGCATTTCAATAAGTTACACTTTATAACTATGTAACCATTTTAAATTACTTGTAAAACTCCATATCCATACAATCCAAAGTTCTAATTTGTTATAAAATTCAATACCTATGCAACTTCCACCTTGGGCAATGTTTAGTTCAAACTAGGCCAAGAGGTTCTTGAAGTTGAAAATGAGCCAAAATAGAGACCAAAGGGTTTAAAAAATTGAAGAATTGGACTCAAACCTGCACATAGAGAACCATAATGTCAAAACTAGGATCGAAGGTTCTTCCAAAATTCAAAGAATCGTCTCAGCACAAGTTTGAAAAAACCTAATACCCACCCTCACACACTGGTTCTCATGTCAACTTTAATGGGTCTTATGCCCATTATTTCCATCTGGTAGTTCCCCCAACCCCCCTCCCCACTTTAGGGTTCACCTCCACTAAGTAGACAAGTGGTAACCACAAACCTTTTTTTAGTTATTACCGACGGAAACATATTTTTGCATGAAGAGTCAAAACTCTAGAAAACCCTAGTGTCAAGATAAGCTCCTATATTTTTAAAACCCTACCTAAAAGGTGCTTGGTTCAAATCTGACATGGACATTGGAAACTCACTCCTTTTTCGTACTTTGCCCTCATTAAATGAGGTTACATTGTGAGTAGGGTGGGATCATGGATGCACTTTTAGGAACTAACATTGGAAGTTTCAGCAATATCAGCATGTACATCTTAATAAGAAAATTATAGGAAATATATTATTACTTCAAAACTTGTGTTTCTTTTGGTTTTAAGGGCCCAGCAGTGGAAGAGTGGTTCATTTCATTGAATAGGCTTTTACCGATACACTTGGAGTTCATTATTGGATGATCCATCCATCAATTGTTTGTTCACATCTGTCTATGAAGCAAGGTAGTTTGTTGGGCTTGCCTACCAAGGCAAGAATATTGTGTTTAGATTCATTATAGAGTATAGTAGCTTAAGGGATTTTGGCCCCTATGCAGTAGGTCCATGTTTATACAAGGATTTTTGAAAGATGAGATTTTGGCTATTGTTGAAACGTGAGATTAGTTATAGAGTTATGGTATCTTTAAGGATTTTGGTTTCTTTTAGAGGATTTTTTTGAAGATCATGTTTTTGCATGGTGAAATATTTGAATTTCCATCATTCTTCTTTTGCCTTAAGATATTTTTAATGTAAATGGCAAGGCCACATTGTGACACAGCCTTTGTTTTATTGTGTCACATTGCGATCCCCCAAACCACCTGGTGCTTCACATCATGCTCGTGGTATTTTCAAAAAGCTCTCAATGAGTAGGGGTGCATCGACTTGATTTAAGACTGTTTGGAGCTATGGTGTGGAAGCTATTGATTATTGAACCATTTTCTCAATGAAAATAAAATAAAATAAAAACTGAAAACTGTATTGAAATTTGGGAGTGTTCTTGGTGTTGTTGGAAAGCCCTTGGCAAGTCAGATGTAAAGAGTTTATTTCACAATTTTCAGAGCTAAGGTGGGGAAGACATTGATTTTTGAGTGAATTTTGTTGCTGAAAATTCAAACAAATTGCAAAAATTGAGTTTGAAAAGAAAAATCAGTTGAGCCCTCCATGTGTTCACACTTGGGCCAATCACACAAGCTACACTAATATATATTGAATAAACTTTAGAGTGATGACACTTCTACTTGTAATATGACATCCTAGTGGAATACTTTTTCCAGGCTTTGATGATATTTATGGCATTTTTGTTTGCCATAAAATTGCCATATGTAATATCATGCTTTATGACCAAGAAAATATAACTAATAGTTACCTGCACAATTTTGTTCAATAAATGACACACTCCAATTTTAATGTTTTGGATACAACTTCCTGAATCCTGATGTTTGTCCCAAATATAAAATCAAGATTTATGATAGATCCATCCTTTTTTTAAATGAAGACATTCAAGAGCCTCACCATCTTCCTGTATTATGGTAGGGTAGACCGGATGGTGACCAAACATTTAAGTGGTCAAGGCAGGCTGGATTCAAAGGGAGGGCTCAATTGTTCCTGGTGTCCAAATAAAACTTGACCCCCTCTGCTTGGTGCATCCAACACACTAACTATCATTGAAAACGGATTAGATGTTTTTTTATTGTTTATAATTTTACGTCTATTTGAGACCAGAGAGTCCATTAGACAAAAGATCGATCAGGGAGGACACATTGTCCTCTAGTACATGAAAAAAGTATGACCCACCAAAGTAAAGAGTAAAAAACTCCAAAACAAAATTCATCAAACACTATAAAGACCAGTTCCCAAACATCCAAAAAATTCTTTGTATGTTGTTATTAGAGCTCAAAGATGGTTTGTAGAACTTGAGGTGGCGCTCCTATAGCACTTTAAATCATTTAAAATGAATGAGAAATAAAAAGGTATGAAGTTTGAAAGTAAGAGGGGTCAAAATGATGAAAAAAAAAGAAAAACACGTTTTTGAACGTATTTTCTTTACTGCTCTGTTTTGGCTGGTTCTTTCGCTTTGCATTTCAAAGATGATTTGTAGAGTTTGAGAATGCCCTCTTATAACATTTTAAATCACTCAAAATGTAGAAGTATTGAGAAGGATATGCCAAAGTGTTTGATCATAGGCAGGTGATCAATGATGGGCCGGTCTACCCTACCTACAACTCATATTCAACAAATCTTGCAAAATTATTATTATTATTATTAGAAAATAATTATTTTTTTGAAAAAAGGGGTCTGGCAGCCCAAGTCTGAATATTTAAAAATTTCAACAATAACATCTAAGTATGCTAAGTCCACTAGTAAGTTTCAAAGTTATTTTGTGTTTTGAATTTGGGTTTGATTATTGAGAATTGTTCTTAATTCTTCCTTTCTTTTTCCTATCTTGACCCTCTCAAGAATTCATTAGTGTCAAACATGAGTCATAGGCAAGGTATACCACTAGACATATCTTTCACCATTTTACCTTTCAATGTGCTCAACTTGTGCCATATTGCATCCCATGTTTGACCAATTTATTAAATTCAGAATCCTTAAGAAGTTGTGAAACCAATGTGTGACCAAGTCTGTTAATTAAGTACCAGCCCGCATTATCTTACACCTATGTGTGACAACAAAAGCTTATTTGTAATCAGTCTTGGCGATGAGCAAGAGGCTTATGGCAAATTACAACAAAATACTAGGCCTAGACATGAAACTTAAACATGAACAAAGGAGTTGAAGTCTGCAAAGAAGTATCCAAATCAGACTTTAATTCATAACATGCATTCAACTTAACAGGTGACAAAGTTACAAAGGGTCATCCTTTAGAGGATGCTTAACTATCATCAACACTTGAGATGACGACTGGCATCTCAATAGATCATTCTACACAAGTTTTAGCAAAGAGAAATGCAATCAGATATGATGGAATCCTCACTTTCTGATGAACTTTATTTTGAAAGCAAACAAGGGAATCTTTTACCCCTTCCCAAATTTACCTCCTCTTCTTTTTGGGTTTGCATTTCGATAACAAAAAAGAGGTTGTGGGACTTGGGGATGAAGCGGATTTTTTTGGGCTTTATAAAACAAGCCGCCAGGCTCCCTCCCTAAGGAGGACATTGATAGCACTTTTCGAAAACCCCAAAGGTGCGAATTTGTGAAATAATGTTCTTTATATTTGCCCAGCTCCCGAGTGCAGTTCCAGTGGCCAGGATGACCACAACAACAAAAAAGTTTACTCCGAGAATGCCACGGAACCCAACAAATCTTCTGAGTATGCCCGGCTTCTCTGCTTCATTCTGTGTACCATTGCAAAATAACACCAAAAACTGCAATGAGAAATCGACAGCAAAATCTTCTCTTTGAAGTTACACCGTCCCAGCCCCCTAAAAAAGGCCTAAGTTCTTAAGCTTCAAAGTCTTACACCTATGAAGTTGGATTCAGTCTGAGGTCACAAAAGCAAATACATTGAGGCCGACTTTAATGAGGGTCCAAGGTCTAGGGACCAATGAATTCAATCAATCTTATTGGTCAAAAGCTTTAAATTGGTCCCAAGGCCTTTAGATGAAGGTCCAAAACCAAAAGTGGCAAACTGAGGCTAAACCTACATGGCACATGTTTTGGAGGGAAAATCAATTGGTTCGGACCAAAAAGCAGTGCTAAAAGGAGAGCTCCTGATTTGGAGAATCAAGAATTTGGACTAAGGTACAGTCCAACTCAAGGATTCAACTTGCTGAAACTCAGTCCAAATTGGTTCCTAGGGCCTAAGCGTTTCAACTGTTCAATATAAGGATAAATTAATCCCATTATCTAATCCATTATGTGAACAACTTAAGAAAAGTTAATTTACTTGTTAAACTTCAATCATTTAAAACCCCCCAACCAAGAGAGGGCTTAATGGAACAAAAATGCCCATACTATCCCTTGATATGAATCCAACCATGATAAGCAATTTTTTTCTCCTTCCCACTCTTAATCCTTAAACATCAGAGAAAGACAAAAATACACTGAAAAATGAACCAAATTGGTCCACCCTGAAATTTAGGGGTTAAGAAGGAGTAGGCATAAGATCAGTGTTCTTTGCTAGGAGGGATATTTGTGAATGGAAGGTGTCTTCTTCCAAAGAGATTAGGAGATCTTTCTTAGTGCTTTACAAGATAGGAGGGGAAGGGGTATGGCAAAAGAAGACATTACCTGCCGGGCAGTGGGCGTCCAGAAAACAATGATGTAGGCAACTGAAGGGATGATGAAGGTGGAGACACTGACTATGAGTGCACCGATGAGAGAATTGAAAGGTCCGAAGAAGGGGAACGCAAAGGCCAAGAACCAGAGAAAGATAGCCACTGGCAACCTGCTCACAGTGCGGATGATCCACCGAGACCGATGCACTCTAAGCAGTTTCTCCCACATGAAGTAGAGGGGCATACTGTATAAACCGAATGCAACTGCCTGTTTTTTATATATGTGGGGGAAGAAAAACCACCAACACAACCACAAACCCACCCATTAACATTTTAGGTGTTGCAAACTCCCTTCCATTCATCTAAGGACCACCTAAGATGCCACACAAAAGGGTGTCAAGAGAGATGATGATAATAGTCTAAGATCTGATGAGGGTGATGACCTTAATACCTGGTGTACAATCATCATCACAATGGCTGCACTGCGGAAATTTGATGAAGGAACCACTGCAAATGCATTGTTGAATTTCAAAAGTTCGTCCCCAAATGCCCAATACACCGCCAAGCAATGTGGGATCGTGATGGACCACACATAGAGGCAAGTGAATACATACACGTACTTGTACCTCACAGGCCTCCACATTGCATGCATGATCTCTCTGCACCACCACCACAACCACCACCACCAAGAACAACAACAAAAGATCCATACACACCCCCAAAAAAAGAATATCAGCTTTGAACAACAACAATAATCTAGGTATATATAATTTTGTCACAGAGAAATTATAATGGCATGAGATTTCAAGAACACTAGAGTGTGGGATAACTTCTTCAAAACAAAGTAGAGATTGACAAGCTGATCATGCATATGGATCCATGGCATCTGGTGCTGAGCTTGCTGGTCAACAACATGATCAGTACCAGCTGCAACCCAATGTAAGGAGTTTAGATTCTGTATTTTGATTTACAACAATCTGTCTAGAATTAAGAAGACTGTAACAAGATCAGAGAGTTCTAGATCAGAGCTGATCATCAGGGAGCTCGAGATTGTGTTGGTAATTTCAAGCTACAGAAAGAAGTCAGTACTAGACTGAATCGACAAAGCTGATCATGATCAGCAGCAACTATAGGTATGTAAGAAGCTCATGAGATCTCTAAGAAAAAAAATTCTGTTGCCGGCAGAGCTCATCAGGTGGTAAAATGTGTGGGATCGTGAAAACTTGAATGGGTTCATTACATGGTGATGGCGTGACCTCCAGATGCAAAGAGAAGGTTTGTTGAGCCGACGAAGAAAGTTTCCAAGTTGATCGGAGCTGTATGTTTCACATTCGGCACCTGAAACGACGTCATGGAAGAAGAACAAATAAAAATTCCAAGTTAGTAGTTATGATCTGATCAGGGGCTGCATGCATTTGATCTCCAAAGGATCGATGATCTGCAGTGCACAATTGATGATCTACAGTGGATCATGAGAAGCTTTCATGATCAGCAAGGTTTGAGATTGATCAGAAATGTTTAAATTCTAACAATGTTCATGTGTCGATCATGTGAGTTGTGTCTAGTGTGTTTTGGGTACCTACCTGTCCGTTAGAAATGGATGCAGCAAACAAGTACCAAGCGGTGTATGTCGTTGTCACAATTCCAATCAAGGACCATACGCGGAAGTTGTGCATGGTGGGCAGCACCACCACAAGCAAGGACATCGCACCAAACACTGCAGTCCATGTTCGCTTCGGCAGGTGCGGATTCAGGTAGTATGCATCACTGCAACCAGTCAGTGAAAATTTGCAAACCTGATCATTGTCTTGATTACAAGCTGTCCTCTAGAAACACAGCTAGCTAGATCATTGCAACAGATTGCAAAGGACGAACACAAGCAGCTAGCAAGCACTCGATGCAGCAGCACTCATCATTGGTGCACATGAACTTCTAAGCTCACAAGCTGCTGCTAGCTGTGAGATCATGATTCCCGTCTCATGGAACATGATGAGGAATTCAAGCACATGATCGCATTAAGCTTATTGTTAGCTTACCTTGCACATGCAATGATCTGTACAACTGAGATTGCACCCACAGTTATAATGTTGAAGAAGAGCGAAACCCTTTGTGCCCACATTCCGATAAGCGAACCAAGGACCTCATGATACTGCAATATAAGAAAGCCAACCCATGACATTCATGAGCGCTGCAATCAAAATCACTCGGATCATTGCGGGCCGGGGGGAGGAGCTGCTGCTTGATCCCTACTTTCACAAATTGTGAAGAACTGTATGACTAGTCTAATTAGAAGAACTCGCAGCCAAAGCATTAATCTTGTTTCCAACTTGTCCGATTTCTTGATGCAGATTCTAGCAAGAAATTGCAGGTCTAGTAAGACTATAACTCGTGCAACTAGAGCTTTTGACAATGGCTCGTGGTGGTGGTGGTGGTGGTGGGATTGCGAAGAATGAATTAGAAGACATCGAGGTAGCTGTACCTGTATAACGTGTTTTTTGAAGTCGACTCCCTCCTTTTCCTTGCGCACGCGATACTCGATGTACAGACGTGTGAGCAAGTAGCAAGTGTAGATGCCGGTGGTGAAGTAGAAGATTTGGAAGATGACAGCCCAAGTAAATCCCATTTGCGCGTAGGATGTAGGCATGGTGAGAATCACTTGTCCCACCTGCAGCAGCAGCAGTATCAACAACAAGATGATCATCAATCTGCCAAGTTTATATATATAACCCCATCATGAGCACATCAGAAAAAAAGTTCTTCATCATAGTGTTAGCTGCTGCAAAACGGAGAATCTCAAATCATCTGGAGAAGAACAACAAACTCTAAAGAAGAACTAGCTCGCTAGCTAGCTAAGTAGTCCTCCTCAACACAAACATACTTGGGCTGCAGTCGCATTGAGCCAGGCATCGTACACAGATCCTCCATGCCAAATGGTCTTCTTAAAAAGGCCAACAAACCCAGTGCCGTCGTTTGTGCCCCGGTGATGCTCATTCCGGGGTGCCCATGCATCGTGCCCTCCTTTCCCGAGAGACTCATCTACAACACCACTAGTAATTCCGTTGTTGCTGTCGTTGCCGGCAGTTCCATTCTCCGAGTAATCATGCCCATGCGGAATATGATGCACTCCAGTTCTAGTGCTCAATCCATGAGCTTCCAAATCCGCCATCGGCGACACCTAATCACGTTGCAAATCAAACCACCAGTTACTGATCCTGAACTACTTTGACTTCTTCTGATTTTATTTTTTTTGGTGTTGGTTTTGTTGGTTTGCTTCAACAAACAATCACCAAACAAGAAACAATGCCAGAGGAATCAAACTGATCAGCAGCATGCTTAAAAATTACACTGCAGACATGACCATCTTCTTGGGTGTAACTAACATTCTTAGCATTAAGTCTAGAGCATAATTTCTAGCTTCCTAGTTCGTAACTCGATAACTCTTTACTACTGCCTGCGGACTAGACCTATTTGCAGAATTGCGTGAATAGAAGTTAGATTGATGAGCAACTAGTGATGATCAGAGCTACCTGGTTGCTTGCTAGAAAGCTTTCCAGTATGAACTAGCTCGATATTAATCTGTTGTGATGTAACTAGTATAAACATTTTTTTGAGTTCGAATCATGAAAACAGAGTCTGTACTACAAGAGAAGCTGGATAGAAGACGACAAAGACGAAGTTGACTACCACACAATCTGCACATCACCTTGGAACTCCTTTTTTATCAGTTTTGCTTCACCATGATTGTGGTAAAGGACGAAGTAGCTAGAAGGTTTTGCAATGAGGGAGGAGGATTAATGGCAATGGTGTGTACTAGTAGCAGTAGTAGTGATCTAGTGTTGTATGCTGGGACTGGTTCTTATAGACATGCACTCGCACCGAGATGGGGGGAGAGAGTGCGCAGGAACTCCACACGCGGCGCCAATCGACTGGTTTTGGAGAGTAGCGGAGGGCGGTTGTTGCGGTAGAGGTGTACGACGTTGCGACTAGGAGCAATGAATTGCCGGCTAGTGCGGCCCAGAAAAATGAATTAAAAAAAGAAAACAAAACAAAAAGTGATTGATGTGGTGGGGGAGAGGGAATTGGGCGAGATTTAGGTGATTTTTTTTTTGGGAATAAATTTTGTCGTTTTCTTTTGGGAGAATTGTGAATATATATATATATATATATGTGTAGAAATCAAATATCTTTTCTTTTCTTTTAAATTTTTTTCGATATTCTGAAATAAAAAAGACAGAAACAAAAACCAACCAACAAGACCCCATTTATTTTTTTACAATCCCCTAAAAAAGAAAAAGAAACCCCAAAGAAGAAAAGGAAAAAAAAAACCAACCCTTAGAGAGAGAGAGAGAGAGATGTGTCCAGAACATCCCTCTTTTTTCCCCTCCTTTTTTCTAACCAAAACAAAAAGAAAAAAGAATAGGATTTTGAGACGTTTGGACTTTGGAGTCTTGAATTATTAACTAATGCCTGGAATCCAAGGTCAACTTTGCGCATTGACAGCTACATTAGGATGCACCCTGATATGGGATGAAGTTTGGTATCCTTACATTCTAGGGTGTGTGAAGTCTGCTACAGAAACAATTCCAGCATAACTGAAGGATCCAATTCAGCTTCACCATGCTAACAACCATGTGTTTCCAATTTATTATGTACAATATTTATCATCGTTATGGATGTCATTTAAAGGGCAGAGCCATTTTGGTGATGACCCACTTGTTTTCTATTTCACAAATAGTATCAAATAACTCGATTGAGAACTGCATATTCTCAATTTTCTTGCTATACAATTCCCTAGTTACCAATTTCCTCTTCTTATTTTGATAAGACACATATCATGCTGGAGGGTGGTCTGTTTTGGAACACCCAACTTGGTAACAAGTAACTACCTAGTATAAAGATGATTTTTTTAAGTAAAAACTTATCCCCCCCAAAAAAATCCTTGATTCCTTATGCATTTTTCACAATTGTCAACTCACGTTAATCAATTCAAGTTAAAAAGGGAGCTGAAAGAAGAGGTAAACCCAAATGAAAAGTGATAGCTCAAAGTTTTCATATTTCAAGATTCAAGAACTAAAGTTGAGCCAAAACATGGAAGGATACAGGTTTGTTTTTTGGTTTTATCAAACCAATATCATACCCTCAGGTCAATCTTGTCATTAAATAAGCCTTTAAATGTTGAAATGATTTTTGTGAAAATATGAATATGGTGTGTTGATAACCTTCATAATTATTTCAAGCATCGATTTGAATAATTTCACTTAGATTTATATGACAATATCATAGTAGATGAAAAATGAATTTAAATAATAATAATAATAATTCTTCATTTTGTCAATGTGGAAGCTGACCTTGAGTTACAATAATCAACTCATAAGGGTCTAACCACATCTCCATTGGTTCTTAATCAATGTCAGACCCTACATGCATCATCAGTTATGAATAACCCAGCCTTGGACCCTTTGTGAATTGTTCTTGAATATTATAATTTTTTTATTCATGGTGCGTGTTGTGCACTATGAAACTTAAGTACTATTGTGTGAAAAACCTGAGTTGAGGTTTTGAATAGCCAAGCAAATATCGAAATTTTTGCGTCAAATAGTGTGTTATTTTATCCCTCCTTTTCCTGGATCCTAATTCGTAATCTGTTTGTTTGATTTGATTTTGATTGGATTGTGTGTTAGAGGTCATTGAAAGTTATAAAAATATATTATATATAAAATATAAAAGTTATAAAAATATAAAAGTCATCAAGTTTGTGCTCCATAATTCCACAAAAAGAATTCAACTTGGTTGAATTGTTTAAGCCCAAGATTTCAGTAGGGCAACCCCATGAGTTGAACTCTTTTTGAGGTGGCCAACCTTTGGGGGTGCATAGTGGCCATTTGCAAAAAAAAACATTTTGTGCAAAATTTTGGAAATTTTCAGTCACAAGTTCAATGACTTCTTGAGAAAAAGTAATTGTCCAAAAAAAAATTTATTATTATTATTATTATTATTCAAAGGCCAGATTTCTAATACATGGTTCAAGCAGATAGCAAAATATATATGAGGATGTTCTAATTTTTCCCTTTTCATGCTTTATTAATAGCCAAACTTGGTTAAATCAGCTTATGGATGATCACCATCTCAACTACATCACAAAATTAGAAGAAAAACAAAAAACAAAACACCAGTGCAGAGTGCATACATGTGAATTCCACTTTCAATTTGTTCAAAACACACACATACACATTATACACGTAGAGAGAGAGGGTCATATATATACATTGTATGTCGGTTGTGTATATACATGTATGTCGGTTGTGTATGTATATGCATATACACAAATATAATGCTGGTGATCAGAGAATGTTTGATTGATCGTCAGTTGTTGCAAAAGCAGTGCTTAGTGCAGTATCGTCGGTGAAGAGTCAAAATAATAGCTCGGCATTCCTTCATATCAGAGCTTAATTGCTTCTCATAAATCAAAGCTAGAATTACATCACACTAGAGCAAGCAAGGGGCTTGCTGCTAGATCAGCTTCCACATAACAGAAATAGAAAGGATCTCACTAGCCAAGTTGGGAACAAATCCAAATCAGACTTTAAGACCTTTTCCGAGCTTGGGGGAGATTCATTGATTCTGGTCAGTATTCGGGACCCGGAGATCAGGCAAATGACATTCTACATCATCCAGCTGCATTTATGCCCCTTGCTCCCTTTGAAGAGTTAGGAGGTGCGCGGTGATTCTAGCAATGGCAAAGATCGTGTCTACTTGTCAACCATTTGAACTTCAAACATATAAAGTTTTTCGATTTGCAAGGTTGCATTGAAAAGCTACTTGCAATTCCCCACACTCATGCTTTACCTAGAAGGGTGGTCATTGCTGCTGGTTTGTTGATGGCCAATTAATAGAATTAAAACAGATGTAATATAGTACTAGTATCAGCTCCCCACTACTAAGTTCTGGTTTTGAGCTTCACTCAAAAGTCTTTCTTTACTTGGTAGAAAACCACTTCTATTTCACCGAGCACAAGAAGTTAGGTTTTAGGTTTTTTGCAAAAATGTGCGTTCTTCATTGTTTTGGGGTTTCTACATCTCTTTGGTAGTAGAGTGCTTCGTATTGCATATATTATTGATTGGCTCCCATGTACTAATGTGCATTGACCCATGAGGTTAGTAATTGACCCCTTGATCTTTTTTTCAAGATTTGTATTGTTCTTGAAAACAATTTAACTTCCCAAAATTTGAACATATGAATTCTTTTTGTTTTGCTTGTAATATTTGAACCCAACATTATCCTCCAAACAAATTGAACTTTGACATAGGTCAAGCTAGTGTTACTGAGAGCTTGTTCCCTTGGCTATTTTGTAAGCACAATTCCATTTTCTAGAAGAGAGTCTTAGATTATTCATTCCTTCGTAGTCATCCATCTCATCGTTGTCATCCAATTTAGTTTAGAATTCACATGGGGTGTAGTTTATTGTCATTGATCAATTAGAAACCAAACAAATATGTGTACAGTTTCCTTTCCAAATTATGAAGTCAACAAAATCATTGTGTTGCTTCACATCTAAGAATCGCGATTGGCTATATTGTAAAACTGAACATAAGGTTGATTGGAAATTAATATTTAATTTTCTAAAGGAAAGAACAGACAAAATTCAACATTTTACAATGACACACTTGAAGCACATATGGCAACATCAAATACTCCAATCAAGGTCCTTCAAACAATGTGTATATTTGCACATAATTATGAAAATGTGATGTTTAAATAGTACACAAGGAGCAAGTTTCAATTTATGTTAGTGTCAACTTTTTGGGTTTTGCCAAATAACAATTACAATATCCTAATAACACTTGTGTGAGCATGAGAAAAACACATGGCCAAGGAGATATTATGTATTTGTCACACAATACTACAAGGGTTAATAAAAAGTATAATAGCCCATTTACCATATCCCAATTGCAATCTAGTTTCAAAAGATTTTATTTTATCATATTTCGAATCAATGTGAACATCACACGAAATTCGATTGTAAAAAGAAGTGACAAAATAATGAAAGTGACTATATATCAAATGCCCAAATATTTATACCATTCCCACATGGTAATCATAATTGTCACTATACTACAAAAATATTACATGAATATCGATTAAACTAGTATCGTTTATTGTGATGTGCATTTGACATAACAAAGAAAAACATTATTCCAGGTGGAAATCAGCAGCCACACTTTTAGCAGTAGGTTAGCATCTTGGTTGGTGGCATTACCAAAATAAGGCGTCCACCCAAGGTGATAACCGAGTGCACTCGCCAAAATCTAATGAAATCTGCCCGAGGTCCTTACTGCACATAAAGACCTACCAAATTTTTCTTACAACATTTAACAACCAGGAAATCAAAGGGCAGGCCCTATCAAAGGGTAAAAGCCCACCATGAAATGTAAGATGCCCTCCCTTCTTAGGTACTAACATTCCATTTTTTGCAGCCTGCACCCCCCCCCCCCCCCCCCCCCCCCCCCCCCCCCCCCCCCCCCCCCCCCAAACACCCCCTGTGAGGCGCGCACTCCCCCCTACTACCCACCACCCCACCCCGTTACCCCACCCACCCAAACACATCGGAAACACTAATTAGGTACTACTTTGCCGTAAACTACGGTTGATCAGCGATTTTAGAGTTAACATTTTGTCATGTAAGTTTTGGTTTTATGACTTTGCCGTAAC
>Ga0116229_10009348_pt1 | contig 14966 bp, 12 predicted proteins | sample S1TSphgellanicum_3_FD_87313 | JGI IMG/M metagenome (GOLD analysis project Ga0116229, IMG submission 87313) | Host-associated microbial communities from peat moss isolated from Minnesota, USA - S1T2_Fc - Sphagnum magellanicum MG | ecosystem: Host-associated > Plants > Peat moss > Unclassified... | reverse complement strand
ATGACCTGACGGTGCGCGACGGCGCGGTGTGGGTCAAATCGTTACGCGGTCTGCAGCGCATGCATGTGCTGCTGCGCCGGCAGGACGGGCGCCGCGCGGACCCGCTGGAGCAGCACGACGCGGCCGGGTCGCACACCGGCACGCCCGGTTTGCTGCACGCGATGCGCGGCGGGGCGGTGCAGATTCTGAACGCGCCGTCGTCGGACTATGCCGAAGCGCCGGCGCTGGCCGCCTTTCTGCCGCAGATTTCGCGCGCGCTGCTGGGCGAGGAATTATCGCTGCCGTCGGTCGCTACCTATTGGCTTGGCGACGCGGCGCAGCGCGAAGCGGCGTGGGAGGATGCGCAGAAAATTCTGCTGCGCGACGCCTATGACGGCAACGCGCAGGGCATTCCCTGGCACCTGCTGAACGACGCGGCGCGGCGCAAGATGATCGCTGATATAGATGCTAACCCGGACCGTTTCGCCGCGACGATCATGCAGCCGCCGAGTGCGGCGCCCTGCACCGGCGAGGGCGACACGCTGGAGCCGCGCGGGGTCATTCTGCGTCTGTTCCTGATCGCCGACGGCGCCGGCTGGCGCGTGCTGCCCGGCGGTCTCGCCCGCGTGATGGGCGAGGGTGACATCCCGGCCGGCCCGTTGCCGCGCGAAGCCTTGTCGAAGGACGTGTGGGTGTTGCGCGAGGAAGGCGACATTCTAGGCGGGGCCGGCAATCTTGCGGTGCCGGCCTTGCCGATCCGCCGCGTGGCCGGTGATTTGCCGAGCCGTGTGGCCGACAATTTCTATTGGTTCGGCCGCTATCTGGACCGGCTGGACAATGTGGCCCGGCTGACCCGCGCGCTGCTGTCGCGCCTGGCGCGCGGCGCGCCATTGCCGCATGAAGTGCCGGAGATCGCCATGCTGGCGGCGTGCCTGGCCGAGGCCGGCGTTCTGAACAAGGAACATCTCACCGAAAAGCTCGATGCGTCGCTGACGCGCCTGCTGGCGGACGCGGTCACCGCCGATGCCGGCCCGTTCGCGCGCATGATGGCGCGCGTGCAGGGCCTGACGGACCAATTGCGCGACCGCCTGAGCGGCGAAATGCATGAAAGCATGCGCCATGGGCTGCGCGCGCTGAAGGGGTCGCGCATGGTGCTGCGCGGCGGCAAGCGGGTGGAGGTTGGCCTGCTGTCGGATTTCTGCGGCCGATGTCTGGAATTTTCCGCCATGGTGGCTGGTTACGCGGCCGAAAATATGGTGCGCGGCGGCGGCCGCCTGTTCCTCGATCTCGGCCGCCGCATCGAACGCGCGCAGGCCGTCGCCAATCATCTGCGCCACGCCATGGATCAGCCGCCGCCGCGCATCGAAGCGGGGCTCGCCCTGGCGCTCGAACTCTGCGACAGCAGCATCACCTACCGCACGCGTTACCTCAATGTGATCCAGCCGGCGCCGGTGCTCGACCTCGTTCTCGCCGACGAAGGAAATCCGCGTGGTCTGGGCTATCAACTCAGCCAATCCCGTGCGCTGCTGGCGGTGCTCGGCGGGGACGAGGATGCCGATCTCGCGGTGATGCTGGACCCGCTTGCGGCCGAGACGCGCGCGATTGTGGCGGACCTGCTGCACGCCGCCGACCAGGCGCATGCGGCTGCCGCCATGACGCCGCGCCTGCGCGGCATCGAAACCGATCTCGCCGCCCTATCGGACGCGCTGACCCGCCGCTATTTTACGCTGCTGCCGATGCGCGCCACCAGCCAGATGGTGCCAGCGTAATGATATATGCGTTGCGCCACGAAACCCGGCAGGAATATGCGCAGAAGGTGGATATCGCGGTGCATCTGCTGCACCTGACGCCGTTGCAATTGCCGTGGCAGAACGTGCTGCGGACGACACTGGCCGCCAGCCCCGAGCCGAGCCGCCTGGTGACCGAAACGGATTGCTTTGGCAACGCCACCACCTGGCTGTTCCTGGACGCGCCACACGCAAAATTCGCCGTCGTGCTGGAGGCCGTGGTGGAGGTCAGCGCGCGCATCCCGCCCCCGGGCGCCGACACTCTGCCCTGGGAACTGATCGCGGCGATGGCGCGCAGCGGCGGCGCGGATGCGCACGCCGCCGCCGAATTCGTCTATGCAAGCCCGATGGTGACGCCGTTCGCGGCGGTGCACGACTATGTGCTGCCCAGCTTTCCGCCCGGCCGCCCGATTTTCGCTGCGGTGCATGATCTGACACTGCGCATCACGCGCGACTTCGCCTTCCGGCCGGGCGTGACCGAGATCGGCACGCCGCTGACAAAAGTGCTGGCGCAGCGCGCCGGGGTCTGCCAGGATTTTACTCTTCTGATGATCGCGGGGCTCCGATCCATGGGCCTGCCGGCACGCTATGCCTCCGGCTATATCCGCACCCGGCCGCCGCCGGGCGGCACCAAACGCGCGGGCGCCGACCAGTCCCACGCCTGGGTTTCCTGCTGGCTCGGGCCGACGCAGGGCTGGATCGATTTCGATCCGACCAACGCGCTGGTGGTCTCGGACGAGCATGTCGTGCTGGCCTATGGGCGCGATTTTTCCGATATCAGCCCTGCCTCGGGCGTTATTCTCGGCGGCGGGGCGCAGTCGGTCCATGTTGCCGTCGATCTGGCGCCGGTGTCGCAATGACAACAGGGGAAGAAAAAGTGTTCTTTTTTGAAAAAAGGAACCAAAAAACTTTTACGCGTTGGTATCCGTGGCCCAATTCGAATGGGGCCGGCTCAGCAAGGGAGCAGAAGTTTTTTGCTTCTTTTTTTCAAAAAAGAAGTTCTTCCTTTTTCAGGATGCCAGCATGAACGACCACCCCGCCCACGGTCTGCTCGACCTTTACGAGAAAGGCCCCTTCTACTGCGAAATGAAAGACGGCGCGGCGCGTGATCCGCGCGTCGCCACCATTTTCGATCGGCTGGCGCAAATGGCGCCGGAGGAATTGCGCCGCCGCGCCGACATCGCCGAAGCCGAACTCTATAATCTCGGCATCACCTTCACCGTCTATTCCGAGAAGGACGCGATCGACCGCGTGCTGCCGTTCGACCTGATCCCGCGCGTGCTGACGCCGCCGGAATGGGACACGCTGGAACGCGGCGTCCGCCAGCGCGTCGCCGCGCTGAACAAATTCATCTGGGACATTTATCACGACCAGAAAATCCTCGCCGACGGCATCGTGCCGCGCCACCTGGTGCTCGGCAACGCAAATTACCGCCCCGAAATGGTCGGCCTGGACGTGCCGCACGGCACCTACGCGCATGTTTGCGGCATCGACATCGTGCGCGACGAACATGGCGGTTTCCTGGTGCTCGAGGACAATGCGCGCACGCCCTCCGGCGTCTCCTACGTCATCGAAAACCGCCACATGATGCTGCGCATGTTCCCCGATCTGATCGACGGTATCGACGTCAAGCCGGTCGGCGATTACGGCATGCAATTGCACCGCGCGCTGGCGGAAATCGCGCCGGCCGACATATCGGACCCGCAGGTCGTTCTGCTGTCGCCCGGGATCTACAACTCGGCCTATTTCGAACATATCTTCCTCGCCCGCGAAATGGGCGTGCCGCTCGTCGAAGGCCGCGACCTGTGTGTCGAACGCGGCCGCGTGTGGATGCGCACCACCGCGGGCCTCGCGCCGGTGCACTCGATCTATCGCCGCCTGAACGACGATTTTCTCGACCCGGACGTGTTCCGCCCTGAAAGCACGCTCGGCGTCGCCGGCCTGATCGACGTGTGGCGCAACGGCCGTGTCGCGCTGGCCAATGCCGTCGGCACCGGCGTGGCGGACGACAAGGCGATTTACGCCTATATGCCGCGGATCATTCGTTACTATCTCAGCGAGGAACCGATCCTGTCCAACGTGCAAACCCATATTTGCGGCGAGCCCGAAGGCCTGGCCTACACGCTGGACCATTTGCACGAGCTCGTGGTCAAACCGGTGGGCGAATCGGGCGGCTATGGCCTGATCATCGGTCCGCACGCGAGTGCTGCCGAACGAGCCGAATTCCGTGCGAAACTCAAAGCCGATCCGGAAAACTATATCAGCCAGCCGATGATAAAATTATCCGTCTCGCCAACGTTGTGCGGCAACCGCCTGGCGCCGCGCCATGTCGATCTGCGCCCGTTCGCGATCACCGGCCGCGATACCTGGGTGCTGCCCGGCGGCCTGACGCGGGTGGCGCTGCGCGAAGGCTCGCTCGTGGTCAATAGCTCGCAAGGCGGCGGCTCGAAAGATACCTGGGTGCTGGAATGAGCGCGGTGATGAGTGCCAGCACCTCGCAGCGCGGCGGCACGCTGCTGCTGTCGCGTTATGCCGAGTGCCTGTTCTGGTTCGCCCGCTATATGGAGCGGGTGGAAAATCTCGCGCGCATCCTCGACGTCACCGACACGTTCGTCCGCCACGGCGCCGACCAGTCCGGCTGGCTCTCGATCGTGCAGATCAACGCGGACGAGGAACGTTTTACCAAGCTGCACGGCCGCGCGACGGCCGAGACGGTGCTGCGCTTCTATCTCACCGACAAGGAAAACCCGACCTCGATCACCTCGACTTTGTTCGCCGCGCGGGAGAACGCGCGCACATTGCGGCCGCTGATTTCAACCGAAATGTGGTCGCAGATGAACATGTTTTTCAACCGCGCGCGCCAGCTCACGCCGGACGACGCGCGCCCCTCCCGCGTATCGCAAATCTGCGCCTTCCTGAAGGAAGGTTGCCAGGCCCATACCGGCATTACCGAAGGCACGTTCTTCCGCGACCAGGGCTGGGCGTTCTACTCGATTGGCAAATATATCGAACGCGGCGACCAGACATCGCGCCTGGTCGACGTGAAATACCACACGCTGCTGCCGACGCTGCGCGATGTCGGCGGTGCGCAGGACGTGAACCAATGGCACGCGCTGCTGCGCGCCGCCTCCGGCTACCACGCGTTCCGCCGCGTCTATCCCAGCGGCATGACACCGGGCCTGGTCGCCGGCTTCCTGCTGTTCAATCATTCCTTTCCAAGATCGATCGTCACCAGCATTCACCAGATCGAGCTGTATCTGACCCAGCTCGGCAGCGGCTACGGCCTGCGCGGCGCCTATGTCGGCCTCGAGCGCCTGCCCGAAATCCGCGCCGCCCTGATGGACCAGACGATCGAGCAAATCCTCGCCCGCGGCCTGCATGAGTTCCTGGATTGGATCCAGTTGCAGTTCCTGGGGCTGGCGGATGCCATTGCCGAAGCGTTCTGGCGCAATCCCGCACCGGCAGCGGGCGTTGCGTGGTCGCAAAGCCAGGGGTAAGGAAGAATGTTCTTTTTTGAAAAAAAGAACCAAAAAACTTTCTCCAGTTGGCATACAGGGCCCATTTCGAATTTAACGCGTATGCCAACGGGCAAAAGTTTTTTGCTTCTTTTTTTCAAAAAAGAAGGCCTTGCTTCCTTCTTCTGATGAAAACTTACTCCCACCGAAATTTCCTGGTGGAGATAAAACTCCTGCGCCACACGGTCCCGGACTTCGCCGTCTACCCGTTCAGCATCCCCTCCATCTACACGCTCGATACGCTGCGGTTCGACAAGCCGGTGACGTTCCTCGTGGGCGAAAACGGCTCCGGCAAATCCACGCTGATCGAGGCCATCGCCATCCTGATGGGCTTCAACGCGGAAGGCGGCAGCCGCAATTTCCGTTTCGCCACCGCGCAGGCGCATGCCGAGCTGCACCGCCATTTGCGCCCCACGCGCAGCTTCCGCCGCATGACGGACGGGTTTTTCCTGCGCGCCGAAAGCTATTTCAACGTCGCCAGCGAAATCGACCGGCTGGACGAGGACCCGTACGGCCCCAAGATCAAAGCCTCGTACGGTGGCCGTTCATTGCACCAGCAATCGCACGGCGAATCCTTCTTCGCGCTGCTGGAGCACCGCCTCAACGGCCAGGGCCTCTACATCATGGACGAGCCGGAGGCCGCGCTCTCCCCCACGCGCCAGCTCGCCATGCTGGGCCGCATGCACGCGTTGGTGCAAAACGGCGCACAACTGCTGATCGCCACCCACTCCCCCATCCTGATGGCCTACCCGGACGCCGATATCATTCTGATGGGCGAGGGCGCGCCGCACATCATTCCGTACGAGGAAACCGAACATTACTTGATAACAAGGCGCTTCCTCACGCATACCGAAACCATGCTCCGCCAACTGCTCGACAGCAACGACGACACATCGTAGGGCGGAAGAGCGCAGCGAGCTCCGCTCCTCATATCCCATCGGCGCTGGCTTGAGACAGCACTGATCAATTTGAATAATCCAAACCAGAGGAGCACAAAAAATTATGAAACCGCAGATGAACGCAGATAGATTGCGGATGCAATAACATTATTCGTAATGAGCGGCGTGGTCCACGCAAGGTGGTGAAGAGCACCTGCATCTGCGTTCATCTGCGTTCATCTGCGTTCATCTGCGTTCATCTGCGGTTTCAAAACCGCGCGCACGCCTCGGCACTCACAACGCCCACCGCAACCTGATGAAACCGTGTCCTATATGCGGCGGACACCGCCTCCACCCGCGGCGCCATGTCGGCGCCCGCCGGCACCGCCACGCGCACCATCCGGCTCGCCTCGCGCCCGATCACGCCGGTTTGCGGGTTCAACCATTGTCCACGCGCATCGAACACCGTGAACCCGTCCGGAAAGCGTGCCGTCAGATCCTTCGCGGCGAAATCATCCCATTCCGCCTCGGTCACCGGCCCGCGCCCGGCGATATCGCGGCCAAAGAACAAATCCACCACCTGCATCGGCACCTGTCCCGCCAACGGGCACGTCGCCGGCCGCGCGGCACATCCGGCCAGCAGAACCACGCACGCAACAAACACGCCGCGCATCACCCCGCCGCCAGCAACGCCGCCATCGACGCGCGCAGCACCTCCATTCCCTTCAACGGCCGCACCATCACCTTGAACCGCGTAATCAGCCCCGCCTCGTTCCACCAGATCATATCGACGCCGTTCACCACGATGCCATCGATCGTCGACTCGAATTCCAGCACCGCGCTGCCCGGCGACGTCCACTCGCCCAGATAACGGAACGTTCCGTTATTTAACAGCTTCAGCGCCGCCCGCAAATACATCAGCGCCTTCGCCCGCCCCACCTGCGGGCTGTGCACCACCGGCGAGATGAACACCGCATCCGCATCGAGCAGCGCCTCCAGCGCATCCGCATCATGCGCCTGCACCACCCGGTGCCATGCCGCCAACGCCGCCGCCATTTCCCGCCCCCGTTGCTCGCCGCCCGAAGCCTAGGCGAAACTCCGGCGCGAACCAAAACACACAAGGAAACGCCATGCCCAGCGCCCTGCGCGACAATCTGCTCGCCGGAAAAGTCGCCTTCATCGCCGGCGGCACCAGCGGCATCAACCTCGCCATCGCCCAGGCCTTCGCCGCCGCCGGCGCCGCCGTCGCCGTGCTCAGCCGCAAGCAGGAGAAAGTCGACGCCGCCCGCGCGCTGATCGCGCAAGCCGGCCAGCCCGTCGCCGGGTTCGCCGCCGACGTGCGCAATTATGAAGCCGTCGCCGCCGCCTTGCGCGACACCGAAGCGCAGCTCGGCAAAATCGACGTCGTCATTTCCGGTGCCGCCGGCAATTTCGTGGCACCGGTGCTCGGCATGTCCGCCAACGCGTTCAAATCCGTGGTCGATATCGACCTGCTCGGCACGTTCCACGTGCTGCGCGCCAGCTACGCGCACCTGAACCTGCCCGGCGCCTCGCTGATCTCCATCACCGCCGGCCAGGCGGTGAACCCGGTGCCGGGCCAGGCCCATGTCTGCGCCGCCAAAGCCGGCATCAATATGCTGACCAAGGTGCTCGCCATGGAATGGGGCCCGCTGGGCGTGCGGGTAAACGCGATCTCGCCCGGCCCGATCGCCGACACCGAAGGCATGGCCCGCCTCGCCCCCACCCCCGAGTCCGAAGCCGCCATCAAAGGCCGCCTGGCGCTGCGCGACTTCGGCACCAAAACGGATATCGCCGAAGCCGCCCTGTTCCTGGCCAGCGACAGCGCCCGCTACGTCACCGGCGCCATCATCAACGTCGACGGCGGCACGGATTTGGGCGACGCGAGTGGGCGGGGGTTCTTTGGGTAGGCAGAAGGCGGGGGCTCCGCCCCTCGACCCCCGCCTTCCTCGCTACCGAGAGCCTCCCGCACAGTTTGCAACACTCCGCAAACGCGCCCCATGCTAGTTTTCGATCATGGACACCAACGCAGCGATAGCCTTTGCGCGTTTCGGCCTGGGCCGGCGGCGCGACGAGCCCGCCCCGGCCGATGCCCGCGCCTGGCTCAGAACGCAGCTCATGGCGCCGGACGCGACGCCGAGCGACGGGCTGCTCTCCACCGCGGATATCCTCACCCAGGTCTGGACGCTGAAGCAGCAGGACAAGGCGGATGCGGCCGAACGCGCGCGCACCGGCGCCAAGCCGGCGGCCGGGTCCTTTCTGGAATCGACGCGCTCGCATGAGGCGACCGCGTTGCTCGCCAATGCGCTGGTGACGCCGGCCGGTTTTCGTGAGCGGCTGGTATGGTTCTGGGCCAATCATTTTACCGTGGCGGCGCGCAACGAGTTCAGCGGCGTGTGCCTCGGCGCCTATATCCGCGAGGCGATCCGCCCGAACGTGACCGGCCGGTTTTCCGACATGCTGCTGGCCGTGATGCGCCATCCGGCGATGCTCGGCTATCTGGACCAGTATCACTCGGTCGGCCCGAACAGCCTGGCCGGCCAGCGCCATAATCAGGGGCTGAACGAGAACCTGGCGCGCGAGTGCCTGGAATTGCACACCGTGTCGCCGGCGAGCGGCTACACGCAGGCGGACGTCACCAATTTCGCCAAGGTGCTCACCGGCTGGTCGTTCCAGACCGACCGTGATCCGCGCGGCTTTCTGTTCCGCGCCAACACGCACGAGCCTGGGCCGAAAATCGTCATGGGCGGCACCTGGCCGGAGGGCGAGGCGGGCGGCGTGCAGTTGCTGGAATGGCTGGCCAAGCACCCGTACACCTATCGTCACCTGGCGACGAAGCTGGCGCGGCATTTCGTCGCCGACGAGCCGCCGCCGGACGCGATTACGCAGCTCGAAACCGCGCTGCGCAACAGCGACGGCGACCTCGGCACCACGTCCGCGGTGCTGATCGATTTGCAGGGTGCCTGGACGCCGCTGACCAAGCTGCGCACGCCGCAGGAATACGTGGTCGCGTGCCTGCGCGCGGTCGGCGCGCATCCGGATGCGGAACCGAAGCTGCAGAACGTGATCGGCGCGCTGGGGCAGCCGGTGTTCCGGCCACCCTTCCCGATCGGCTGGCCGGACCGCGCGGCGGATTGGTCCAACCCTGCGGCGGTGCTGCAGCGGGTGGATTTCGCCTATCAGTTCGCCGGCCGCGTGACCGACCAGGAGCCGGCGCAGGTGGCGCAGGACACGCTTGGCCCGCTGCTGCGGCCGGAGACGTTGAACGAAATCCGCCACGCCGGGTCACGGCAGGATGGGCTGGCGCTGGCGCTGGCGTCGCCGGAATTTCAGCGGCGTTAAAAAGGCAGGTGTTCTTTTTTGAAAAAAAGAACCAAAAAACTTTTTACTGGTACGGGCAACATTTTGTTCAACACTTTGAACAGGATGTTTGCAGCAAGTAGCAAAAGTTTTTTGCTTCTTTTTTTCAAAAAAGAAGTTCCTTTTCTTCTTCTCGGACGGACACCATGACCTCCCCCCTGCTTACCCGCCGCAGCGCCTTGCTAGGCCTTTCCGCCGCCTTCACGCTCGGCGGCACGTCGCTGGCGTTCGGCGCCGCGCCGACCGACAACCGGTTTGTCGTGTTCATCCTGCGCGGCGCGCTGGACGGCATGTCGGCGGTGCAGCCCTATGGCGACCCGCACTGCGCCAGCCTGCGCGGGGCGCTGGCGCTCGGACAGCCGGGGACCGAGGGCGGCCTGCTCGACATGGGCGGTTTTTACGGCATGCACCCGTCGCTGGTGAACGTGCATGACATGTACAAATCCGGCGACGCGCTGGTGCTGCACGCGGTGGCCGGCCATTACCGCAGCCGCAGCCATTTCGATGCGCAGGATTATCTGGAGAGCGGCGCCGACCGGCTGCTCTCCAGCGGCTGGCTGAACCGCGCGGTGGCCGCGCTCCCGGCGGCGCCCGGGCACGACATGGCGGTTTCGATGGGCCTCGCGGCGCCGCTGATGCTGCGCGGTCCGGCGAAAGTGCTGGCCTGGGCGCCACCGCATTTCGGCCAGGAGCCGGCGGATGATTTCTACGCGCGCCTGCAGCGCCTGTCCGGCGACGATACGCTGCTCGGGCCGGCGCTGGCCGAAGGGCTGAAGCAGCGCGACATGGATGCCGGGCCGCCTGGCGCGAATGGCGCCAAGCCGGTCGCCAGCGTGTTGCTGGCCGGCATGGCGGGCAAGTTCCTCAGCAGCCCGACCGGCCCGCGCGTCGCGGTGATCGAAACCGACGGCTGGGACACGCATGCGGCGCAGGTAGCGCGGCTGAAGATCAATCTGGGCCGCCTGGATGACTCGCTGCAGGCGCTGCGCGTGGCGCTCGGCGACACATGGCGCCGCACGGTGGTGCTGGCGGTGACGGAGTTCGGCCGCACCGCGCGTATCAACGGCACCGGCGGCACCGACCACGGCACCGCCGGTGTGGCGCTGCTGCTGGGTGGCGCGGTCGCCGGCGGCCGCGTGCAGGCCAACTGGCCCGGGCTCGGCAACGGCCAGTTGTTCGAGAACCGGGACCTGATGCCGACGACGGACGTGCGCGCGATCGCCAAGGGCGTGCTCGCCAGCCACATGGGCCTGTCCGGCGCGGGCCTGGCCTCGGCGTTCCCGGACAGCACGGACGCGCCGCCGCTGACCGGTCTGGTGCGAGTCTGATCCGCGGGCCAGATTGGCCGCCCTTGCATGACACGGGCGGAGTCGATGGCGTTGCGTCCTCAACGGATTTTGCTGGGCCATAAAAGGCTGTTCGCGGCGCTGACCGTCGGCGTGGTGAGCTTTTTCCTGCTGCCCGGCGGCTTTCATGCGCGCACGCAGGCCATTCTGGCGTGGGACATCGGCGCCGCGTTCTTCCTGGCGCTGTGCGCGGTCTGGTTCACCACCGCCACGCCGGCGCAGATGCCGCGCAACGCTGCGGCACAGGAGGAGGGTGAGTGGACCTTGTTCTGGCTGGTGCTGGCCGGGGTCAGCGCGAGCTTCGCCGCCATCATCGGCGAATTCGGCGCCATGAAGAACATCACGCCGGCGCTGCGCGAGTTGCGCGTGGCGCTGGTTGCGGCGACGCTGGCGGTGACCTGGATGCTGACGCATGCGGTGTTCGCGCTGCGCTACGCGCATGAGTTCTACACCAGCTCCGGCGATGCGACGGCGCCGGACGGCGGCATCGAATTCCCGCGCGAAACCCGCCCCGACTATTGGGATTTCTTCTATTTTTCGGCGGTGCTCGGCATGACGTTCCAGGTGTCCGATGTGCAGATCACCTCACGCAAAATGCGCCGCCTGGCCACCGTGCACGGCCTGCTGGGTTTCCTGTTCAACACCGTGATTGTCGCGCTGACGGTCAACCTGGCGTCCGGTTTGCTCAGCTGACGGTTATACCGATCCGCGTTGAGATTGACCCTCCAAAGAAGGCGGCGGGCTTTGCCCGCTCGACCCCCGTCGTGCGCAGCACGCATGCGCGTGACATGCGCAGCACGCATGCGCGTGACGTGCGCAGCACGCATGCGCGTGACGCGGCCTGAGGCCCCAAACCCCGCACCTTGGTCGGGGACAAGGACGCGGGCATGCGTACCGTCATCACACAGCGCGTGCCGCCCTCCTTGTCCCCGACTAAACAGATGGGGGTCTGGGGCCGTCGTGCGAAGCACGCATTCGCGTGACGGCCCCGGCGGGGTCGAGGGGCGGAGCCCCCGCCTCCCTTGATGAGTCAAATTCAAAGCGGATTGGTATTAATCGGCGCGCGGGCGGCGGAGGCAGTTCGCCACGGCTTTACTTCAGCACCGAGCTCAATTTCATTGCTATGGCGGTGTTGCCCTTTACCTTCAATTTGCCGGTCATGAACGCCATCGTCGCGTCCAGCTTGCCTTGCTGAATGGCGATCAGGTTGTCGGGGGTGATCGTCAGCGTGCAGTCGGCGTCCTTGTCGTCGTGGCTCAGCGTGGCGGGTTTCTGGGTGCCATCGACGAACAGGCGGTCGTCGCCGAAATCGAATTTCACCGTGGCGCCGAGATCGCCGAAGCGGTCGAGCTGCCCGGCAAAGGCGGTCTCGATTTCACTGACACTCATTTTGTTTCCTCCGTTCCTGGATGACGCAAAGGGTAATCGGTGGGTAGAACGCTGTAAACCTGAGGCGCCCCCATGACCGCGCGTTTCCTCCACGGCTGCGATGTGCTGACGCCGCGCGGCCGGTTGAGCGGCCACGGCGTGCTGATCGAAGGCGGCGTGATCCGCGCCGTGCTGCCGGCCGCGACGCAGCCCAATGCGGCGCGTATCGCGCTGCCGCCGGACACGCTGCTGGCGCCCGGCCTGATCGACGTGCAGGTGAATGGCGGCGGCGGCGTGCTGTTCAACGACGACCCGACGCCGGACGCGGCGCTCGCGATCGCCGCCGCGCATCGCAGGCTCGGCACGCTGGCGATCATGCCGACGCTGATCACCTGCCCGGCCGACACCATGCGGCGCGCGGCCGCCGCGGTCGCGCCCGCGGTGGCGGCCGATGCGGGCGTGCTGGGCATCCATTTCGAAGGCCCGTTCCTGAGCCCGAAGCGACCAGGCGTGCACCGGCCGGACTTCATCCGCGCGCCGGACGAGAAGGATATTCTGTGCATCGCGCAATTGGCCGCGTCCGGCGCCGGCCGCGTGCTGCTGACGCTGGCGCCGGAATGCGTGCCGCACGCCGTGCAAGTGCGCCTGGCCGCCGCCGGGGTGGTGCTCTCGGCCGGCCATAGCGAGGCGGCGTTCGATGACATGCGGGCGCCGTTGCGCGGCATTACCCATATTTTCAATGCCATGCCGCCGCCGGCGTCGCGCGCGCCGGGTCTGGCGACCGCCGGCATGCTCGGCGATGTCTTCGCCGGGCTGATCCTGGACGGCATTCACGTGCACCCCGCCATGGCGCGCCTGGTGCTGGCAACGCGCGGCGCCGGCCACACGATGCTGGTATCGGACGCGATGAGCGTCACCGGCACCAGCGCGACCGCATTCGAGTTGCAGGGAAGGCGGATCCTGCGCCGCAACGGACGGCTGGAAACCACGGACGGCGTGCTGGCCGGCGCGGATTTGTGCCTGGCGCAGGCGGTGCGCAACGCCGTGTCGCTGCTCGGCCTGGATGTCGCGGCAGCGGTGGGCATGGCAAGCGCGGTGCCGGCCGACTTCCTCGGGCTGGCGCGCGAACGCGGGCGCATTGCGTCCGGGCTGCGGGCGGATTTCGTGCTGTTTTGCGGCGCGCTGGAAGTGCTGGGCACCTGGCGGGCAGGGGTTTGGGATGGCGCACCCGGCGTGGTGGCGGCGTAAGAGACGGACGCGTTTTTTCGAAAAAAAGTGACCGCATGATCACTGCGGCATCCGCAACCCCAGACTCCGGGCATGCGCGCCCAACCCCTCCGCCTCCGCCAGCGCCATCGCCGCCGGCCCGAGTGTTGCCAGCGCGTCGGCCCCCGCCTCGATCCAGGTCGTACGCTTCAAGAAATCAAAAACCGAGAGCCCGCTGGCGAAGCGCGCGGTGCGCCCGGTGGGCAGCACATGGTTCGGCCCAGCAATGTAATCGCCCAGCGCCTCGGGTGCGAAACGTCCGAGAAAAATGGCGCCCGCGTGCCGCACGGCCGCGAATAACGGCGCCGGATGACGCACCATGATCTGCAAATGCTCCGGCGCCAGCCGGTTCACCAAGGCGGCCGCTTCATCCCAATCGCCGACACTCACGATCGCGCCATGGCGTGCCCAGCTTGCACCCGCGATCGCCGCGCGCGGCAGCAGGATCAAAGCATCGGCCACCGCATCCGCCACCGCGCGGCCAAACGCCGCGTCATCGGTGATCAGAATGGACTGTGCCGCTTCGTCGTGTTCCGCCTGCGCAAGTAAATCCATCGCCACCATGGCCGGATCATTCTCCGCGTCCGCCAGCACCACCACCTCGGACGGACCGGCGATGCTGTCGATACCGACCCGGCCGAAAACCTGACGCTTCGCTTCAGCAACATAAGCATTGCCCGGCCCGACAATCCGGTCGACTGCCGCCAGGGTCGCGGTGCCGTACGCAAGTGCGGCCACCGCCTGCGCGCCACCGACGCGAAATATTTCGGTGACCCCAGCGCGCCGCGCCGCCGCCAGCACCAACGGGTTCAGCACGCCGCCCGGCGCCGGCACCACCATGGCAATGCGCGCGACACCCGCCACCCGCGCCGGCACCGCGTTCATCAACACGCTGGACGGATAGGACGCCTTGCCGCCGGGCACGTACAGCCCCACCGCGTCCAGCGGCGTCCAGCGCAGGCCCATCGTCACGCCCTCATCGTCATGCATCTGCATGTCGGCCGGCACCTGCGCGCGATGAAACGCCTCGATCCGCGTCGCCGCGAGATCGAGCGCCGCCAGCAATTCCGGCCGCACCTTCGCTGCCTCGGCCTCGATCTCGTCGGCGCCAATCCGCAATTGCGCCGGCGTGAGCGTCACGCCGTCGAACCGCGCGGTGTAATCGCATAACGCCGCATCGCCCTCGGCGCGCACGCGCGCCAAAATTTCCGCGACCACGCCGTCGACGCGTGCTGTCGTGTCGCGCCCGTCGGCCAGCAGGGCTTCGAACGCGGCGGCGAAGCCGGGGACGCTGGAGTCGAGGAATTTCAAGCGAATAGACCAGGCAAAAAGGAAGAAAGGCCTTCTTTTTTGAAAAAAAGAAGCAAAAAACTTTTGCTCGTTGGCGTACGCGGCCCATGTCGAAACGGGCCGCGCGTGCCCAGGAGCAAAAGTTTTCTGCTTCTTTTT
>Ga0116229_10009347_pt1 | contig 14968 bp, 8 predicted proteins | sample S1TSphgellanicum_3_FD_87313 | JGI IMG/M metagenome (GOLD analysis project Ga0116229, IMG submission 87313) | Host-associated microbial communities from peat moss isolated from Minnesota, USA - S1T2_Fc - Sphagnum magellanicum MG | ecosystem: Host-associated > Plants > Peat moss > Unclassified... | reverse complement strand
TAATCTCATACTGCCAAAGCAAACTGCCCACCGGCCGGCTGAGCAAATACGAATACCCCAACTCCCCATGCGCCAAATGCCACCACCATAAAAAATACTGCTTCCACAGCGGCACATCCAACCCCAGCCGGGAATTGAGTTCCGCCACCGAAGCCGCCGTCGCCTTCATCCCCAAAATCGAATAGGCCGGCCCCCCAGGTGTCAGATGCGCCATGAAAAACACCAAAGTCACCAGGATGACGATGGAGAGCGACGACGAAGCCAGCCGCGTTGCCACCATGCGGATCAATTTTCCGCCGTCCTTTCCGGCGTGCAGCAGAGTTGCTCGGGCGAATAGTTTCCCGCCGTATCAACAAAATCCTCAATCCCATGAATCCGGTTATTTTCCAGCACCGGCAGCCTTTCTCGCGGCAGGAAAATAACCGGCTGCTGCGCGCTGGTGTAGTTCTCATAGTCAAACAGCGCCTCCAGCCCCGGCTTATTGACGCTGTCGTTGATCAGCTGGTCCATCTTCCTGTCCGAATAGCCGCCGGCGTTTTGGAACGCGCCGGTTGCAAACGCGCCTTCGCCCGAGGGATAACTCGCCGGTTCGGTTGCCAGCTCGGCATAATCCCAATTGCTGCTGCCACTTTCAATCGCCGACAGCATCTGGTTGAATTCGACCGATCGCACATTCATCTTAATGCCGATTTTCCGAAAATCCGCCTGCACCAGCAATGTCTGCTGCTCGGCGATTTCGCTGCCAATGCTGTCCAAATCCGTGAATTCAAGTTTTTGTCCGCCCTTTTGCATCACCCCATCCGGCCCCGGTGCAAAACCCGCCTCCTTCAAAAGTTCGAGAGATTTTGCTGGATCATAGCCGACAGGGTACTCCCCGGCGCGCATGTTAGGGGCTAGAAACGTGACCGGCATGGGCGGCAGAGGGCCGTGAATTTCAACGCCATGGCCGTGATAGGCAAGGCGAATAATCTGCTTCTGGTCAACCGCGTCCGCCATCGCATCGCGCACCCTTACGTCCCGGAAGAACGCCACCTTTGGGTTGCGGAAGTTAAGTACGGCGTAGTTATAATCATACTCGACTGGCAAATCCACAAGGCGCAAGCCGGGCAGGTGCTGGATGGCGCCCCACACCGCCAGAGGCGCGTTCGCCATATCGGTCTCGCCGGATTCAACCGCCTGCAGCGTCGCGCCATCCGTTTCAAGAAAGTCAAAAATCAACCGTTCGAAATGCATTTTTGGGCCGTCGAAGTTTTCATTCGGTACAAGAACGATATCGCGGCCGATATCCAGCCGCCGCACTTTCAACGGGCCGTCCACCACGTTGAAAAACGCCGGCGTGCTCTGGCCCTGCCAGATTTCATCAAGATTGTATTTTCCCCAGGAATGGGCGGGCAGGGGCTCCAACTGCGGCAGGCCATTATAGATGAACCAGGTTGGGTTGACCTGATGTTTCAGCACCACCTGAAACTCGGTGGGGCTTATGACGTTGAGCGTTTTAATAATATCCGGCATGCCGCCAGAACCATAGCTGATATAGGTGGTACCAAGACTTTTGATGAGGTTAAAAGCATAGGCCACATCCGTGCTGGTAACGGGCACGCCATCCGACCAGTGCCAGGGACGGAGCGAAATATCGAAGGTCGTGCCTAGGTCCGGCGAGGTGACAGCGCTCGCGACACTGCGCGACCAGTCGATCTGATCAAAACGGTTGATCCAGAGCAGGCTTTCGAACATCATCCCCGCCATTTCGGCATTATAGAGCGAATCCGCATATAACGGGTTCATTGAGGTGACATCCGCCCCCGGCGAAACACCGATCCCAGTCGGCAGCACGATGGTCCCGCAATCGCCTTTCTGGTCAGCATGCGCTGTTGCCGTCATTGCGAGGAGCGCAGCGACGAAGCAATCCAGCAACCGGCGGTGGCGTCCGCGCCGCGGCCTCGCGTCACCTGTGGCGTGGCACTGCTTCGGCGTTTCACGCCTCCCAATGACGGCGCAAAAATTCATCGCGAGTCGCATGTCAGTTGCTCAGGCGACCAAAAACCCAGCGGGTTGATGAAATCATCCACGCCGTGCAATCCATTGCGGACAAGGACAGAGTATTTTTCCACCGGCAAAAAAATCACCGGCTGCTGCGCGGCCGCGTAATCCTCATAGGCGAACAGCCCGTCGATTCCCGGTTTGTCGGTGCTGGCGGTGACAAGCTTATCCATCATAGAGTCAGTATAGCCATTATTATTGTAGTACGCACCTGTCACAAAACTCGCCTCGCCGGTCGGGTAGGCCGGGATTGTCGTGGCGAGCAAAATTGCCTGCCAGCGCGCCGGCGCACCCACCAGCAAAGCCAGCACCTGGTTGAACTCAACCTGATGCACCTTCATCTCAATGCCGGCGGCGCGCAAATCCTGCTGAATCGATTCGGCAATCTCAATCCGCAATTCCTGCCCGGCTGGCACCAGAATGGTGAAGGACAGCCGCACCCCATCTCTGCGCATAATGCCATCCGCGCCTGGCGAAAAACCGGCTTGCGCCAGCAAAGCCCGGGCTTTTTGTGGATCATACCCCACCGGATATTTTTGCCCCCGCGCGGCGGGAGACAGGAACGAGGCCGGGATGGGCGGGATGGCATTGTAGACCGGCACACCCTGGCCGTGCATGGTGAGTGCGATGAGCCGGGGCTGGCTAATGGCATCGGCCAGCGCCTGGCGGACGCGGACATCCGCGAAATAGGCGGTGGCGGCATTGGCCATGTTGGGAATCAGCTCGTTCCAGGAATAGCTTGGTTCCAGCGTCACAATATGCAGGCCAGAGAGATGCTGGGCCATTTCAAAAAGCGGGAAGGGGACATTGGCCATGTCCAGATCGCCTGATTCCACCGCCTGCATTTCGGAATTTTCGCTTTCCATGAATTTCATGATGAACCGCGAAAAATGCATTTTTGGGCCGTCATAAGCGGGGTTGGGCACGAATTCCGCGTATTGGCCAAAAACCAGTTTTTTGACGATCAGCGGGCCATCGACGATTTGGAAAAAAGCAGGAGAACTTTGGTTCTGCCAGATTTCATCCAGGCTGTAATGGCTCCAGATATGGGCGGGTACGGGCACCAAAGTTGGCAGCCCATTCAAAATAAACCATTCCGGGTTCACCTGGCGTTTCAAGATGATGGTAAAATGCGTGGGGTCTGCGATGGAGAGGCTTGCCACAATATCCGGCATCCCGCCGGCGCCCAGGCCGGGCCAGGTGGGGCCGAGTTGTTTGACCAGTTTCAGCGTATACGCAATATCCGCCGCGGTGACCGGAACGCCGTCCGACCAGTGCCAGGGGCGCAGCGAAATATTATAGGTTTTGCCGTTATCCGGCGAGGCGATGGTGGAAACCAGACTGCGGGAATAGTCGATGGTGTGGAAGCGGTTGATCCACACCAACTGCATAAACAGCAGATTCGCCGCTTCCTGGTTATACAGCGATTGCACAAGCTGCGGGTTAAACGAGGTAACATCCGCCCCGGCGCCCACGCCAATGCCGGGCGGGATAATGATGGTGCCGCAGTTTTGCGCGAGCGCCGGATGGGCGAGGAGACAGATGGCAAGGATGGCGGCGCGGGCGCGGAACAGCATGATTGGCTAAGAGCCGAAATTTTTGCGCCGGGCAAGGGAAAATCGAGGGCCAGGGCAAGCCAAGGACAATGTAACACGTGTCACATTTTTGGCTAACCTATTGTTAGAATTGGTGGATTCGGCACTTATCCACGGGCAAAGCCATGTCGTTTCGATTTGTTATGTAAAAACGCCTGGTTCTGGTAAAAATTGGGGTTTTTCGAGAGAATTGGATGGTGCGTTCCGTGGTTGCGCGGAGTGAGACGGTTTTTGGGTGATTTTTGATAAGAAAACGTTTTCATTGATCATTGACATCCGGCAATGCGTTGGCGCATCGCCGGATGTCACGTTTCAGAACTTCGCCGACATGTCGACCGTGAACGAACGTGGCGGCCCGATCAGCCCGCTGTCGAATGGCGGGTTGATGCTGTAGACGCCAGCAACCGCCGTATCCGAGCTATAGCGGTAGACATAGTAATGTTCATCGAGAATGTTCTGCATGTTCAGCGTTAGTGTGAGGTCTTTAAGTTTGGTATACGCGGGGACCGGAACCTTATAGCTGAGTAGCAGATTGACGAGGAAATTCGCCGGATTGAGAATGGCGGTGTTGGTGACCGTGGCGCCATTAAGCGGGTTGGTCACCAGCGGGTAGGCGACAAGGTCGTAGGTTTCATACTCCCGGCCGGTATATTGCGCGGAGAGGCGGGCCGAGAAGGGGCCGTTATCGTAGTCGATGCCAAAATTCGCGGTCCAGTCTGGCACGTTGGAAACCGGCGTGCCCTTGAAAGCGTAGCCGTATTGGTCCTGCTGTAACGTCACGAACGCGGCGCCGGTTTTCAGGTAGTCCGTATTGATATGCGAGGCGTTCCCATAAATCGATATTGCTGGCGTCACGCGGAATTCGGCACTCATCTCCTCGCCACGATACAGCAGCGCTTGGGTATTTGCATAATATTCCTCATCCAGAAGATAATTGTCATAGAACGAGAAACCATCATCGATCTTTTGATAGTAATAATCGACGTTGAGATAGAGCCGCGGCGTGTCGTAGCGCAGGCCGCCTTCGAAAACATGCAGAATTTCCGGGTAGGGGGCGTTCGTGGTTCCTGGCAGGCCGAGCAGGCCCGCCGAATAGTAGTTTGCCGGCGCGAAAAGGGAACCTTTGCCGTAACTGCCATAAGCGACAAAATGGTCCGGCAGATCGTAGCTGATACCGATATACGGTTCGCCAACCTTGGAAAAATTCTGGTATTTTCCGGGGTTATAAACGCCGTACTCCACCTGTTCAATATTGCTGGTATAAGCGGCCGTCACGCGCGCGCCGGGAAGAATATGCAGGTGATCGTCCAGCAAGTCAATTTTATCCTGAATATAGCCCACATAGGCGCTGCGCTGCGCGCCGCCGCCGAAGATGAAGGAATTATAGCCGATATCCTGATTTTGTTGCGCGCCGGTACCGCCGTATAAAAATTCCTGATAGACACCATTGCCGGATTCGCCGCTTTCCTTCGCAACCAGGGCGCCGATGGTAATTGTGTTATGGGGCAGAAAAATAGTAAGCTTTGGTGTTATGCCAACAGAATTATTATGCTGCGTATCGTACTGGGATGATTCACCCGTGGCGCAATCGGCAAATGAAGCCGTCGGATCATAGGTGAAGTAGCCTGGTGAATAGAAGGTTGTGCCAGGGCCGACGCAGCCGAAAAAGTCATAATCCGCCTGCACGTTCGTGGTATAGGGATAACCGCCCTCGGTGGTTAATGGCGAGGCGTAGCTGTCGACCGTCGATGATTGATGCAGGAAATACAGCGCGCCGCTGAAAATCAAATATTGGTTAATGTAGGTTTCATCACTTAGGATCGTGGTCAGATCCTGCCCGGTCTGGTTAAAGAAGCCGAGGCTTTTTGGAAAATTATACGTATATTTGTACTGGTCGATCAGCGCGGTCGGCGTTGGGGTGGTCTGGATCGTGCCCTTGCCCTGGTTGAAGATAATGACCAAGCCAAGTTTCGAAAGCCCATCGTCATAAGGCTTGACGACGTTCAGCATGAAATCGTGATATTGGGCCGGCGTGTTGGAAACGAAGCCGGCGGTCTGGCTCTGGTCGTACAGCATCAAGGCTTTGGGCGCATCCGGGCCGCTCCCGATATCGCCGGTATTCAGGGCAAAGCCGAAATGCTGCGTATCGAAGGAGCCAAAACCGCCTTCAATCTCCGCGCTGCGCTCATCCGTGGGCTGCTTCGTGGTGTAGGCAATTGTACCGCCTACCGTGCCAAAACCCTGATGGTCCGGCGGCGCCACGCCGGGGTATACGTTGACGCCATCAATTTCTTTCAACGTCACAGGTGAGCCGACATTGTTAGAAAGATAATCGCCGGAGCCGTTCAGCAGGTCGGAAAGCGGAACGCCATCCAATGTTTCCGCAAGTTCATCGTTCTTGATGCCGCGGATTGCGAGCGTGGTGGCGCTTTGTCCGGGACCTTGCGCATAGGCCACAACGGAGGGCGTTTGATTGAGCAACGTCTGAATCGAGCCCGTCGTTGGGTTGGCGGCTTGAATATCCTTTGGCGTAAGTTCGGTTACCGCGTTGGCGATATCCTTCTCCTTCAAAAGCAGCTTTTTGTATAGAATTTTAACCTTTTGTATCTGATACGCGTTCAAATCCTCGGTATTGCTCGGGCTGGGGACGATCACCGGCAGGGGGGCGGCGGACGAGTCAGGCACCAGGACGGGCGCCGTGGTTTGGGCGTGCGCCGCAAGGTTGCAGGCCAGGCCGCCAGCCATGGTGAATGCCGTGAAAAGGCATAAGCGGTTCCGCAAATTCCGGCGCGGTAATTGCATATTCAAGCCCCTCATTTTGAAGGTTTCCCAAGCGCTGCCCAACGAACCGCAAATGCCGCGACTGGCGGGATCTGTCGGTTAACAAAAGGTAAAAAACTTGAGCAAGGCGAATGCCAGCGTGCAATGAAAGTTACGTTACGTTACAAAATTTTGTCTTTCCGCAATGTGAGAGGCATTTGGCTCCGAAAAGGCCAAATTCCCTTGCCCGTGCAGCGCCGGTTTGCGCCAGGCCGAAAAATAATGTCGCGAAGATTGATAATCGATGGCCAAAACAAAAGTTTCGATTTGATTTGTGAGTATTTAGACGCCAAAAAATGAATAAACGATGAAAATTTAGGCGGCGAAATCACGCCGGGTTTGCGGCGCCGCCGCAAATATCACTAATCCTGCGGCTGGATCTCGATGGGCACGATAAAAGCCTGGGCGCTACGCGGCATCTGTGCGTTAAAAGCGCCGTAATTGGCGGCTAGCGCGTGTTGCAGGGCGGTTTGGTCAATCAGCGGGTTGCCGCTGGAGCGGTAGATTTTGGCGGAAATCGCGTGCCCGTCCGGCGCCACCACAATTTCCACATAGGCGGTGCCCGATATCCCAAGCTGGGCGAGGGCGGGGGGGACGTTTTGGTTGGCTTCCAGAATCGAATGCATTTGCGCGCCGTAAATGGGCAGGCCGCTAGTGGGTTGCGCGGCTGGCTGCGGCGGCGCCGGCTTTTGCGCCGGCACTGGCGGGGGCGGGGTGTGGGTAACCACCGGGTGCGGAACAGGCTTGTAAACATGGTGCACCGGCGGCGGGCGTTTGGTGGCCACCTGGATTTTGCTCGGGATTGGCGGGGGTTTGGGGATGATTGCGGGCAGCGGTTTTGGCGGTGGAATGACTTTTGGCGGCGGCGGTGGTGTCGGCGTTGGCAGGGTAACAAGCTGGGCCTGCGTCACCTGAATCGCCGCCGGCGGCGGGGGCGGCGGCAACACGCCGGAAGCGTAGAGGCAAAACGCCAGAATAACCGCGACCAAAAACAGCGAGAGCAGGGTTGCCTTGGTCAGGCCAAGTTCCTTTGGCGCCCATGGCGGGAATGGACCGGCTTGTGCGGCGTTTTGGTGCAAACCTAAAACCTTTCGGGTGCTCGTATTGGTAAGTATTGTTCACGCCATTCCCGCGCAAGCGGAAATCTTCTTTCGCCCCGCGTCCTAAACAAGAAGAGTCCCGCTTGCGCGGGAATGACGGGGTAATGGCACGACCGGGTTCTTGAGATGGCTGATACCCTGGGATAGATGAAATCTTCATCTGGGAGAAAAAATCTGTTCCGCGCGACCTGCCTGCGGGTTCTGCTTTGCCTTATGATTTGCATGGTGTTTTGCGCCGCCGCGCGCGCGGATGGCGGCGCCACGCCGGTTCATGCGGTGGCGCTGCGGGCGGCTGTATGGCGCCCGCGCATAGAGCTTTCGGCCGAAATCGCGGCCGGGCAGAGTGCGGCGCTGGCGGCGGAGCGGCCGGGCAGGGTGGTGGCGGTGAACTTTTCGTCCGGCGAAACCGTGGCTTCCGGTACCGTGCTGGTGCAACTGGATGATGCGCCAGAGGCAGCGCAACTGACGCTGGATAACGCCAAGCTGACCGAAGCGAATAACGCATTGGCGCGCGCGCAAAAACTCATAACCATTGCCGGCGCCAGCCGCGCGGCGCTGGAGCAGGCGCAGGCGGACGCCGCGGAAGCCCGCGCGACGGTGGCGTATGATCAGGCGGTGATCGCGCAATTGCGGATCGCGGCGCCGTTTGCCGGGACGCTGGGGATAAAAAATGTTTCGGCGGGCGATTACATTGCGCAGGGGCAGGTGGTGGCGCGGCTTACGCAAGCCTCGCCATTGCGGGTGCTGTTTTCAATACCGCAGACCGAGGCTGGCGGGATTGCGGTGGGGGATGCTTTTTCGTTCTCCGCCCCGGCGCTGGCCGCCGCGAGTGGCAAAATCACGGCGTTGAGCCCGGAGCAAAATACCAGCACGAATGCGCGCGACGCGGAGGGGGCAATCACCAGCCCGGCCGGGTTGCTGCCCGGCATTTTCGGGACCGTTACGCTCGCCACGGGCATTGGCGAGGCGGCGTTCACCGTGCCGCCCTCCGCCTTGAATGACAGCGCGCTGGGGCCGTTTTTATACGTGCTGGACCCGGCAAGCGGCGGCTACACGCTGCGCGCTGTCTACGTGACCAAACTCGGCGATGCGGGCGCCAAAACCTACATCGCGGCGGATGGGCTGCAAGCCGGGCAACTCGTTCTGGCCATTGGCGGTTTTAAGATGACGGATGGCGCAAGCGTGAAGCTGCTCGCGCCATGACGCCCTGGGCCGCGCTGCTGCGCCAGCCCGTGCTGGTGGGGCTGGGGGCGGCAGCACTTGCGCTGTTTGGGATCGCGGCGGCCTCCAGCCTGCCGGTAAGGTCGGGGCCTATCATCCCGGCGCGGCTGATTGATATCAGCACCAATTTCCCCGGCGCGAATGCCAGCGCCATTGACCGGTTTGTCACCCTGCCGCTGGAAACGGCGGTGGCAGCCCTTGGGGGGATAAAATACGTCACCGGCACAACGCAGCCGGGCAATTCGGATATCAGCGCCTTCATTGCCGATGATGTGGCGCCGGACACCGTGTTTGCGGAAACGCTGGCGGCGGTGAATGCGGCGCGGGGCAATCTGCCGCCCGGGATTCAGGCGCCGGCGCTAAAACTGGTGGGCGATGATAATGCCAACCAAGAACTGGGGCTGACGGTGCTGTTTCCGCCCAGCCTCTCGGTGGCCGCGGTTACCGCCTACACCACCGCCAACATTATTCCGCGGCTGGAAATTGTGCCGGGGATTGGGCCGGTGACAATTTACTCCGGCAACCCGGCGCTGCGCGTGGCGATGAACCCGGCGCGGCTGGCGGCGCTGGGGATTACACCGGCGCAGGTGGCGCGGGTGGTGAGTGATGCCAGCGCGGTGAACGCGGCCGGCACGCTGCGCAATGCGGCGCAGGCGATGCCAGTGCAAGAGGGGGAAACCCTCAGCGCGGCCGCGTTTGGGGCGCTGCCCGTGGCAACCCGCAATGGGGTGAGCATTCCACTCAGCGCCGTCGCGGCCGCCGGCGTGGCGTTTGACCCGGGCACGGACCAGGCCTGGTGGGACCGCGCACCCTCCGTTTACATTGCGGCCGGCATTGCCCCGGGGGGAAATATTATAACGGTGGCGAAGGGCGTGCGGGATGCGGTGCAACAGATGCAGGCGCTGCTGCCGCCGGGCGTGAAACTGATCGTCAATTATGATGAGTCCCAAAGTGTCACGCAGTCGCTGCGGGATTTGGCGGGCACGCTGACCATTACGATTTTGCTGGTCGGGTTTATCACGCGGCTCGCGCTGGGCTCGCTGCGCGCGGCGGCGGCACCCTTCGCGGCGATTCTACTTTCGCTCCTGGGGGCAGCTTTGGTGATGCAGCTTACCGGGCAGACGTTGAACCTCTTCACCATCATCGCGCTGGTGCTGGCGGTGGGGCTGGTGGTGGATGACGCGATTGTGGTGGTGGAAGATGTGTTTCGCCGCGTGCAGGAAGGCCAGGCGCCGCTGGAGGCGGCGGCGGCAAGCGTGACGCGGCTGGCGCCGGTGCTGGCGGCGATTTCCTCCACGCTGGTGGTGGCGTTTCTGCCGCTGGGGTTTTTATCTGGGCTTACGGCGGCGTTGTTCCGGCCATTTGCGCTGGTGTTGATTGCGGCGTTTTTGCTCTCGCTGGTCATCGCGCTCACCGTCGTGCCATATATGGCGATGTGGGCGAGCCGGGCTTACGTGCATTCCACAAGGCGCGGTGTGATCGATTCCATACGCGATGGCTATGTCCGGGCCTTGGCGCCCGTTTTGCGCTTCCCGCCGCTGGTGGCGGTGCTGGTGCTGCTGGTGGCGGGCGCGTGTTTTGGGTTGCTGCAAATCGCCCCGCGCAATTTGGTGCCAGCGGCGGATGGGCTGAACATTGATATTTTTGCCAGCGCGCCGAATGGCGCCTCGATAAATTACATGCTGGCGCAGGCGGCGGAGATGGAAGACGTGCTGCACAAAACGCTGCCGGCCGCGCCGGAATGGCTGGATGCCTCCGAACAGAACCACGCGATTTTCGGCGGCTATGAATTTGATACCCCCGAGCAAGCCCACCAGGCGGTGGTGAAATTGACCAATGCGCTGGCGCGGATGGACGGCGTTTCCGCCTATGTGAGCCAAGAAAATGGCATGCCGGGGACCGAGGATTTGCCGGTTTCGGTCATTTTGTCCGGCCAGACCAGCCCGGAAAATCTTTTAGATATTGCAACGAAAATCCAGAATGCGGCGTATGCGACCGGGGATTTCAACTACCTCAACATCAGCCCGGACCAGCCAGAGTATGAATATGCGTTGCGGATCAACCGCCCGCTCGCGGCAAGGCTTGGCATCAGCGATACGGATATCGGCGCAATAGTATCCGCGGCGCTGGCGGGGGGCAATATTGGCCAGGTGAATGTGGACGGGGTGACGATGAATTTGGTCACCGGCATGGCCGATGCCGGCGGCCCCGAAATGCTGGCGTCGATTCCGGTGAAGACGGCAAGCGGGGCGATGGTGCCGCTGGGCACGGTGGTGACGCTGTCCGGCCATGAGGCGCCAAATTCGCTAGGGTCCTGGCAAGGGCTGCCGAGTATTAATATCCAGGCGCAGCAGACTCTCGGCGTTTCCCTGAACCAGGCACTAAATGATTTGCGGCGGGAATTTTTGGGCCTGCATGCGCATGATATTAGTTTTGGTTATACCGGGCCATCGGCGATTTTTCGTGAGGCCGACAAGCAGAATGAAAAATTGTTTGCGCTGGGGCTGCTGGGGTTGTTTTTTCTGCTGGCGGCGCAGTTCCGTTCCATCCGCGACCCGTTTGTCGTCATCACCACCGTGCCGCTGGCCAGCCTGGGGCCGCTTGTCTTGTTTTGCATGGGCGGCGCGACGCTGAACATCGTGACCGAAATCGCGCTGCTGACGGTGTGGGGGCTGATCGCGCGGCAGGGAATTTTATTTGTGCAGGTCGCGCATGAGGGCAGGGGGTTGAGTTTTTCAACCCGTGCCGCGGCCATGCGGGCGGCGCGGCTGCGGTTCCGGCCGATTTTGATGATCACTTTGGCGCTGATCGGCGGTGCCGTGCCGCTGATTTTGGCGACGGGCCCGCAAGCGGTGATCCGCTACGACCTTGGCGTGGTGCTGGCGGCAGGCATGGGCAGCGGGTTTTTGCTTTCACTGTTCGCCGTGCCGGCTATGTATTGTTTGCTGCATCGTGGGCGCAATGAGATTTAGAATAACAGAAAAGAATCTTCTTTTTTGTGAACAAAAAAGAAGCAAAAAAAACTTTATGAGTTTAGCCCGTGCTGGTGAAAACGCCCATGGCCCAGTGTCCAGACGTTTTTTGCGCGCCCTCGGCGGGCAGCCTTTTTTTCAAAAAAGCGCTGCTTTCCTTTTCTTGTCCGCCTGCGCCCCAACCCTCCCCACGCCAGACACCTCCATGCCTGTCACTGCATATCTCCCCGGTCCAATCACCGGCGTCGCGCCCGGCCAGGTGCCGGCGGCATGGTGGAAAAATTTCGGCAGCCCGGCGCTGGACATTCTTGTGACAACAGGGTTGCAAGCCAACCCCACCATTGGCGAGGCGGTACAAAATTTAGCGGCGGCGAATGCAACCGCTAGCGCGGCGAATGGCGGTTTTCTCCCGCAATTCGGCGTCAACCCGAACATCTCCCGCCAATCCTACCCCACCGGGCCGAATGGTTTTCCGCCCTACACCGTTTTTAGCGTCACCGGCACGATCAGCTACGACCCCGGATTATTCGGTGCCCGGCGCTATACGTTTGAGAATGGGGCCGCGCTGGCGGATTACCAGGCAGCGCAACTGGACGCGGCAAAACAAACGCTGGTGGGCAATATTGTCGCCGCTGCCATAACCGAAGCCGGCGCGCAAGCGCAGATCGCCACCACCGCGCAAATCATTGCCGCCGAGCAGCGATTGCTGACCTTGCTAAACGGCGAATATGCGGATGGCGCGATTCCAAAACTGAATGTTTTGCAGCAGCAGAGCCAGATTCTCGCCATCCAGGCCACATTGCCGCCGCTGCAAACGCAGGCGGATGAGCAGCGGGACCGGCTTGCCATTCTCACCGGAAGGCTGCCAGCGGATTTTTTAGGAACTGGGGTGAGCCTGGATGGATTGGCGATTCCGGCGGAAATTCCGGTGGCTTTGCCATCCGCCTATCTCGCCAACCGGCCGGATATTCGGGCGGCGCGGGCGCAAGTGGCGGCGCAAAACGCGGCGCTGGGGATTGCGGTTGCGCATCTTTATCCGGATTTGAGCCTGTCGGCGGATGGCGGCTATGCGTCTGAAACCCTGAACACCTTGTTTGAGCCCGGCGCGGCGTTCTGGACCATTGCCGCCAACTTGCTGCAACCGCTTTACGATGGCGGCGTGCTGCATGCCCGCAAACAGGTGGCCCAGGCGCAGCTGGCGGCGGCGCTTTATGCCTATCACGGCGCGGTCCTAAATGCGTTTGGCGAGGCGGCGGACGCGCTGCAGGCCGTCCAAAACGACAAGGCCGCCCTGGCGCGGGCGCAAAATGCCGCCCAAACCGCCATCGCCGCCTTCAAGCTCGGCCAGGCGCAGTTCAGCCTGGGCGCGGTGGATTACACCACGGTGCTGAACGCCCAGCAGCAAGCCGCGCAACAGGCGCTTGCCCTGGTGCAGGCGCGCACCAATTTGCTGCTGGACATTGCGCGCCTAGAATCCGCCATGGCGCGGTAAGAGGGGACCAAGAATGTACACGGCGAGCTCGGCGTTTCTGGAAGCCCTGACCGAGGCGGGCATAGAGTATATTTTTGCAAACTGGGGCAGTGACCACCCGGCGCTGGTGGAAGCGCTGGCCGAAGCGCGCGCCACCGGCCGCCGCGTGCCGGCCGTCATCACCTGCCCGAACGAAATGGTGGCGCTTTCCATCGCGCATGGGCATGCCCAAATTTCCGGAAAACCGCAGGCGGTGGTGGTGCATGTGGAATGTGGCACACAGGCGCTGGCGGGGGCGGTGCATAATGCCGATAAGGGGCGCATTCCGGTGCTCATTTTCGCCGGCTCCTCGCCCTACACGCAGGAAGGCGAGTTGAAAGGCAGCCGCAACGAATTCATTCAGTGGATACAAGACGTGCACGACCAGCGCGGCATTTTACGCGGCTATATGCGCTATGACAATGAAATCCGCACCGGCCGCAACATCAAGCAACTCGTCCACCGCGCCCTACAATTTGCCTGCAGCGACCCGAAAGGGCCGGTCTATTTGATGGGCCCGCGCGAGGTGATGGAGGAGGAAGTGGCACCGGTGGTCATTGCCCCCGCCGCCTGGAAGCCGATTGAACCGGCGGCGCTGCCGGAGGCAGGGGTGGCGCAAATTGCCGCGGCATTGGCAGGGGCAAAATTTCCGCTGGTGGTGACGTCCTTTGTTGGCCGGAAGCCGGAAGCCGTGGCGGAACTCGTTTCCTTTTGCGAAGCGCTGGGTATCGGCGTTCTGGAATCCGTGCCGAATTACGTGAACTTTCCGGCCACGCATCCGCTTTACCTCGGCAATCAATGGAATTTGCCTGCGCAAAACCCGGCGCTGGCCGAAGCGGATGTGATTCTCGTTATCGACAGCGACGTACCGTGGATTCCCACAGTGAGCCGGCCCGCTGAAAACGCCATAATTTTTCACATCGACATCGACCCGCTGAAACAGCAAATGCCGCTTTGGTATATTGCCGCAACCCGCTTCCGGGCCGATGCGCTGACGGCCTTGCGGCAGCTGAACCAATTTGTTGCGGGTATGACATTGGAAGAAGCTGCGCCCCGCCGTGCGCGGTTCGCCGCGTTGCACGAGGCGCGGGCGGCGGTGCTGGCCGGCGCGGAAACGCCGGGCGGCGAAGAATCCATACGCGGCGAATATATCGTGGCGTGTCTGCGGTCGGTGATCGGCGAAAAAACCATCATCATCAGCGAAGGTATTTCCCACTACCACACCATTTGCGACCATCTGCAAATGCACCGCCCCGGCACGCTTTTTACCAGCGGCGGCGGCTCGCTGGGTTATAGCGGCGGCGCCGCGATCGGCGCCAAACTGGCGCGGCCCGAGGCGACGGTGATCGCCTTATGTGGGGACGGCTCCTATATGTTTTCCGTGCCCTCCAGCGTGCACTGGATTGCGCGCGCCTATGGCACGCCGTTTTTAACGGTGATTTTCAATAATCGCGGCTGGAAATCGCCCAAACTTTCCACCCTGGCGGTGCATCCGGCGGGCTATGCGAGCCGCGCCAACACGCTGGATGTAAGCTTCGACCCGCCGCCCGATTATGCTGCCATCGCGGCCGCCGCCGGCGGCGCGCTGGCGCTGACCGTGCGCAAGCCCGAGGATTTCGCGCCGGCGTTAGCCGAGGCATTATGCACTGTGCGCGAAGAAAAACGCTGCGCGGTGATTGATGTTTGGGTTTCTCATCTATAGCCGAAAAT
>Ga0116229_10009345_pt1 | contig 14969 bp, 13 predicted proteins | sample S1TSphgellanicum_3_FD_87313 | JGI IMG/M metagenome (GOLD analysis project Ga0116229, IMG submission 87313) | Host-associated microbial communities from peat moss isolated from Minnesota, USA - S1T2_Fc - Sphagnum magellanicum MG | ecosystem: Host-associated > Plants > Peat moss > Unclassified... | reverse complement strand
GTGCCAACACTTGAGCAATAGTTGGGTCATCCCAGGGCTCAAGTAGTCAGGCAGCTTTGGTCTTCGGCCTGACAATACCGCATCGTAGTCTGTCCTTCGGACGTCTTCACATTGAAAAGGAATATGGCCAGTGAGTAGCTCATAACACACCATGCCAAAACCATACACATCTGCTGCTGTTGTAAATGTGGGCCTGATATCCTCCTTCACTGCTTTCAGCACTTCTGGTGGCCTCCAAAAGCCGGTGCCCACAACGCCGTCCGAGGTCTCGTAGTCCCCAACATGAACAAAAAACCAATCATAGGCCAAATCTTCCTTCAATTCGACTTTTCCAGAATAATGCAATAGAAAACTACCGTCCTTTTGACATTGAGCTGGCGTCACAAAGATGTTGGAGGCTTTGAGGTCTCTGTGTATGATTCCCATCCCACACAGCTCAATCATTCCAAGAACGATCTGCTTCATTATGAGCAATGTCGAGTTATAAGGAAAAGGCATCATCATCATTTGCGTTGGATCATCATCCTGCAGGTTGCTGCGCATCCGAGACTTGAGATAGTCCATTCTCTTGTCGATAAGATTTCGCAAATCTCCTGGATAGGCCCACATGACAACCGACACCTCTCCGGTGATATTATCCTCTGAGAGGCCAATCAGCTGGGAAAGACGCGTATCGGCAATATTTCGGTGCACAAGTGCTATTCGCCTTCGCAACTCGTCAAGTGCACGAACTCCGAGACGGCCTTTGTATCTTTTCACGGCGAAGAACCGCCCTGGGGTCACCCAAGGCCAAGGACATTTAGCCAGGGACACATGTGCCTGGCCCCCTTGTGCTATGGACTCTACTATGGGAAAGTCTGATGGATCCATTGTTATTATTTTCAGGATGTTGCGAAAACTTTGCTTCTCGCAAAGGTTGCGAAAACTTTGGTTATATGTATGAGTCTCCTGCACAAGGCCAGCTGCTGGATCCTCCTCCGGCTCTGCAAGCTCACTCCAAAGGTACTCAGGTGCGCTCCCGTAGTGCGTCTGTTGGCTTAGTTCTCTTAGATTGGGATCCTCCTCCGCCTGTAGCTCGCTCCCAACGCAATCCCAGTATTTGCTAGAGCATGATGCGTCCATGGCGATTGAAATCAAGGCTGGCTGGCTACGAGCTGGGATGGCTGCTGGTGGCTCGCTACTCGTGACGATTTGATCATTAACTCGGGAAAGTGGAGAGAGATTCAGCAAAACTGCAAGAACACACTTGGGAGTTGGATAACACTAATATGCAAGCAAGAAAAGACAAGAACGTGGGTGGGGGGGGGAAGGGGGTGTATACAGACGGAAAGAAAGCGGGATGAACGAGACAGCAGTTGCGATAAAGAGATGCAGAAGCTGAGCATTCTCATCAACAAAACGTACCTCTAAAGAAGCAAGCTTGAGAGAGACGAAGAAGAGCGCCGCGCTGTGGTCCGTGATGAGAAGAAGAACTTGAGCGACAAGCATAAATACGAAGAAGCAGAGGGTTGACGGATACGCGGAAAAAGCAACCAATTTGTGCAACAGTTCGCCTTCGGCTTTACCGATACAAAGCCTTTAGCTGCTGAAAGGTCTGAGATTGGGGATCGTAGGAAACGCGCCGGGAAGACCGTACTCGCCAAGGGACCCACCACTGGCAACGTCACATGGGAGCTTGACAGATTGTACGGACACGCGTGAGTAAGAAGAGGCCGCTGTCGCAAACATGGGCAATCGACGGAGACTGGTCCCGCAGCTGTGGATGCGTTTCCACCACCTTAGGGACTATCGGTTTTGGCGTCTGTCGCGCACTGTATCCTCGGGCAAATTTTCAGTTTTATCATGCGAGTCATATTACTGGCCCCCAGCCTGCTTGCTTGCTTGCTGGCAACCCAGCCTGTTACGTCTTTGTCCGATCTTGGAGCATTTTGCATACTGGGGGTTTTCTTTCTTAGTATCGGGGCCGCCTCCAAAGAAGAGAGGCGATCCTACGGTGGTCTTGGTGATTGCGGTAGCAGGATTCGTTGGGCAGAACTCAGGTCTTTCATGCTTTGAAAAAACGTGGTGATGGGGGCCTTGTGGGCATCGATAATTTCAACAGCTACTGTGAGATTTCTCTGAAGAGATCAGCAGGGCAAGAGCCTCGTGCAAAGCATCGCATTTTTTGTGATTGATGTTGACATACAACAAAATGCGTTTCTTCTCGACACCATTTTTTCCGGAGCTGATTCAAATCACCCATGTGCTGCATTTGGCAGCCCAAGCTGCTGCACGCTATGCAATGGAGAATACAGGCTCATATGTGCGGAGCAACATTGCTCAACTGGTGAATAGGTCTCTTTGAGATATATACAAGCCTGCAAATCCACAGCCATCCATAGCTTCGGCTCCATCAAGCTCTGTGTAATATGGGTTGTTGATCACAAAGGTACACACTCTTTCTTTCCCCGTTGAATTTTCTCACCAAGTCACTACACCACAATAAGGAATATAATTTACCCAGTCCTTAGCATAAATGCCTCGGAGATGACTTCAGCGTAACATAATTTTCACAATGTGGCCACACTGGACATGAATTGTAATGGTTGTGCTTGTCCAAAAGGATTACTGACTCGGCTTGTTTCCTGGGAACTTTTCCAGGTGCCCCATTCTCAGAGCTGCACCAAACTGATCAACCTGCAAGTCTCTATGCAGCAACAAAGAAGGCTGGAGAGGAGATTGCTCATGAATACATATAACCACGTCTATGGTCTTTCCATCAGTGGCCTGGAGTTTGTCACTATTTATGTGCCAGGGGTTAGACCCAATATGACCTACTTTTCCTTCACTCGGGATACCTTGAATGGGAAACCCATCAACACATAAACCAAGGAGCCAAAAACAAAGATTTGGCTCATGATTTCACTTACATTGATGACGTTGTCAAAACTGGATGTGTTGCATCTCTTGATGTGGTGGACAGAAGCACAAGTAGTGGAGGGAAGAAGACAGGTCATGTGTGGCTCTGAATTTTTAACCTCGGTATGCTAGTACTCCAGACACTATTGCCTACCTTGGTTGACATTCTTGAGAAGTATCTCAACCTGAAATCCGAAGGAGAAATTGTGAAAATGCCTTGTGATGGTGATGTCCCCTTCACAGATGCCAACAACATCTCTGGAGCTCAGGCTTAGCTGCAATACAAGCCACAAACAAATATTGAAGCAGGGATTGAAGAAGTTTGCGAAATGGTATTTGAGCTACTACAGTGACAACACACCTCATGAACCGCTGGTAGCTCAGCAACCATGATCAGTGAAACTCATCATCTCAGAAGGTTCAAAATCTACATCTTACATCTCTGGGCAGCATAGATTAAAAACCATGTCTGCTCCTTTCTTATCTCATAGATTCAAAATGCACTCTTCTTATTGTTGCTATCACAAACTGAAAGACATTGAGATTATTCTTGGGAGGTCGTGTTTCCAAGCAGTCCTTTACTCTGTCACTATTGTTTAACCACCACACTTGTTACATATCATGCAAGATCCAATACAAACTTCCAAAAAGAAAAGTGTATGTATGATTGGCCCCATTCTTCTTGTCTCATCAAAATTGATGAAACATCTATTATGTGTTCCATTTCTATCAATTTCTTAACAATGTTTGAAGTTGCTAATTTTACAGACTAGGGATTGGAGAATGATCTGGGCTTGCCCGATGGAAAGCTGAATCAGAGAAATTGGCTGTGTATGGCCTGTTCTCTGGTGTGAAAAGTCAGGGTTTACAAGTGGGGACAGAGCGAACTCACACCCACCAGCACACTGTGACAGATGGTAGGTGATGAGGAAACAGTTTTTTGTTGGGTGCTAGTTTCCTTAGGCTAGCTGAGTGGGGTTGATTTTCTTTTGCTGCTTGATGTTGTGTGGATTGCTGGTGTTGGTCTCATTGCCTATGTTTGTCTGCAAGCTTGAATTTGCATTCGCACTTGTAGAGGGCATGTGGGGCCATGTACACATCCTTGAAAAGTGTTTGGGATTCGGATGTCTATGTGGGGAGTAACTTGGTGGGCATGTATCCAAAAGGTGGAGCATTCAAGATGCTTGGAGCCTGTTCAAGAAGAATCCATCGCATGAGAATCTTTCACTCGGTACATGCAAAACATGGGCAACAACAAAAGGCACTGGAACTGTTACGACAAATTTACAACATGAAGGTATTTTGTGGAATTCTGTTACTTTTGGATCATTTGCAACGGTGGGTTGAGAGAGGGAAGAAGGTAAATGAACATCAATCTTTTGAGCATTTGCATGTCAGTTGGAGCCATAGCTCAAGTTTGTGTCAATCTTGTTGCTCTCTGTCCGTTACTATACTGACATGGTCTGAACTTTGGCAAAAATCTCTCTCTTGATCCTTTGCATTGGTGGATTTGCGCACTAACAGATATGCAATATAATTTATCTCCTATGTCTTTATCTCCATGATCATTGAGTGCTGATTTTGGTTGGTTTGCAAGTAGGAAGTCAGAAAAGGTACTCTTCCAGGAATGTGTTGATGATACCAATTTTCTGAGCAAATGACTGAGAAGCAAGTTGTCTTAGCTGTTACAAATCATCAATCCCAAGAGTGGTGTAAAAGTTGCTTTGCTACTGTTGGCTTTACAATGACCACAACCCAATTGAAGTAACTGAATCTGCTTCAGACACTGAAGGTTGGCTCCTGAGGAGTGCAACCCACAATCTGACTGACTTGAACCTGAATCATGGAAATGAGCAGAAAAATCTGAATCTGCTTTAAATGCCTAATGGTTCAAAATGAACCCAAAAACAGAATTTGGCAAACCCAAATGTAGATCTAGATTGTGTATCCAAGTATGTAGCTGTGAACCAGCTTTCTATTGCAAGAGTTAATGGTTTATTTTCAGAGAGAATATCACTCGATGTGGATAGCCAAATTCACAGATACCCCATTGCGGAGCCAAATTCCCTAGTTTGACCCTGTAATCCCCATTTCATCTCCTATTTTGAGTGTAGCTATAAAGTGAGCAAACCTGAGTACAGTTTAATGAAATTGGGGTATCAGTTTACAAGATTTGCAAGATTGTATTCTAACAAGACTTCATTTAATCAAAGGATATGACCCGTGGTAAAGAAGCTCAGGTAGTGCAAATCCAGATTTAGGAGGTGAGAAAACTAGTTTGGTCCCCTCTTCATTATTCATGTGTACTGTTCCCATCCTTGTTTTTTATTTTCATCCCCAGTTCTAGCAAATTAGGGGTTCAGTATCCCCCCCCCCACCATTTGAGATACTTTACATGTAACTCTATTGTCTTCTGTTTTGTTGCAAGCAATCCAGAGATTTCATAACAACTAGTCTTGGGCAGGTCTTTACTTTTATGAAGAACCTCCAGTTCTTATTTTTAAAATTAATTATAATTGTCTCAGTTTTGGTTCCAGTTTCACACATACATGGATCGTGGCTGGGTTTGTTTAACATTATTTATCATTTATTTATTATTACTATTATTATGTTGTGCCGTGTCTGGAAGGCCAAAATGAAACATGTTCCAAAATCAATAATTTAAAATTTGGACATGTTTGCATATACAAGAGAAATTTGTTTGGGCATGTTTGTAGACACAAGTGAAAATTCATGACTAGTCCAAAAATCCAAATTATTTTTTTATCATTTGTCAATGACACGAATAAGTACCTATCAATATAATGTCATTCATCCGGGGCTAGTTTGGCAACATATTACAGAATAATCTAGTAAAATTGATGCGAGGTTGTCCATAGATTCAAAATGAGGCATGTTCTTTTATAGGGTTCACCTTTTAGCTACCCAAGCCATGAATAGCACAAGAGCTAGGCCACACACAAGAGTGGTGAGATGCATGAGTTACATGGTATATAATAGTACATGCCATCAAGATTATGGGGCATTTATGATTATTTTGAGTCTTTAACTATTGTTATATTCGTGATGAGAATTTGGAGAGGTTGTTTGAAGACCAGGTTGACTAGTGAAGGATGCAAAAAGTGAAAGGGGGAGGTATTGGTCATATTTTCATAACAATATAAACACCCCGTAAATTAGGCTTTTAAAATGTGAAGTTGTACCTCTATAGTTGTTGGTAATTTTATTTTTTTCATGTGTTGGATGAATTGTTGTTGGCACTTCTATCTGAAGTTCATTAAAACAAGTGGCAATTAGATGTTTTAGAGGATCAAAGTTTTTGTAATAACACATGAACTTTCTGCAACATGAGGGCTACATGGCAATTTTAAGAATATAAATTGGGTGGTAACAAGGGTGTTCAAGTTTAATCTTCATCTGTGACTTGAATGGAAACCAAAGCTAGAAGACCACAACCAAAACCCAATTTGTGGTGGGTACTGTGAGAGTAATGAACAAGAGCGTTAAAAGCTCGATGCAAAATTTGAATGTCAAATGCAACTACAAGATTGACAACACACATAAATGAACTTTTCAAGGGGTTTGAACCCCAATTTAATTTTCAATTCTCCTCACTTATAGTGAGAGAATGATTGCACAAAAAAACAACATTAGTACATACATCTAAAATAAATATGTTTGTTTTGTCACATGCTTGCTAATTCATCCCAATGTCAAAAGGATTTTACTTATAAAAATCTTCTTGCATATTCCAAAAACCAAACCAACCATAGCCCATCAAAGCTTTGTGCACCTACAAATGCTAAATCAATCCTATTAACCCCCATCCCACAAACAATTCCATGAACTCGCACTAAACAGTAGCAATGGGACAAGTTATTTGATCCAACTCTCTACTACACACATGTGCGTTATTCATATAGACTACACCATATGTTCCCCATCAGCCCTATTCACCATAGAAACTACTTTAGTTGTTTCATCTATCTTGTGTAGCATGTACATCTAATAATGAATCTTGAATGCCAAGTACTTAGTTTAAGTCTATGATTCTAACCACAACACAATATGTAAACATCATATGTATGATCCCCCAAGGTGTTGAAGGTTTGAAATTAGGGGTCATCGTACTTCTTTTGAAGGTCTACATACATGTTATACAAATCACTCACAATGAGTTTGATTGTGATCACAAAATCATATAAAAAAATTTCCCTAGTGATCACATAAAAAATTTCCCTACCCTTGACATCTTTGACAAATTTGTCACTAGCTCCAACATGGGTAAAACACATGTCAAACTTGAAACAATGTCACATTCACAAAGTAACTCATAATTTGGCTTTGAAGGGAATTCAACATGTTGTCTTCATTCATATTCACAATAAACAATTTGTATTTAAGCAAAACACATTTGGAAGGTGCAAGTATAAAAACCCATAATGTTTTAACATTGTGAAGAATTTTTTGACTTTCAATTTTTATGATTTTTATTAACTTGGTATGTTTAAGGTGCCTTTTTAAAAAATGAACGAATTACATGTACATTGAAGCAAGCAGGGCATCAATTTTCATAGCAAATGGCAAGTTAGACAATGTTTGTATGATTAAATCACAATGATGGGCATGTGCAATGGATGTTCATCATAAATGATGCATGTTTCTATGTCATTTGAATTGTCAAACTAATATTTAAACCTTCGATAGCAATCACACCAAGACATACAAATTTCAACGTTAAATCCCCATTTGTTAGTCCCCAAAAAATAGTCACAAACTCCACCAATATAATGGTTAGTGTGTCAAACCCACCACCTTTAATGATCCTTTAGAAATTCAACAATATTGAAACTTTAATCCAATTTTCAACCACATAATAATGGATAGACATCCAACTATTAGTATCAAAAGTTGTTAACTCATTATAATTCAATAAATTAAATGAGAAATTTGAATAACATGTTATGTTGTAGCCAAAACACATTGTGCATGCAATTTGCCATTTCCCATTCATTATAATCATTCTAGTGCTTATATGGTGTTTTGTCAACTTTCAAAATCTCAAACAATCCTTTCATGTTTTCAAACTCAATAATTAGCTTTTCGGGTTTGAAAAGATGAAAAATAGTAACAAATTGTGTGTATTTTTCATCCTAGCAACCTTTTCTCCATTGATCACTTATTATAGATAGAATTAAGCATTATAATGACATAGATTCTTTCATTTTTAGCATGTAAGGTGTTGAAGCTTGTGTAAAATTCACCAATTTTCTGCCCTAGAATAAAATGAATACATTTCCTTCTCCCATTATGCTTATTGAAGTCATCCAATTTTGGCACCAATAGCTTCTCCTAATACTTTACCACAATGCAAATCTTACGTCTCACATGGTGGAGCTTATTGCCTTCTTCTAATACAAGTTCAACCCATGGGAATTTGGTTGCCCATGTATCTTGGAAAAGTCTTTGCACTACACACTCAACTTTCTTTTTCTTCTTTTTATATGGGACTGAAATAGGTTAGAAATAGCAAGGTCATTAATTTTTGTGGTAGTTACATCGACATCTTTAGAAGCAAGAAAGGTAATAATACTTGAGATTGGGCAAGAACTAGAAAGAACAAAGGAATATAATTGTGCCACATGTCATTGGGACCCAAATGCCAAATACATAACTACATTAAAATGAATGTAAAATAAATGGTACTTGAAGTTTGCAAGGTTTTTCAAGGGAGCCATTGTTGATCAACACACCATAATATGAATCCCAATAAACACCAACACCCAATATTTCACAAATGTAACCAACCAACAATTCTATAAACATGTGCAAACAAACAAACAACATTAATACCTTTATGAATAAGGAAGGCATTACACAAGAAAAATGTTTCGGTTTAAACCTTAAACCCAATAAAACAAACATCTTGTGTAAGAACATTATTTGGAGATGATACCAAACAAGAACTATAGTAAGTCCTTGCACCCAATGAACACTTGCAACTAAACAAATTACATTAACACCTTTTAAATGGAGAAGGAATTACAAAAAAATGTTATGATTTAGACCCTAAAGCCAATGAAATAAACATCAAAGTGTTAAGACATTATTTAAAGATAATGCCAAGTAAAGACTACAACCTTTAATTTATCAAGGAAATCATATGTCAAGATATTACCTAGAAATGGTGTCAAACATAAACAGCTTCTTGCACCCAATAACTCTTGGAAACAACCTATCTAGCCAAAGATTAGTAGTTATAAACACTTATAATAAAATAAACATTAGCAACAAATCTTATAACTAAACAAGTAGTTAACATCCTTAAAGAACCCATGTTGCAAAATGTTGTAGATTTGGAAGGGTTGGAACATAATATGCAAAAGAGATATGTGCGCGTACTTCTATTCCATAAAATAAATTGAAGCATGTTAGGTCTTAACATGTGCAAGAATTCAAAACTTTCAAGCATGAATTGTACATTTGGAAGGGTTGGAACATAATATGCAAAAGAGATATGTGTGTGTACTTTCTATTCCATAAAATAAATTGAAGCACGTTAGGTCTTAACATGTGCAAGAATTCAAACTTTTGAAGCACAAATTGTAAAAAATTGCTTATAAACTAAATAATGTAGGAATGGAAAGCTTACAAACAAATTCATGCATGGCTCGATATTTATAAGCTAAATTGACTTGTTGTAACTATGCACATGCAAAACCCTAAAATTTCTAGAAATTGAAAGCTTACAAGAAAACATGGAAAACATAAATGTGTTTGAATCAAAATTTTAGAAGATCATATAAGTCTCCCAAATCGAAATGTACAAACACTTTCATAGAAGAGCTTTAAAAGATTTCTTACCTTAAACCTCTAAAAAAGAACATGAACAAGGAAATAATTCAAATACAAATAAGAGTCAAAAGGTGATTTACTTGTAATATACTCAATTATGAGCTTGAAGCTTTTCAACAATGGCACCGTTCATTTTTGTCCACCTTGCAAAATACAAAATTTTAAACCATAAACAATGCATTTGTACACCAAAAATTGGATCTTTGTGGCTTTCAAGAAAATAGTTTTGAATGCTTACAAAGTTTATGACAAACTTTTTTTGTTAAGTTTGAACTTTCCCATATCTACAACAAGTTGCAACAAACATGTAACTTAAGGTTACTTGCATTTTGTTTGCATTCAATGTGTGGTGATGATTGTAATTGACAATACATTTTGTGTAATAGAGCTTTTACACAAGTCAAAAATATTGCAATAGAAGGTAGAAGGAGTCCACAATTGCATAACAATTACTAAGTGATGCGCCCCCAAGTTCCTTGTTAGACCCCAAAAAGGTCCAACTATGTCAAAATGCGGAATAATTGGAACTTGGTGCCGCTCCCAACTTCCAGCATTAAAGAGAGGTAAGAGGGGCATGCTGAAAGCTCCGGGATTAGATTAGGAAGAAGGACGAGCTACTTAGTTACACGGTCCTGCATCCACAAACCAACCACAAGTGGATTAATTCACATTCGGGACACTTTCGGTGTTGGGACAAGCCACGGGCAACCCTGCACTCACTTGACTCATCACGACCTGGACTTGGGGGAAGCCACCACCTTCCCCCATATAATATTCTATGTGACTCTCCGCAGCACCCGCATCCGAATGTCACTTTTTCCTAGGACTCCCAAAGTGGAATCCCGAAATTGTTTCAGTTTGGAGTCCCGAGATTTTGGGCGATCATAACTTCTCGCCCTGATTTCCGATTGGGGCGAGGTTTGAACCAAACTTGTAGCCCTCGTTGAGAGATTTCCAATGATGTATTGCAATCCACTAGTGCACGTTGAAATTGGGTTGATTCTCGACTTTTAGTGGTCGGGAGTCAAACTGCTAGTTTGATTCCCGGCCCTTCTTTCGACCATAACTTGTGCTGTAGACATCTACGCTTCAATACCTTTCCAATGATATAAAGAACACCTCAATGCGAGGTGTTTTGACCTCTATAATTGTGTTTTGAATTTTCGGGAGTTCTAAAGGACTCCCAACTCTCATTTTCGGGAGTGCGAGTGGTGACCTCACACTTCCTCAAAGTGGGGTTGCAACACTAAGTGTGATGGGAAGGAGATGATGACTACTAGGAATAATAGATGCACATAATGATGGCGAACACCATCACATTTAAAATGTTGAATGCAAGGCATCATCATGATCTAAATTTTTTTGGTAATCACTCACATTCAGCCATTAATTTGGTGTGACAAATTTGGATTGCCCAATACAATATTAGTGACGTTGTTTCAAAATGGTTCATATTTGCCAATTTTTTCAAAATCAAAATTCTCATTCATAACATTTCATTAGCATTCGTTGGATTTCATAATCATGCAAAATTTTGCATCCAAATAAAACACTAGTTGGTGGGTTTGTGTGTAAAATATTCAAAATTCCAAATATTGCCTTGCAAATGTATAAATATTATTTTCATCTCAATCTAATGTCTCAAAGTGTATGAGGAATTTTCAACAACTTAATATTGTTACAATGTTTTCAATATTTATCTTTCCCAAAACATTCAAAACAAGTTGTATTTAACAATCAAGTATTGAACTAATTTTAAATCATTTAGCTTTGTAAGATGACAAATTTGACAATCTGAATGATGTTATAGAAGAAAAAAAACATGATAAATCTCACATAGTTGAGTATCAATTGCTCTGTAATTGTATAAAATGCTTAATGTTGTGCAAACACATGACTACATATTTTTACATGTTGCAAAACTGAAAATTTTGAAACAAGCAAGTCCTATGGACATGAATTTTTTTGGGGCCTGCACATGCCCAAAAATCAAAGCCCTCAAAGGTTGGTTTCATGAGAGAATGGGTTGTTTTTCTGGGTGGTTATTTGACCTTAAAAAAAGAAGAAGAAAAATGGTTATATATTGAAACAGGGTGTTTGATTATTTGATGCTTTCAATGATGGTTATCAACCCTAAGAACCGGCCTGATACCTGACGGGGCTTGGAGGCAAATCCCAGTAACCGACCAACACTAAGGTCTTTGACATTCAAATTTCTTTGCAAATAATTGTGTCAAGTTGTTGTGTCCTTTACTTTGATATGTGAACATAATGTATAGTGCAAAGTGATCCTACAAAGTATGTGTGTGATTGGAGATGGCATATCGGAACTGTCAACGATTCATGTCAGCCACAGACACACCATAATTAGCTGTATTTTTGGCTCCCAGTTAGTCCAGCCATCTTTTATAAGCTTCAAATCTTGGGTCCATAGCCTAGCCATCTAGTTAGTTATAAGCTTCAATCCATCCCTCAGGCATACAATTATTGGGACTTGCCCCCAGTGAGTTTCAATTCTATTTCTGGGAGTCACTCATACCCAAAACACCAATTTTACTTAGAAAACTGAAGAAAGAAGCAACTGGTACGTTTCAATACAATTTGCATTTAGGTCTTGTGGTACTTAAAAGCTAAAAGCTGGATTTGTTGTTGCAGCTTGACCATGTGGCAAAGTAGTAAATGGATTGAGAAGACCAAAAATCTCTTTAATAGATGGCTCTTTTGCATATAGAACATGGAGAAAGCTCATGAGTCAGAGTTCCATAGTGGAAATTCACAAGTTTTGTGTAGGATCCAAGGGCTGAGAGCAGGCTGTGTTCCAATGGAAGTCAAGTTTTATACACTAAAAAATATTATGGCATTTTTTTTCAAATTATTGTTCTTGGGTTTGACTTTTGGCCATGTTACTAGTGTGACCGGACAATAGGTCACCAAGCTAATGTGAACATGGCCAGTTGGTTGAGTTGATTTTGTAGTCGTTAGTGTTTCTGGCTGCGCGGATCTCTCCATTACTGATGCAAAGAATGCATGGCGGCTGCTTCTGGAGATGCTGTGAAATCGGATCGCACGCGAGTGAGGCGGCACGGATTGTGATGGAGTGGAGCTGCATTGATGAGGGGGAGTGGATGGAGCGCCAACGGAGGGTGAGGAGGAAGGATCGAAGGCAAAGGAGGACCAGGGGAGGAGGTAGAAGATCAGAGAGATTTTAGAGACCTGGGAGGCTATGGCAAAAGGGTAGTGCAGATCATGGTAGATGAACATAGAGATGCACAGATAGACGATAGAGAAGATCTTTAGCTATGGCTAGTTATTGAAATTTTTTCGTTGCGCCAACAATTTAGCTGGACACTTAAGAATGACTTGCAGGATTAGCTGAGAAGCATTAGAGCTAAGGTGTGTTTGTCTTTTGATGTATACCTTGCAACGAAGATGTCTGTACTTTTTGGACCTTTTATGAATGAAGGTGTAAGCTCAGATTCAATGATCAGAATCTGTTGATTTTGCACAAGTGTAAGTGATGTCTGAGTGAAGTGATTAGTAGTAGTAGGCAGCAGAGCTTTGGATGATTCAGAAGGAAAGATCTGAATGTGTTGATTGGTTTTAGGATCGCACAGAACTAAGTTCCGTGTAGGGACATCAGATCGTTTGATTTGTTGCAGGGTCTTGCACCCTCTCTTTTGGTATCAGAGCCAGGTTCAGGTCTGGCAGTTCTGGTAGAACCTGTGGATGTCTGGCTATAATGATAATTAAAGTATCATGTCTATGCCTCAGTTGGAGAATATGGCGCGATTCAGAAGGAAAGTGGCAGTTCCAACAAAAATCCACAGGTGAGCAAAGCTTTTCCATTCTTCCATCTAATTTTGCACCTTTGAGACCAGTAGCAAAAGGAGAACAATCTCAATTCGCAGATTGAATCGTATAGTAATTGCTCTTCTCAAATTCCGAAATGAACATAGTAAACTATAAAGCTATTCGATATTGTGGCCGCCGATGCTGGCCGAAGGTTGGGTGTATAGTAGAAAGTGTTGCAATTTTTGTGTAAAATTGAACGTTTGCAAGATGACCAGTCCCCAGGGGATGGATGAATTGTTCTAGGGAAGAGACCATGAGGACGTCAATGACTGGGCGGAGAGGCTCACCATGGCAGCTGAAGTGCGAGATCTGAATGCAGACAAGCTCTTCAAGATTGCGAAGTTGAATATGAGGGGTAGAGCAAAGGAGTGGTTCAAGAGGATGCAACTAGCCCCAGCCAATTGGCCTAAGTTGAGAACTCTGGTTGTACAAAAGTATGGCAATGTGGATGTCGATGACATCAGGATGAAGCTTGATGCCGTCAAGCAAGAACCCAAGGAGCGGGTTCAAAAATATTTTGAACGACTTGATAGACTGTTTCAGAAGGGAAGGATACAAGACGCCGAACAAAGGAGAAGGTTTTTTGGCCAGATTAAGGCCTGAAATTCGAAAGTTATGTGTGGTGAGGACATTTACTGACATTGAAGAGTTGGTGAGCGCTGCCACAGAGCTCGAGAGAGTACTGGGTGAACTTGGAGAGACTCCATTCAAACCCTTGAAGGAGGAGCAAGAAGAGGGAGTTGCAGAGACGATGATGGAAAAGCAAGTTACTGCTTTAAACAACACACTCATTAATTTCTTGAAGGGGAATGTGCCGAATCCTGTCGCAACATCCTCTTCCACCATGTTCGGAGGGTGCCAGATCTGTAAGGGAGGAGACCATATACCCACTACATGTCCGAGATTAAATGAACCACGGCCGAAATGCGCCAAATGTGGCATGTCTCATAGGACAGAAAATTGTGGGATAAAATGCTCCTTTTGTTCAGGTCTAGGACACTCAGAGGACAGGTGTTGGAAGAGTCCCAAGGATGCGAAGTCACATTCTAGAGTAGAAAACTTCCTAGAAGTATTGCTGAATGACGAAAAAGCAACTCTGCAACAATTCAACAAGTTGTGTGGGAATGAGAGCATATTGTCATACACGCGAGTACCGAGGAGAAGAATGCCTGTCGAAGTGGCACCGGCAGGCACGGGACCATCTTCTGAAGTTGCAGGAGAAAACACAAGGATGAATTAGGAGAATTCTGTCAGGTCAAAAATTCTGTCCCATTTCATCAAAGGAAAAGTTTCAATGACACCCATGGAAACAGTGCTGATGATACCGGGAGAATTGGAACACCTAGAAAATCTAGTAAAGGTGG
>Ga0116229_10009344_pt1 | contig 14969 bp, 14 predicted proteins | sample S1TSphgellanicum_3_FD_87313 | JGI IMG/M metagenome (GOLD analysis project Ga0116229, IMG submission 87313) | Host-associated microbial communities from peat moss isolated from Minnesota, USA - S1T2_Fc - Sphagnum magellanicum MG | ecosystem: Host-associated > Plants > Peat moss > Unclassified... | reverse complement strand
CGTTGCGAGAGACGGACACAGATCGTATCGGAAGAGGAGAACGCAATGACTCAAGTGCACGAACTCTATCCTTACCTGCGAGTTCAAGATACCAATGAAGCGATCAAATTCTATGCGCGCGCATTCGGTGCCGAGGAATTGTTTCGATTGACGGAACCGAACGGCCGTATCGGTCACGCCGAAATCAAGATCGGCCCGGCAACGCTCATGCTGGCGGACGAGCATCCAGAGCACGGCATTTGCGGACCGCGCGCACTCGGCGGTACCACGTTCTCGCTGCATATGCACGTCGAGGACGTCGATGCGGCATTCGAACAGGCGGTGAGCGCCGGCGCCAGCGTGGTCCGGCCGCTGCAAGACCAGTTCTATGGCGAGCGTTCCGGCACGGTGCGCGATCCCTTCGGTCACGAATGGCTGCTCGGCGGTCATCTCGAGACTGTTTCGACCGAGGAGATGCAGCGCCGCTACACCGCATTGTTCAACAAGTGAAATGGGGCGGAAGCCTCCCCCAATTTCTGCACTCGTCAGTAGGTGCCCATGAAATCGCGCTTGCCAATGGACAACCCGTTGTGGCGCAAGATGGCGTAGGCCGTGGTGACATGGAAAAAAAACTGCGGCAATCCGTAGTTGGACAGATAGGCCTGGCCGCTCAGTTTCTTTTCTTTCGGCGTACCGGGGCGCAATACGATCTCCTTCGTTTCGCTGCCTGCAAATTGTGAAGGGTTCACGCCATCAAGAAAATCCACGGTGCGCAGCAACAATCCGTCGAGATCGGCAAAGCTTTTCTCTTTGCCTTCGTAGGACGGCACAGCAACACCCGCCAGGCGTGCCGAAACACCCCGCGCGAAATCGGCGGCAATCTGCACCTGTCTAACCAGTGGAAACATATCCGGATAAAGTCGTGCCTGCAAAAATGCCTCCGGCTCGATGGATTTGGCGGCCGCATGGGCGTCAGCCTGCGCCAGTATGGCCTTCAAGGCCGTCAGCAGTTGCTTGAAAACAGGGACTGAGTTGGTATACATGGGACTCGTCATGGTGCTTCCTCGGTTGGTCTTGGCCGCCATTATGGCGGAACGTGAATCCGGCTCTTGATGTGCTTCAGGTTCGCGACGATCGTGAAGGTCATGATCACCAGCAATGACCACGAGCTCCACTTGCCCAGATGGACGACCGCCCACGCTCCAATCTGGTTGGGGTATGTCCACACCCCGAAGAACGTGCTGATATTCTCGGCCAGCCAGATGAAAAACCCGATCAACACGAACGCCAACAGCAGCGGCATGCTCCGATCCCGATCCAGAGGCCTGAAGATGACGGTTGCCCGCGCGTAGAGTCCCAGCGTGCATGCTGCGATATACCAACGACAATCGCCGATGTAATGGTGCGTGAAGAAGTTCGCGTAAATCACCAGTGCAGTGAGTCCGGCCATCCAATAGGGCGGATGGTGGCGGATTCGCACATCCAACAAACGCCACGCTTGAATGACGTAGCTACCCACCGCTGCGTACATGAAACCCGAAAACAATGGAACGCCCAGCACTTTCGAATAGGCAAAGTCCGGGTAGGCCCAGGATCGAATCCCCGCCGAAGTCTTGAACACCTCGAGTACGAAGCCGATGACATGGAAAAGACAAATCGCCTTGAGTTCGTCGACCGTTTCCAGTTTTGCCCACACCATCCACGCCTGGATCGCCGCAGCGACGATGAGGAGGACATCGTACCGAGGAACTCCCCACAGTCCGGCCCGGGGAACGGAGAAGACCGCGGCGAAAAACAGCACGACGAACAGGCACGCGCGCGCTTCCTTGACGCCGAAGTAGAAGAATTCCACCGCGAACCGGCGCACGCCGTCCAGCCGCTGTCGGGAACTGAAATTTAGGAGATGATCATCGAGTATCAGCAACGACAGCGGAACGGATCGCAGCAAAACACGGGCCGAATTCAACATTTGCTGCAGTATAACGCCCCAGGCAGCCCCTGAACCTGAAAGGCGGGAGCGCCATCGCTCCCGCCCCGAGGCTTCAGCAGAAGGGACTTCCCTACGGCAGGGCCGGCGCTCCTTGCGGTGAACCCGGTATGGGCGAGTAGAGATACGGAAATGCCGGCAAGTAAGTGTCTGCCGGATTGATCATGCCGGTGACATGTTCGGTTGCCATCGTTGGGCCGGCGGCCTGCACACCGTCCGAGTACGGCGCTCCGTTGTTCGGGTCCTTGGTCTCCGCGCCGCAGGTTCCAATCGCTCCGCACAACGCGCCTTCGGCAACGCGCACGGTGATGTCCACGACGTCGTCATACGGCCGGCGTCCATTGGGAAATCCCGCCGTATCGCCACCCAGCACGCCGAGATCGTTTTGGCTGGCTGGCGGCGTCGGCGCAATCGATGTGTTGAGGCGCAGCATCTCCGCGGGCGTCACCTTCGCCGGTTGATTCAATCCTTTGACACCCGTCAGGAACGCAGCGACGAGATCGTTGCGCGGCATGCCGGGAACATTGGCGCCGCTGCCGAATAGTACGTTCAGCAATACCGGCAGCGATGGATTGGTGACGTAAGTCAGAAACTGAGCATCATCCTTCGGACTGCTGCCGTTGAATTTGTCCTTGTCCGGAAGGCCGATCACCACTTCGTTGACGAGCGGCATGCCGAGACGTGAGACCTGCTTGGTGTCTCCATCGGCGTAGAACTCGTCAGGATGACAGGGCTTGTCCGTGGTTCTGACATCGGCGGTGGTATAGCCGCCGATCACGGGATCGGACGAGGTCACCATGCACTTGATGGGCACTTCGAGCGCGATGGAGGTGATGTTCTTGCCGGTGAGGTCATTCTTCTTGCCGTCGCGGCGTACCAAGGGATTCAAGTTGACCAAATCGAAAAACTCGCCGATGTCGATGAAGAAACTTTCCTTGCGCTGGCCGACGAAAACGCGACCGGGGGTTGCGCATCCGGGTATTCCGACCTCATAGATGAAGCCGGCGGCGTAGGACGGATAGTCGGGGATCGACTTGTTACCGATGTTGTCCGCGGGTTTGTAAAAGACCGTGCCCGACGTGGTCTGGTTTTGCAGCAATTGGGCGTTGTCCCGATTGCCATTGCGGACCAAGCGCACGGTGTAACTTTGTACCACGTTCAAATTGGTGCCCGCTGCATTCACCGCACCGATGTTGATGAGCGGCACCGCGACCTTCTTGCCTCCGGCGGGAACCGTCAGATCCTTGGTGACGTTCTTGAATTGGAACTCGAACACCATGTCGGGCTCGGCGGCGCCATTGGTGTCGACGTTGATCTTGTAGACGGCATTTTCATCCATGTCATAAAAGTTCGGGCCGCCCTGTGGTTCTTGGAACGGTATGTAGTTTGCTATAAAAGTGACGTAGCTGCTGCGGCCGGGTTCATAGCTGCGAAACATGTAGAAATCCGTCCCGTCGACGCGCGGATGGCCGGCGATATTCGGTGCCTCACGGTGACTGGATGCGCTGGCCAGAACGGGCAACAATGCGCATCCCAAAAGGGATGCACCCCATAGTGAACTTTTCATGACAATTTCCCCAAGTGTTGGTGTTGATTCCTCGATCATCGAGCATCGACGTCAAGGTTTCGCAGCCACGGGGAAAATAGATGCAGCGTTTACGGTGCATCGACGACCAATTGTCTGCAGGCCGGCCGTCGGACTTTGTTTGTAATTTTTCCCCAACTGGCAGCCGGTCGAGATCAGCGTTAAGCTGCGGCAAGGATTTCATCGGGGAATCGTTCGTGCCGCAGCTCGCTCCTTTTCACATCGCGTTTCCTGTCGATGATCTCGATGCGGCGCGCGCCTTCTATACCGGTGTTTTGGGATGTGCCGAGGGGCGCAGCAGTGCGGAATGGGTGGACTTCAATTTGTTCGGACACCAGATCGTTGCGCACCTGGTGCACCGGCGCGACTCGAAGGGTGCGGGGTCGGTGCACAATCCCGTCGATGGCCATGATGTACCCGTGCCCCATTTCGGCGTGGTGCTGACACCTGAGGATTGGTCGGCGCTTGCGCAACGTGTCAGGGCCGCGGGCGTGGTATTCGGCATCGAGCCGCACACGCGATTCGCAGGCCAGCCGGGCGAACAGTCAACCATGTTTTTCCGCGACCCCGCCGGCAACGCGCTCGAGTTCAAAGCCTTTGCGGACCTCGGGCGCTTGTTCGCGAAGTAGCGCTCAACCTTCGGGCACGCGTATCCGTTCAGTAACCGCGCTTTAAATCGACGACATGGCGCAGCGCCGCGCCGGACTCAAAGGCGCGCAGATTTTCGGCGATGGCGGCCACCGCGGTCGACGCATGAGTCGGCGCGGCGACGTGCGGCGTCATGTAGACGCCGGGGTGGCGCCAGAAAGGGTGGGATTGCGGCAGCGGCTCTTCGCGGAAAACATCCAGAACGGCTGCACGCAGCCGTCCCTTGTCCAACAATTCCAGCACCGCTTGATCGACCACGTGCCGGCCTCGGCCGGCGTTGATCAGCACCGCGTTGGGCGCCAGATGCGACAACAGCGGCGCGTCCAGGAGATTCTCGGTGGCCGGCGTCAGGGGCAGAAGATTGATGAGAATCTCTGAGTCCTGGATCGCGGCCGGTAACGCGGCATCTCCCGCTTCGCTGACGACGCCAGGGATCTGCTTGGGCGTGCGGCTCCACACCCGGGTGTTGAACCCAATCTGCGCCAGCGCCGCCGCGACCCGCCCTCCCAGGTGACCAGCGCCCAGCACGGTTACCCGACGGTCGCGCGCCAGTACCTCGCGCAGCGGAGCCCAAAGACCTGTCAATTGCCGCTCCCGGTAGACGAACAGGTTGCGATGCCACGCGAGCGTCGTGGCAAGCACCCATTCCAACATGCCTTCGGCAAGGCCGTCATCGACCATGCGCACGATGGGGATGCCGTCCGGAACCTCGCCGCTTTCCAGCAGCGCCTCGACACCGGCGTTGACGCTGAAAACGATTTGCAAATCCGCCAGCGCGGCCAATACACCCGCCGCGGGTTTTCCCACCACGGCGTAGGCGGCATCGGCAGCTTCCGCGACATCACCGACGACGATGTGCTGGGGCAGGGCGGCACGCAGCAGTTGGATCCACTCCTGCGTGTTCGACTTGAGCAATACCGCGATTTTTTTCAATTCCACCCGCCAAAGTTGACCGCGACCGCCCTTGCAATTTGCCGCCGCACGCGGCGACACTGCAACCATGCAACGCGCCGCCGAACTTTAACCGATGCTTCGGAAGACCACCATCGAGGAGCACGTCGGGGCCGGTAACGCACGGGAAATTGCTTGCCGGCCATCGATGCGCTGTTGTTAGCACTCGCGGCTGCGGCGATCGCGCCCCAGCTCGACACGGCCCCGCCGGTGCAGGCCGCACCCCTGCGGGCGGCACCTTTGCAGGCCGCGCCCATGCGGGCCGCGCCCTTGCAGGCCGCGCCCTTGCAGGCCGCGCCCATCCACGGCGGCACGCTCACCGTCGGTCTTCCCTACGACATCGACACCTTGAACGTCTATTCCACCGCCGAGTTGGGCGACGTCGAGGCCGCCGTGGTGGAGGGACTGCTCGCGCCCGACGAGCATGCCAAATACATTCCGGTGCTGGCAACCGAAGTGCCGACCCTGGAGAACGGCGGCATCCAGTTGACGCAGGGCGGCAGCGCGATGCGCGTCGTGTACCACCTGCGTCCCGGCGTCAAATGGCATGACGGTGCAGACTTCACGGCCGCGGACGTGAAATTTACCTGGGAGACGGTGCGCGATCCGCGCTTCTTGGCGGAATCCAAGGATGGAAGCCAGGATGTGACATCGATAGATACGCCGGATGATCTGACGGTCGTGGTCAATTATCGCGCCATTTCGCCCGCGTTTGCCTCGACACTCTTCACCTTTGGCATCCTGCCGCGCCATCTGCTCGAGGGTCATGACCTCAATCACGATGTCTACAATCAAAAGCCTGTAGGAACGGGACCGTTCAAGGTGAGCGAATTCCGGCGCGGCCAGTACGTGGTGCTCGATCGCAACCCGTTCTATTGGCGCCGCGACGAGCAGGGTGCTTCGTTGCCGTACCTCGACCGGGTGATTTTCAAGATCATTGCAAGTTCGAACACCCTGGGAGCTTTGATTCGTGCGGGTGACGTGCTGTTGGCGCCACGGATTCCGTACATGTTGGCGAAGCAACTGCAGGGCGCGCGGAACATTGAATTGGTTAGCGGTCCATCCCTCGGCTGGGTACATCTGGATTTCGGCCTGAAGTCCGGATCGAAACTGCGCGATCCTGTGCTGCGGCGGGCCATCGCCGAAGCCATCAATCGTGCAGCGTTGGTCAAAGCGGCGGGCGGCTATCCGCAGGCAATCCGCTCACCCATAGTCCCCCTCCTGGAATCCTTGTACGATTCATCGCCCGACGCGTCGGCACCCGCCTACGATCCCGATGCTGCAAATCAGGCGCTCGATGCCGCGGGATATCGACGCGGACCCGACGGGTATCGAAGCAAGGATGGTGCTCCCTTGCAGTTTTGGATCACCACACGCAGCGGTGAGATCGATGGGGAGATCGGCGAGCAGATCATCATGGCTGAGCTGAAGGCCATCGGCATTCGAATCAGCGCCGATAACAAGAGCGGAATCGCCTACCGCGAAGCGCGCTACCGCGGCGATTTCGATCTGCTCTACAGCCGCTGGGTCACGGCCTCGGATCCGGTCTACAGTGTTTTCTACGGATCGCACGGACCATTGAACGGCCAAGGCTATGCGAGCGCGGAGCTGGACGCGGCGCTCGCGCGCATGGAAACGTCGATCGAACCCGCGCCGCGCCGCGCCGCCGCCAGGGATGTGCAGCGCATATTGGCGCAGGATCTGCCGGCGGTGCCGTTGATCAACATGGTTTCGATCGCCGCCAAGACCCGGCGGCTCAAAAATTTCACGACCAACCCGACCAACATGACCGACTTCATCGGCATCGCGCGCTGGTATCTGGAACCGTCCCAGGCTGGCACGCCGTGAGTCCGCAATTTTTGCTGCGCCGGCTCGTCGGCATGGTGCCGCTGCTGTTGGGCATTTCGTTGGTGCTGTTCATGATCATTCACCTGGCACCCGGCGGCCCTTTGGATGCCTACGTCGACAATCCCTCCGTGACTCCCGAAGCCCTGGCGCAGATAAAAGTCGCGTACGGACTCGATCAACCGCTTCCGGTGCAATACCTCAAGTGGATCAAGTCGATGGCGCAGGGCGTGTGGGGTTATTCCATCCGCAGCGGACGTCCCGTCACCCAGGAGATCGCGGAACGACTGCCGGCGACGCTGTTGCTGGGCGGCACCGCGCTCGTGCTGTCGATGGCCCTGGCGCTGCCGATCGGCGTCGTCACCGCGGCGCTGCGCCGCTCGGCGTGGGATCATGCACTGACGTTTCTTTCCTTCGCCGGCATATCCATACCGGTATTCTGGCTGGCATTGATGATGCAGTTGTTGTTCGCCATCAGCCTGGGCTGGCTGCCCGTTGCAGGCTATGAAACCATCGGTGCGGCGGGCCTGCTCGACCGTCTGGCGCATCTCGCGATGCCGGCCGTCGTGCTGTCGCTCGCAACCGTGGCCGCGTGGAGCCGCTTCCTCCGCGCCAGCATGGTGGATGCGCTGGGCCAGGACTATATCCGCACCGCCTACGCCAAGGGACACAGCCCCGCCGGCGTGCTCATCAAACATGCCCTGCGCAATGCGTTATTGCCGGTGGTGACCGTGGTGTCGATGGAGATGGCCAGCATTATTTCGGGAGCCGTGATCACGGAAACCGTGTTCGCGTGGCCCGGTATCGGCCGGCTGTTCGTGGAGAGCATGGACGGACGCGATTATCCGGTCCTCATGGGATTGATGATGATGGGCTCGGCGGCCCTGGTGGTCTCGAATCTCGCCGCCGATGTCGTCTACGCGCTCATCGATCCGCGCATCCGCTATGATTGACGGCGCGCGAGCTTCCCTGTGGCGCCGCTTGCTGCATCACCGCGGTGCGCGCGCGAGCCTGGTGTTGCTGCTGCTGCTCGCAACCCTCGTGACCGTGGTGCCGATGATCTCGCCGTTCGAATATGACCAAGAAGACCTGGATCTCATCGGCCAGCCCTCGCAGCCGGGCCGCGCCCATTGGTTCGGCACCGATGAACTTGGCCAGGATTCGCTGACGCGCGTCATGTACGGCGGACGTATCTCACTCGCCGTCGGGCTCGCCAGCGCGCTGGTCGCCACCTTTCTGGGCACCGCCATCGGTGCGCTGGCGGGTTTTTTTGGCGGTACGATCGATGCGGGTCTGATGCGTTTCACGGACGTGATTCTGTCCATTCCGCTGCTGCCCCTGGTGCTGCTGCTGTCCGGATTGTTCAGGCCCGGGCTGCCGCTGTTGGTGATGAGCATCGGCGGGCTCACGTGGATGGGCACGGCGCGGGTCGTGCGCAGTCAGTTCTTGAGCCTGCGCGAGCTCGAGTTCGTGGATGCGGCCCGGGCGCTCGGCGCCGGCAACGGCCGTCTCATCGTGCGCCACATCTTGCCAAACGCCGCGGCGCCCATCATCGTGTCGGCGACCCTCGCGGTGGGCAGTTCGATCATGCTCGAGTCGGCGTTGTCTTTTCTGGGCTTCGGCGTACAGCCGCCGACGCCCACCTGGGGCAACCTCTTGAAGACGGCCAGCCCCTGGATCGGCGCGGCACCCTGGCTGGTCCTGCCGCCGGGGTTGCTGATATTCGCCACCGTGCTGGCGGTCAATTTTTTGGGAGACGGCCTGCGTGAAGCCTTGGAAGCAAAACAGTAACGTTCGATCGTCGGAGAACACCTTGCCGCGAGAATACGACTCATTCAGCGAGAGACTGACGCGCATCACCATGGGAATAGACGCCCTGGAGCGCCGGAAAAACCGCGGTGGCGGGCCGCTCGACTCGGAAGGTCTCGTGCCGATCTACCTCGGCGCCGATCTCATTGCCGCGCCGCTCCTCGCCGACTGGGCCGAAGCGGAGACGGAACTCGATGCGTTGCATGAACAGTTGCCGCGGGTCGCTCCGGCATCGCGCCGCGTGTTCGCCACCGCCATGCTGCGCTCACTGCGGACCGCGGTGCGTTTGTTCCGTGGCGTCGCGCTCGACTACTCGGTCAAGGTGACCGATCTGGTCGGCGCACCCGCGGGACCGGTCGATGCCGCGGAGCTCGATGCCGCCCGCGATCGGCTCGACGTGCTGCTGCGGGCCTGCGGGGTCGTACGCGGCAGCCTCGCACGGCGCATCGCGGAGTGGGAGGAGGCGCGGGCGCTGCCCGCGGGCGAGATCGAGAACACGTATCACACGCTCATGGACGAAGGCCGTGCGCGCACCGCAGGGAAGATATTCGATACCGGAGACTTCACCATGGCATTGAATCCGGTGCGCGGCGTACCGTACACCGCGCGCTGTGGATTCGATGCCGGCAAGATGGATCTGAATGTCGACCTCAAATTCACCCGCGCGGCGATCAAGCATCTGGTCGCGCATGAAGTGTTTCCAGGTCACGCCACGCAGCTATTGCTCACGCGCGCACGCGTCGAGCAAGGTACGGCACATCCGGAGACTCTGCTCTGCACCGCCAACACCGTGCTCGGCTGTGTGCAGGAGGGAATCGCCGACGAGGGTGTGGGATTGATCGATTGGATCGATGATGACGATGACCGCATTCATCTGGAGCTGCGGCGCTTGCGCAGCGCCGCGCAGACCTGTGCGGCATGGTACCTGATGGTCGAGGAGCGGCCCGCCGAAACCGTGGCGCAATACCTGCGCGACACGGCTGCAGGTCAGGAGTCCTGGGTCCAAGGTCGTTTGAAGATGGCGGCGCATCCGTTTCGCGGCGCTTTCATTGCCTCTTATTGGGCGGGGGCGCGCGCGGTTCGGCGGGTGATGGAACGTACCTCAGCCGCTGATTTTCCGCGTTTCGTCGACTATCTCTACGCCAACGCCCACTCCCCGCAGAGCCTGGAAATGTTCGCGTGAAATTCACCATCGTGGGAGCGGGTGCCATCGGCGGCCTGGCGGGAGCTTACATGTCCAGGGCAGGTCACGATGTGACCTTGGTGGATCGCTGGGTGGAACACGTGGACGCGTTGAACACCCGGGGTCTGTACATCGACGGCGTGCGCGGCACGATGACCATTCCGGTCCGCGCGACCACGCCTGAACATCTCGCCGGGCCGCTCGAAGCCGTGCTGGTGGCCACCAAGTCGCAGCACACACTGGAGGCGGTGCGGCAGATCCTGCCGCTGCTCAATCGCGACAGCTTCGTGGTTTCTTATCAAAACGGTTTCAACGAGCCTGATATTCAGAATCTGCTGCAGCAAAACGGTCTTGATCCGGGTCAGGTGTTGGGCTCGATCCCAAACTATGGCGGTGCACTCGTCGATCCCGGCTACATCGAGTTCGTGCACGAGGGGCCGATTCAGCTCGGCGAAATGGATGGCGCCAGCACGCCGCGCCTGGCGGAGCTCGCGCGCTGCCTGCAAAGTTTGACCCCGGTGCAGCTGTCCGATCACATCTGGGGGCAGATTTGGGCCAAGGAAGTGTATTCCGCGCAGGTGATATTTTCCGCTTTGGCCGACGCGCGCATCCACGAGACATTGGGCGTGGAACGTTGGGCGCGCGTGGCCGGCGCCGTGGTGCGTGAGGCGCTCGAAATCGCCGAGGCCAATGGCATCGAGGTGCAGGCTTTCGATTTCTTCGATCCCGCGAATTACAAGCCGAAGACGCCGCAGGATACGCGCCGCCTGCTCGACAACATCAATCACGCCATCTGGTTGCTGAAGAAGGATCAAAAGCCCAACGCGCACGAGTTCAAGAAAAAAGGCTCCGGCATCTGGTGGGACATTGTCTACCGGCACCGTCCGTCGGAAGTGCGCGCCTCCAACGGTAAACTGGTGGACTATGGGCGCCGGGCGGGTGCGGATGTGCGGTTGAACGACCGGCTTTGCAGCATGATTTATGAGATCGAGGAGGGGCGGCGCACGTTGGGCTTTCACAACTTCGAAGAATTGGAAGCTTATGTCGCTGCGATCGGGCGGGCGTTGCCTTGAACAAACCTGGTACGAACAGTCCTCGCCCGGACAAACTCGGCGTCGGCGTCATCGGCGCCAACCGCTGGGCGCAGTCGGCACATCTGCCCGCCTTCGCCGCCCATGAGCGCGTGGATCTGGTCGCCATCTGCGATGTGCTGCCGGAGCGGGCGCGCGCCATGCAGGCGCAATTCGGCGCGGCGAAGGTCTATTTCGATCACCGCGAACTGCTCGCCGACCCCCGTATCCAGGCGGTGGATGTCTGCACGCCCACACAGACGCATCTGGCCTTGAGCCTCGATGCCATCGCGGCCGGCAAGCATGTGCTGTGCGAGAAGCCGCTGCACACGCAGGCGGGGCCGGCGTTCGCCGCCGCGGCGGCCGCCGCGGAGAAAGGCGTGCGCACCAAGCTTGGATTCACGTTCCGCTATTCGCCGGCCATTCGCCAGATCAAGCGCTGGATCGCCGACGGCGTGCTCGGGGATATCTTTCACATTCACGGCTTCGAACAGAACTCCCAATTCCTCGACCCGGACTTTCCCCTGCGTCAACTTGCACCCGACGCGCCGCGTGACCGGTTGGTGCCGGCGTCCATCATCGGCTACGGGTCTCACCTGCTCGACCTCATGCGCTGGCTGGGCGGTGAATTTCAGTCGGTCGCGGCCACGATGCGAAACTTCGTGCCGGAACGCCAGGTGCTCGGCATGAGCGGGCGTCAAAAAATCCAGGTCGAAGATGCGACGGTCGCGCTGGTCGAATTTGCCTCGGGTGCGCAGGGCTTGGTGCAGTCGAGCTATATCGCCGTCGGCAACTATCCGGGTGTGGAGATTCGCGTATACGGTTCCAAGGGCGCGGCGATCGCGCGCTTGATCACCGAGGGCGGCATCGCCGAAACCTTGAAGCGTGCCAGCGCCGAGGCGGTCGAGTTCAAGGACGTGATTCTCGGCCCGGAACATTACCCGAAGGGTACTACGCTCTCGACGCCATGGCCGGAGCTTTACTACCGCAATCTCATCAGGCACTTCGTCGATGAGATCCTGGAGGACAAGGCGCAGGAATGCACTTTTTACGACGGCGCGAAGAGCCAGCAGATCGTCGATGCCATCATCGCCGCGCACGCGGAACGGCGTTGGATCCGGTTGCCGGACGGTGCCGCGTGAACATCATCGGTGAACCCATATGAGCGCCGTGGGCGAGCGGTTTCTGGCGCACCATCTCGCCTTCCGGCCCGTGGATGGAACCTTCATGGGACGGCGCGATTACGATGGGTCGTTGCCGCGTGCTGATGCGCACGCCGCCGCAGAGGAGCTGCGGTCCATCGGGGAGCTCACGGACGTCGTGGCCCAGGCGCCGGAGGCGAGCGCCGCCGAGCGCATGGACAAGCGACTGGCCGCTGCGGAGTTGAAACTCGCCGCGGCAAGTTTGCGCGAACGGCCACGCTACGCAAATCCCGCCTGGTACAGCGGCGAGGCGTCATTCGGCATCATCGGCCTGCTGCTGCCGCAGTCCGCGCCGCTCGCTGCCGACGCGCTACTCGCCCGCCTTGGGGCGTTGCCGGATTTTCTGGCCGACGGCCGGGCGCGCTTGCGCGACAGCGGTGCGGCTCCAAGAGGCTGGAGCGAGCGCGCCGCCCGCGAAGCTTTGGCCCTGGCGCGATTCCTGGACGAGGACCTCATGCGTGTTGCCGGCGCCGAGGCGGCATGGAGGACGCCGGCCTCACGCGCGGCCGGGTCGTTGCAAGAGTTCGCGCAATCGCTCGAGGCACTCGAGGATCGCAATCCGGCCGCGGGTCGTGAATTTCTTGAAACGGTAATGCGCGATGTGCACGGCATCAGCGGCGGTGCCGACGCGCTGCTCGCGTCCGCCTCAGCAGCGTTCGAGCGATTGGGCGAGGAACTCGCCGAGGACGCCGCACGGCTCACGCCGGGCCAAACCTGGCAGCAAGCCATCGACTCGCTGGCCGCGATCACGCCGCCGGCCGACGGCGTGCTGAGTGCCTACGGACATTGGCACGATCGCGCCGTTTCGGTGGCTCGAGCCGCCGAACTCGTCACTCCGGCAACCGAGTATGGGTTGGAATACCGGTTTATCGACGCACCGTTGCAGCGCATCGCAGCTGCAACCTATTTCCTGTTCTATCGCTCACCACCCGCATTCACGCCGAAGTCGGGCAGTGTTTACTGGGTCGCTCCGCCCGGTGACGATCTTGCGGGCTACCTGCGTGTGCAGAATGTCTCGGTGCTCAAGACCACGCATACGGTGCATCATGGCAGCATCGGTCATCACACGCAGAATGCCCGGGCGCGGACGGCGCCGGGGATACTGGCGCGCGTCGGCGGCACCGACTGCGCCAGCGGCATCGCGTTCTTGAGCGCAGGTACCATGGTCGAAGGTTGGGCCTGTTACGCGGAGGATCTGCTGCGCGAGGCGGGCGGCTTTTATGCCGGTGCGGAACTGCTGCTGCTCAAACAGAACGAGCGGCGCAATGCAGCCAGCGTCATGGTGGACGTCAATCTTCACCTTGGGCGATGGAGCACCGCAGAGGCAGCAGAGTTCTACCGCGAGAAGGCCGGATTCGCCGCGCAGCGTGCGACACCGGAGACGGTGCGCAACTCGATGTTTCCGGGCAGCCGGCTCATGTATTGGAGCGGCGTCGAAGCCATCAAGAGGCTGCGTCGTGCTTCACCCTTGACCACACGGGAGTTTCACGATTCCTTGCTGGGCTTCGGGCACGTGCCGATCGCCGCAGCCGCAGAGGAATTGGCACGCGCTGCCGCGCCGGCGCGCGCATGACGGCGCTGCGCGCGCCCCCTGAAGCCCGTGCCGCCGACGCCGGCTCACCTGAGCCGGTCTTGTCGCTGCGCAAGCTGGCGGTCGAGTTCGCCACTCAGGGCAGGTCCTTTCGAGCCGTGGATGGTGTGACGCTCGATGTGTTCCGAGGCCGCACCGTGGCGCTGGTGGGCGAGAGCGGTTCGGGCAAGTCGGTAACCATCCAATCCATCATGCGGCTGCTGAAGTCTCCGGCGCGCATCGCCGGAGGCGAAATCCTGTTCCGCGGCCGCGATGGGCGGCGCCGCGATCTGGCGCAACTCGACGAGCGCGACATGCGCAGCATCCGCGGCAACGAAATCGGATTGATTTTTCAGGAACCGATGACCAGCTTGAACCCGCTGCTCAAGGTGGGGGCGCAGATCGCACAGGCCATTCGTTTGCATCGGCCGGTCTCGGCGCGCGAAGCCGACGCAGAGGCCGTGACGTTGTTGCGCCAGGTCGAGATCGCCGAGGCAGCGGCGCGCGCAACCGAATACCCGCATCAGCTGTCCGGGGGGATGCGTCAGCGCGTGATGATTGCGATGGCACTGGCGTGCAGCCCGGTCTTGCTGCTGGCGGACGAACCGACCACGGCGTTGGATGTCACGGTGCAGGCGCAGATCCTGCGCCTGCTGCGCACGCTGCAGGAGCAACTGGGCATGGGTGTGCTGTTCGTGACCCACAATCTGGGCGTGGTGGCGGAAATCGCCGATCGGGTGGAAGTCATGTACGGCGGCCAGATCATCGAATCCGCACCGGTCGATGGTTTGTTCGATCGGCCGGTGCATCCGTATACGCGGGCGTTGCTGGCCAGCCTGCCTGATGCCGATGCGCCGCACGTACCACGCCGGCGGCTCGCCGTGGTGCCGGGACAGGTCGTCGATCCGCGGCACGTGCCGCCGGGCTGCCGCTTCGAACCACGCTGCAATTTTGCCATCGGTGAATGCCGGACACCTCCGCCGGTCGCCCAGGCTGCCGAGTCGCACGAGGTGCGCTGTCTGCGGTGGAGCGTCCTTTGAGCGAGGCGTTGCTCGAGGTGAGCGGGCTGTCCGTGCACTTTGCCGCGCGCCAAGCATGGTTTCGCGCCGCCTCGCCGCCCGTGAGAGCGGTGCAGGATGT
>Ga0116229_10009341_pt1 | contig 14974 bp, 12 predicted proteins | sample S1TSphgellanicum_3_FD_87313 | JGI IMG/M metagenome (GOLD analysis project Ga0116229, IMG submission 87313) | Host-associated microbial communities from peat moss isolated from Minnesota, USA - S1T2_Fc - Sphagnum magellanicum MG | ecosystem: Host-associated > Plants > Peat moss > Unclassified... | reverse complement strand
GAGAGAACGAAGAACAGATCGACGCCGAGCCATCCGTGCGACAGCACGCCTCCGACGATCGGGGGCAGAAATGCCGTCGCTGCGACCGTTGAGGGAAACGTGAACAGGAGATGTTCCGCCAGTACGAACCAGATCGCGAGCGCTCGCAAACCGTCGAGCTCCGGAACGTGGCCGCGGGGCGAGGCGGCGGTGACCGCGGCGATGGTCGGCTCGGCCCGGGCGTTTTGACCTGGCGGGTCGAGTTCTCTCGTGGGCACAAAACCCGTTTCGAGCGATGGCGTCCGAGTCATTTCGACGTTTCCAACGTGTGCGGGCCGTCGCTCGCAACCACCAAGGACCGTACCGGAGTCTCGGGTGAAGAACGGATCGTCCCGATTTCGGGACCGCTAGCGGGAGAGACGGAACAGTTGAGCGCTCACTTCAATAAGGACATGACGGTCGAGAATGCGTTCAAAACGCATGCCGGCGCGCGTCGCGTCTTCGCAAAATTCCACCTCGGGGGATGCTCGAACTGCGCGATCAGCGAGACCGAGACGATCGAGCAGGTCAGCGAAGGTTACGGGATTCCGCTCCCGATGCTGATGGAAGAACTCGAGGCGCTCTACGCCACGGGCGGCTTGAACGTGGGCGACAAGGTCCGCCTGCCGGACGAGATCCGCTCGAAGATCCCGCAACTCGCCTCGGTTCCGGAGATCGGCGAAGTCAAGAGCGTCGAGGCCGGCGCCTACACGGTCGAGTTCGGCGACGTTCGCCTTCAGGGGCTTGCCGAGGACTTCATCAAGGTGGAGACCGCGGTCGCCTTATAGCGGCTTGCGGTTGCGGAACGTCTCGTCGGTTCCATGCCAATGGGAGACGGTCGTTTCGCCCGCCTTCCAGCAGAGGTACACCGGGCTTCCGTTGCGGAGCGCCGGAAAGTCCAGAAGCCCGAGATCGATATCTTTCATCACGCAGCCGTAAGCCTCGATGCGGCTGATGATCCGTACGACCTCGGCCTTGAGCTCGATCGAACGCCGCGTTTCTCCACGTCGCTCGGCAGGCGCCGCGCCGGCGCGACCGGCCGCCTTGCGTAGCGCCGGATCCTGTTCGAGCAGCTTGATCGCGAGCTCGCGACGCTTCGTCCAGAGCTCCTCGAGGAGCGGGACGAGTACGGGAATGAGGGCGTTGACCTTTTCGGGCGAAAAGAAGCTCATGGGCGCGCACTCCGGCGACGATCGGTGACGTTTACGCGGTTCGTTGTGGTAACGGGCTTATCCGGGGCCGGCAAGAGTCAGGCGATGAAGTCGTTCGAGGACCTCGGCTTCTACTGCGTCGATAACTTGCCGCCCGCGCTCGCTCCCGATCTGGTTACCCTTGCCGAACGTGCGGGAATCGCTCGCGTCGCTCTTTCTCTCGACGTTCGGATCGGCGGTGCCTTCGGCGACGCGAGCGCCGCGCTTCGCGAACTCGCCGGGCGCGGCGTCGCGTTCGAGCTGCTGTATCTCGACGCCGACGATGCCACGATCGTACGCCGCTACAGCGAGACGCGGCGGCGCCATCCCTCGGACGGCTGCGGGAGCCTCGCGGACGCGATCGCGCGCGAGCGCGTCGAACTGGAACCACTTCGCGATCGGGCGACGCGCTTTTGGGACACGTCGCAGCTGACGCAATCGACGCTGAAGGCGCGGATCGCCGAAACGTACGATGCGGATCGAAGCGAGAAGCTCGACGTGCGGATCGTCGCGTTCGGCTTCAAGTTCGGCGTGCCGCTCGACGCCGATCTGATGTTCGACGTGCGCTTCTTCCGCAATCCGAATTACGTGCCGGAACTCAAGGACCTTACCGGTGCCGACGCAGCGGTCGCGGCCTTCATGGAAGAGCTCCCGGAAACGGCGCCGTTCCTGGCACATCTCTTTGACACGATCGACTTCCTCGTGCCGTTGTACTGCGGTGAGGGAAAATCGCGTTTGACGATCGCGATCGGTTGCACGGGAGGCCGGCATCGCTCCGTGTACGTCGCACGGCGCCTCGCCGCGCATCTCGCGGGAAATCCAGCGATCGCGGTATCGACCGATCATCGGGAGCTCGAGCGCGCGTGAAGGCCGACGTCGTGCGCTTCGGCCGGTGGTTCTATCCGGGTCTCGGCGTCAAGCGCTGGATTCTCCTCGGATTGATCGGCATCGCGCTCTGCGTCAACGGCATCACGCGTTGGTTCGTCGCCGAAGGCTCGAACTGGCACGTGAACGAGGTCGTCGACGGCATCCTCGGAGACCTCGGCATTCCGCTTACCGCGCTCCCTTACGCGTTCACGGCGATCGGCGCGCTCTTCATCTTCCTCGGCATCGCGCTTCCGATCCGCTCGATCGTGACGGCCGTCGCGCCGGCTTCCAAAGATCATATCGTGGAAGCGTTGCGCGATCGCCGTTTGCGCAGCGGCTATCGCGTCGTCGCGATCGGCGGGGGCACCGGCCTCTCGACGTTGTTGCGCGGGCTCAAGCGCGCGACCACGAACCTCACGGCCGTCGTGACGGTCACGGACGACGGCGGAAGCTCCGGGCGCTTACAAAAAGAACTCGGCATCCTGCCCCCCGGCGACATCAGGAACTGCCTCGTCGCGCTCGCCGACGACGAAGCGCTCGTCACGGATCTCTTTCAATATCGCTTCAGCGAAGGCGAAGGCCTGAGCGGCCATTCGTTCGGAAATCTCTTCCTCGCGGCGATGTCCGGCATCACGGGCAATTTCGATACGGCGATTAAGGAATCGAGCCGCGTGCTGAACATCAAGGGACGCGTCCTACCGTCGACGCTCGAGACGGTGCGGCTCTGCGCGTCGTTCGCCGACGGCCGCGTCGTCCGCGGCGAGACGAACATCTCGGCGTCGCACGAACGAATCGAGAAGCTGTGGCTCGAGCCCTCGGGCGCGCAGCCGCTACGCGAGGTGCTCGACGCGCTCGCGAACGCGGATGCGATCGTCCTCGGGCCGGGGAGCCTCTACACGTCCGTGTTGCCGAACGTTCTCGTGGACGGGATCGCCCGTGCCGTCGCGGAGTCGTCGGCCGTGAAGATCTACGTCTGTAACGTGATGACGCAGCCGGGCGAGACCGATGCGTTCACGGCGGCAACGCACGTCCGCGCGCTGCTCTTGCAGAGCGGTCACCGCGTCTGCGATACCGTGATCGTGAACGAAGAGCCGCCGCGTCGCTTGCTCGAAGCATACGCTGAGGAAGGCCAAACGCCGGTCGAACCCGATCGTGCGTCGCTCGCCGCGCTCGGCGTCCGCGTCGTCGGCGCGAACGTGATCTCCGAAACTCAAAACGTCCGTCACGACCCGCAACGGTTGGCCGACGTCGTCCTGCGGTTGATCGACGAGCACGTCGCCCGCCGCTCGTCGTTCGTTCGCTTGAACGTCGAGAACGCGACGACGGTCGTGCCCGAGCCGATTCAGGAGCCCGCTTCGTAACCGGAGCCATCGACCGTGCCGAGCTCGCGCGCGATGCGCGCGGCCGCTCGTTCGAGAAGCTCTCCGCCGCGCGCGATCGATTCGGCGAGCGCGAGCGAGGGCTCCGCGATCGGAACGACGCGGACCCCGAGTTCCGCGAGCGCGACCGCGGCCGGCCGTTCGACGCGCCCCGCAAACGCGACGGTTCGCGCTCCGGCGGCGCGGGCGCGCGCGGCGACGCCCAGCACGGTCTTGCCCGCGAGCGTTTGCGCGTCGAGAGATCCTTCACCGGTAAAGCACCACGACGCACCCTCGAGCAGACCGGAGAGATCGCGCGCATCGGCAACGATCTCGACGCCGGGCTCGAGGCTCGCACCGACGAACGCGCGCAGCGCGAACCCGAGCCCGCCGGCGGCACCCGTGCCGGTATCGTCTCGGGCGTCGACGCCGAGCGATGCCGCCGCGACGTCGGCGAATCGAGCGAGCGCGCGTTCGAGGCGCGCCACGTCCGCGGGCGACGCGCCTTTCTGCCGCGCGAAGCACAGGCTCGCTCCGCGCGCGCCCAGCAACGGAGCGTCGACATCGGCCGCCCCGACGAACCGAACGCCGCGAAGACGCGCGTCGAGGCCGCGGAGGTCGATGCTCGCGAGCCGCTCCAACGCGGCGCCGCCCGGCTCGATGTCGCGCCCATCCTCGTCGAGCAAGCGCGCGCCGAGCGCCGTCAGAAAGCCCGCTCCCCCATCGCACGTCGCGCTGCCGCCGAGCCCGACGATCACGCCGCGCGCGCCGCGCGCGAGCGCCTCGCGGACGAGTTCGCCCGTGCCGAACGTCGAGGCGCGCAACGGGTCGTACCGCGCGCGTTGCAAGAGCGCGAGTCCGGACGCCGCCGCCATTTCCACGACGGCGCGCGGTTCCGATGCTCTCGAGAGGGCGAAGGCCGCGTCGACATCGTCGCCGAGCGGCCCGCGCACCCGAGTGGAAACGCGCTCCCATCCGCTCGCGAGAAACACGTCGACGGTACCCTCGCCGCCGTCGGCCATCGGCAAGCGAACGACTTCCCGATTCGGCCACGCGCTGCGAATGCCGCGTTCGATTGCGAGCGCCGCGTCTTGCGCCGTCAGGCTGCCTTTAAACTTGTCGGGCGCAACCACGATGCGACCCCGCAAGCGATCAGCGACGCTTGAGAACGATCGTGATCGTGCGCTGTTCGCCCGGCTGAAGCCCGGGCGCATTGTCGACCGGCGCGGGCACCGCAAATCCCGCGGGGACTTGCGAGAGCGCATAGTCGAACAGACCCGTTGGGACGTTCGTGATTCGGAACTTGCCGTCGGCATCGGTCGTGGCGAATTGCACGGCGTTCACAACGACGACCGCATCGGCGATCCCCTTGCCGGCGTCGTCCGTTACGGTTCCGGAGATCGTCGCGTAATTGCCCTGAGGCGGAATCGGCGACGAACATCCCGTCGCACATGCCGCCGCCAAGGCGAGGACGAAAGCGAGCCGCACGAGCTTCATCGAGTGGCCCGTTTTCAGTTAGGCGACGGCGACGCCCTCTTCGGAATCTTGGCGATCCATGTTGGCCGACTTCTCCTCGACGAGCCAGTGGTTTGCGGCATCGCGCCGCGTTTCGTCCACGCGTTCGCGAACCCACGCGAGGATCGCCTCGTCCGTGCGATGCGTGCGAATCGCTTCGTCGAATTGTGCCGCCGAGATGCCCCAGCGCTCGAAGACGCCCTTGTCCATCGGGCAGGGGTAAATGTAATCGTGGAGCGTGCCGTCGGCCGCCGCACGCGCCTTGTCGAACGCACGAGCGAGCCAGAGATAGCCGTCGATCGCTTCGCGGCCGCGCCGCGGAAAGTCGGTTCCGCTTCGTAAATCTGTTGCCATATCGCCAACAACCGCGCGAGGCGCGTGCGGGATTCAGCCCGAACCTTCTCGTTCATGACAACCGCCTCGGGCCAGAAGATCTCCTATTTCGAGAGCGCGCTCGAAGCGGTCGGCCGCACGCCGCTCGTCCGGCTACGCCGCGTCATCGACGGTTCGGCCCCGCTCGTGCTCGCGAAGGTCGAGTACGTGAATCCCGGCGGCAGCGTCAAGGACCGGCCGGCGGTCGCGATGTTGCTCGAGGCGGAGGAGCGCGGGCTGCTACGGCCCGGTTCCACGATCGTCGAGGCCACGAGCGGCAATACCGGCACCGGCCTCGCGATGGCCGCCGCGATTCGCGGCTATCGCTGCATCCTCGTGATGCCCGACAAGATGTCCAAAGAGAAGATCGACCTCTTGCGTGCCTACGGCGCGGAAGTCGTCGTGACGCCGACCGCGGTCGCCTCGGATTCGCCGGAGTCGTACTACAACGTGGCGACGCGGCTCGTCGCCGAGATTCCCGGCGCGTTCATGCCGAATCAGTGGCACAATCATTCGAATCCCGAGGCGCACTATCGCACGACGGGTCCGGAAATCTGGGAGCAGACCGGCGGCGCCGTGACCCATTTCGTCTCCGGGATCGGCACGGGTGGAACGATCTCGGGTACGGCTCGCTTCCTCAAGGAGCGCAATCCCGCAATCCATGTCGTCGGCGCGGATCCGGAAGGGTCGATCTACAGTGGCGACACGCCGAAGTCGTATGCGGTCGAAGGCATCGGCATGTCCTATTTGCCCGAAACCGTGGACATGCGCGTGATCGACGAGATGGTTCGCGTGTCCGATCGCGAGTCGTTTCTGATGGCGCGACGCATCGCGCGCGAGGAAGGTCTGCTCGTCGGTGGCTCGTCGGGCACGGCCGTCGTCGCCGCGGCGAAGCTCGCGAGAACGCTCCCCGCGGAAGCCGTGGTCGTGGTGATGATGCCGGACTCCGGGCGCGGCTACATGTCGAAGATCTTCAACGATGAATGGATGGTCGCGAACGGCTTCCTCGCCGAAGATAAGCGCGGCGCGACGGTCGGCGACGTGTTGCGCAGCAAAGAACCGCTTCCGCCCCTGATCACGGTGCAGGACGACGACGTCGTGAAGAACGCGCTCGATCTCTTGCGCCGCTACGAGATCTCGCAGTTGCCGGTGTTGCAAGGCACGCAGATCGTCGGCAGCATCAACGATGTGGCGGTCATGCAGGCGGTATTCGATCGTTCGGATCTGCTGCACAAATCCGTGCGCGCGGTCATGGGGCGCCCGTTCCCCGCGCTCGACCGCAACGTCGAGATCGATCGTGCCTACAAACTGCTCACGCTCGCGAATTCCGCGATCCTCGTGACCGACGCCGCGCAACCGGTCGGCGTTCTGACGCGCCAAGACATCATCTCGTACCTCTCCGCCAACGCAGCGTAGCGCGCGCTCGATGAAGTTCAGCACGCGCGCGATCCACGCGGGTCAAGATGCGGACCCCGCCACGGGCGCCACGATCGTACCGATCTACGCGACCTCGACGTACACGCAGACGGCGGTCGGCGAGCATCGCGGGTTCGACTATAGCCGCACGGTCAACCCGACGCGCACCGCACTCGAACGTCAACTGGCCGCGCTCGAGGACGCGCGATTCTGCAGCGCGTTCGGGAGCGGCATGGCCGCGACGTCGGCCGTTCTGAATCTGCTCTCGGCGGGCGATCACGTCGTGGTCGGCGACGACCTCTACGGCGGCACCTATCGCTTGTTCTCGAAGGTGCTCTCGCGCTACGGCATCCGCTTCTCGTTCGTCGACATGACCGACCTCGATGCGACGCGAGCCGCGCTCGAGCCCGCGACGAAGTTGATCTGGGCCGAGACGCCGACGAATCCGCTCCTACGGCTCGTCGATATCGCCGCGCTCGCCGCGCTCCGACCCGCGGGCTGCGTACTCGCCGTCGACAACACGTTCGCGTCGCCGTACTTTCAGGCGCCGCTCGCCTTGGGCGCCGATATCGTCGTCCATTCGACGACGAAGTATATCGGTGGCCATAGCGACGCCGTCGGCGGCGCGGCGATCACGAACGATGCGGCGATCGCCGAAACGATTCGCTTCCATCAGAACGCCGTCGGCGGCGTTCCGGGGCCCTTCGATGCGTGGCTCACGATGCGCGGCGCCAAAACGCTCGCCGTGCGGATGCGCGAACACGAACGCAACGCATATGCGGTTGCGGAATTCTTGAGCGCGCGCGACGACGTCGCGAATGTCTTCTATCCGGGACTTCCGAGCCATCCGCAACACGCGCTCGCCGCGCGCCAGATGAGCGGCTTCGGCGGGATGGTTTCGTTCGCGCTCCGCGGCGATGCGGTACGCGCGTTCGCGTTCGCCAAGGCGACGCATCTCTTCAGCCTCGCGGAGAGCCTCGGCGGCGTCGAGTCGCTCCTGAGCATTCCCGCGCGCATGACGCACGGTTCGATACCCGCGGCGGACCGGGAACGTCGCGGCATCACGGATTCGCTCGTGCGCCTCTCGGTCGGTATCGAAGATGCGGGCGACCTCGTGAACGATTTGCGCGAAGCGCTGGACGCGACGGCCGTCGCGGGCGTGGCGACGAGCTCTTAGCGGATTTTCGGCGCTTCGCTACGAGCGGTGCGTCGGGTACGCGACGACGTAGAGGCTCGAGAAGACGCTCCGCGCCTTCGCCTCGTCGAACGTCCCCTCGCCACCGACGTAGGAAATCTCGATGCTGCGCGTGCCGTCGCAGACGAGATACTCGAGACTCTCGAGGTAGTGCCCGGCTTCGTTGCCCGAATTCACCTTGACGAAATACGCCGGCATTCCGTTCGCGAGCGTGATCTTCTCGTTCTTCGCGATGAACGCGTCGCCGTCTTTGCGCACGGCACTGTTGTGCGTGACGTCGTAGTCGTCGACGCCCCCTTCGAACGGGGCGGTCTTGATAAGGATCGCGACCTGATCGCTCTTGCCGCGATGGTAGACGAACGCGGCGACCGGCGTCGCGTCGTCGCTATTGCCGCCGCCGTCGGGACTTCCGTTGCCGTTTCCATCGGGGTTGGCCGTCACCGGAACCGATTCCCAACCCGCCGGCGCTTCGAAATGCATGCCGGCATCGTTGTACGACGGGACGGGAGCCGCGGATGCGGCCGGCGCGGGCGGCCCGTCGGCGAGCGCGGCGCTCGGGAACGCGAGCGCCAAAAGCACGACCTGCGAGATGAGAGAGCGACGTAGGGAACGGGGGATCATCCGGCCTCCATGACCCGAGCGAGCGCGGGAAACGACGTGGCGTAGCGATAGCCGACGTTACGATGGTCGTCGTCGAATTCTTCGTGGCGGACGTCGAGACCCATGTCTCGCATGCGTGCCACGACCATGCGTGCGCCGGCGTCGAGCCCGTACTCGTCACGCGACCCACAGTCCAGATACCGCAGCCGGAGGGCCGCAAGTGCGGCCTCGTAATCGACGCAGATCTCCGCCGGGTCGAACGCGAGCCAGCGCGCGAAGACGTCCTCGCGAAGCGCTCCCGTCACGAGGTCGAAGGGCAGATCGAAATCGAACGCGACGGCGGATCTCGGCGAGTACGCGGCGGCCTGCCCGAGTAGCATGATCGCATGCAGTTCGTCCGAGCTTCGCTTGAATTTCTTTTCGAAGGATTCGACGAACGCGCGAGCGTCGCCGCCGTGGGTCTCGAGGATCCGTCGCGTGCGGGGAAACTCTCCGACGTACGCGCCGTAGAAATTTGCGTCGCCGCTATGCGATGCGAACGCGCAGAACACGCCCGGTCGCGTCATCGCGAGGTACATCGCACCGAAGCCGCCCGACGATTTGCCGACGACGGCGCGCCCGCCTTCGCTCGCGATCGTGGGATAGGTCGCGTCGACGAATCCGACCGAATCGCGAACCGTATGCGTCGCGTACGCACCGCTGCCGATCGAGTCGACGTATTGGGAACCACCGAGGCGATTGTATCCGTCGATCAGCGCGACGAGTGTGGGCGGCATCTCGCCCGCGCGCACGAGCCGGTCCGCCCATTGAATCACGTTCGTCTCCCAGGGTCGGGCCGCGACGAGCGCCGCGACGTCGCCCGTGTACCCGTGTAACACGTAGATCGTCGCGTAGCGCTTGGAACCGCCGGGATCGAAATCCGGCGGCGTGTAGACCGCGAGCGGGCGCGTCGACGGGTCGCCGAGCGCGTTCCCATGCAATGCGGGGGAGTCCACGAAGTGCAGGTTCACGTCGCCTTCGAGGCCGAGCAATCGTCCGAGTTCGGATTTCATCACGACGCCATACTCGCCGCGCTTCGAGCGCTCCCGTTCGGGCCGCGTGGAGGTCGGCGGAATCGGCGCGCGATACGAGGCCTCAATGATCCGCGGTATCGATCTGCGTGGAGCCGTCGCGCTCAATGCGATCACCATGATCGGCATCGGCCCTCTCATTACGATTCCGCTCGTCGTCGCAAACCTACACGGAAGCATCGCACTGTGGGCCTGGATCGTCGGCGCGGCGATCGCATGTTGCGACGGCCTCGTCTACGCGGAACTCGGTTCGCTTTACCCCGGGTCCGGCGGCACCTACGTGTTTCTGCGCGAGGCGTTCGGAAGCCGGCGATGGGGACGCTTCTTCGCCTTTCTCTTCGCGTGGCAGTTCGTGATCTCGACGCCGCTCCTGCTCGCGTCGGGTTACATCGGATTCGCGCACTACGCCGGATATTTCTGGGCCCCGCTCGCGGACGACGCGCGACTGCAAGGGATCGTCGCCGCGGGGCTCGCCATCGTGACGCTCGTGCTCTTGTATCGCCCGATTCGCGTGATCGGCGCGATCGGTGTCGCGCTCGCCGGAGTCGCCGTCGCGACGCTCGGCGCCCTCGTCGTCGCGGGCGTCTCGCGCGGTTCCGCGGCGCAAGCCCTCTCGGGAGACGCGAAGACGCCGCTCGTGGCGGCACTCCTCGGCGGCCTCGGACCGGCGCTCGTGATCGCGCTCTACGACTACCTGGGGTACGGGCAGGCGACGACGGTCGGCGACGAAGTTCGCGATCCCGCGCGCACGTTACCGCGTTCGATTCTCATCTCCGTGCTCGGTGTCGCCGCGCTCTACATCGCCACGCAACTCGGCGTGCTCGCCGTCATCCCGTGGCACGATCTCGTGCCCGCGACGCCGGACGGTCCGCCGCCGCCACTCGCGAACTACGTCGCTTCCAGCGTCGTGGAACGGGTGTGGGGAACGTGGCCCGCGCGCATCGTGACGGTCGCCGTGCTCGTCACGGCCTTCGCTTCGACGTACGGAAATTTGCTCGGCGCATCGCGCGTGCCGTACGCCGCCGCGCGCGACGGCGTCTTCTTCCGCCCGTTCGCGCGCCTGAGCGAACGCGGTCGTTTCCCGAACGTCTCGCTCGTGGTCATCGGGCTGATCGCCGTACCCGCATGCTTCCTCTCGCTTTCCGATGCGATCAATGCGCTCACGGCCGGACTCGTGATCGTTCAAAGCATCGCGCAAATCGCCGCCCTCGTGGCGCTTCGCGCGCGCGGCACGCGAGCTCCGTACCGGATGTGGCTCTATCCGATTCCCGCGCTCGTGGCGCTCGGCGGTTGGATCGCGATCTTCTACGCATCGGGGCCGAAGGCGATCGCATTCGGGCTCGTGTCGCTCGCCGTCGGCGTGCTCGCGTTCGCGATTCGCGCGCGACGCGCGCGCGAGTGGCCGTTCGCTCGCGCCGGCGTCGCGGCCCTCGCCATCCTCGCATGCGCCGCTACCGTCTGCGCGGCGCGGCCGCTCGAGGCACGCGCCGCGACGTGGGGGCACGCACGCGTCGTCGCGGGTGCCACCGGGCCCGTCTTCGAGGTGGACGGGCGTCCATTTTTTCTCTACGGCGCCGCGTTTTTTTACGATCGGTTGCCGCGCGACGAATGGCCGGATTCGATGCGGCGCTTGCGCGCGATGGGCATCAACACGCTCGACCTCTACGTCCCGTGGAATTGGCACGAGCTCTCCGACGGCGACTTCGATTTCGACGGCCGCACGAATCCGCGACGCGATCTGACGCGCGTCTTGCAACTCGCGCGCGAGTTCGGGTTCGAGATCGTGCTGCGTCCCGGGCCCGTGGTGCGCAACGAATGGCGGAACGGCGGCTATCCCGCGTGGCTGCTCGCGCGCCCCGAGTACGGGATGCCCCTGCACGACCTCCTCGAGGGCCGCTATCCGCCGACGGCAACGCTGCAGAACGCGCATTCCGACGACGCGGCCGCGGAGTGGATGCGCAACGCCACGCATATGACGTACGCGCGACGCTGGCTCGAGCGCGCGCTGCGCGCCTGCTCGATCGATGCCGACCGCATCGTCGCCGTCGCGCTCGACGACGATCAGGGCGCGTACATCGACAATCAAACGTGGCCCGCACCCCATTTCCAATCCTACATTCGCTGGCTGCGAGACACCGTGCACGGCGTGACGGCGCCGAGCGAGCCCGTGTTCATCAACACGTACCAGATGAAGGTCACGTCGTCGTCGCCCGTGTGGGCGATGGGAAATTGGTACCAAAGCGACGCCTACGAACTCGGCGAGCACGATCGGGCGCAGCTGGAATTCTCGACGAGCCTCTTGCACACGCGTCCCGCTCAGCCGATGATGGCGAGCGAATTTCAAGCCGGGTGGCTGCTGCAAGCGGACGATGTGCGGCCGCGCCCCGCGAGCGCGAGCAACACGGCGCTCGCGCTGGCGACGATGTTCGGAATCGGCGTGCGTGGCATCGTGAACTTTCCGGCGCAGGACACGCTGTATCCGAGCGGTTGGGAAGTTCCGTTCGCGAACGCTTTCTATGCGTGGGACGCCGCGCTCGCGCTCGACGGCCACGCGACGCCGCGCGACGTACCGACCGCGGCATTCGGTGGGCTCGTCTCCGCCTTCGGCCCGGAACTTGCGGCATCGCACGTGCGCTACGACGCGGCGATCGCCTATCTCGGCGCGAGCGTCCCGACCGATCGCGCGACGAACGATTTCTTCGCCGACGTCGAGACGCAGACGATCGGCGCGCAGCGCGCGTGCCGCGATGCCGGCCTCTCGTGCGCGCTCGTCGATCCATCCGTCCTCGATCGGGCGGCGCTGGAACGTTACCCGCTCCTCGTCGTGCCGTGGCCCGCGGGTACCGGTGAAAACGCCGGGACGCCCGCCGTGCGCGCGCTGTTGCGCGCCTACGCGCGCGACGGCGGCGGCGTGCTCGGTGCGGTGACGGGCGCGGATCTCGCGCGCGCCTTCGCCTCGACGGGTAGACGCCCGGCGGTTTCCGGGATGTCCGACGCGACGTTCGCGGACGACCCAACGCAGCACCTCGACGGTTTTCTTACGGTCCTAAACTATGACGACGCGCCTCGCACGGTAACCGGCGCCGCGGTAACGCTACGCGACGGCACGCGCCGCACGCTGCCGCCGTTTACGATTCCTCGCCACACGGCACTCGTGGTGCCGGTCGGCGTGAGGCTCGCATCGTTCGGATCGGGTTTTGCGACGTCCGATCGCCTCGCATTCGAGACGTGCATGCCGCGCGCGATGACGATCGCGAGCGGCGCGATTCGCATGGAGACCGACCCGCAAGACGATGGTCCCGCGTGCTTCGTGCGCGTTCGTTTGGACGATCGGACCCACGACGCGATCCTCGACGCGCGCGCGACGAAATCCATCACGATCGCGCGGGGCGGCGACGTACGGTACGCACGCGTCGCGGACGACGTGTCACCACACCTCGGCGCGACGCTTCCGATCCGCAACGACGCCGCGTTGCCGCTCGCGGCGTCCGACACGTTCCGCCCCGTCGCACCGAACGCGGCGAATGCGTACGCGGCCGACGTGTATCGCGACGGCTCGCGCGCCCTCGTGCTCGATAACGGAATCGTCCGCGTCGTGATCGCCCCGGATGCGGGCGCCCGCGCGTTCGTCTTCCAGGACGTCGCGAGCGGCCACAGCGTCTTCACCTCCGTCGGTGCGATGCGCGACGACGTTGCGATCGAACCACCGCTTTCCACGACCGATCGGATCGCCCGGTACACGCACGACGTTCCGGCCGGAACGTTCAACCGTCCGTACGCGGCGACGATCGATGCGAGCGGACCCTCGGCACGTGCGAGCGTTCGATACGAGGCACCCGACGTGTTGCCGAACGGCCTGACCTTCGAGCGCACGATCGCCCTCGCTCCGGGTGCCCGCGCGTTCGACGTCGAGGAGAACACGTCGTTCGCGAACGGCCCCGCGACCCTCGACGCGCAGCGCGCCGTCTCCGTGAATTCGCTCTCCGTCGGAGATGGTACCGACATGTCGACACGCCGCATCCTCGCACCGTCGCCCGCGCCTTTCGTGGCGGACGCGAGCGTCCGCATCGCTGCCGGCAACGTGCTCGGCTTCTACGACACGGCGACGCACGAACTCGCCACGATCGCGTGGCGTCCGAGCGACGTCGAGGATGCGACGATCCTCGAGCGTCGCTATTCGATCGTCGTCCGCCTCACGCTCTCGCGCACGCACGCGGCGCGGCTCCGCTACGGCTATACCTTCGCTTCGGACCTATCGGCGGCGAGCGCGTCGCTCGCCGTCGCGGCGCGCGAGGCCGCATCGCCACCGTGAGGGGGGCGACGCCGGGGCTGCGCGAATGCGATGTGGCGACCTCCGGGGAAGTGGCGGAACGGTCTACGCGATCGCCTCAAAAGCGATTGAGCTTACGCTCTTGTGGGTTCGAATCCCACCTTCCCTAGACCGACTAGAAACGAGAGCCGTGACGTTCGACCGCGGCCCGTTACGCGGAGACGTACGCGTTGCGGGCGACAAATCGATTTCGCATCGCGCGCTCATCATCGCCGCCGCCGCCGCGGGTTCGTCGCGCGTCTCCGCGCTCAACCGCGGCGCCGACGTGCTCGCGACGCTCGCCGCGGTCCGCGCGCTCGGTGCGCGGGTCGACGAGCGCGGCGACGACCTCGTCGTCACCGGCGGCGACCTTCGGGATCCGGCGGACACGATCGACGCGCGTAATTCCGGAACGACGACGCGGCTGCTCCTCGGCCTGTGCGCGGGACGCGGGATCGCGGCGCGCTTCGACGGCGATGCGTCGCTGCGCCGGCGCCCGATGGAGCGCGTCGCGCGTCCGCTGCGCGCGCTCGGCGCGGAGGTGACGACGAACGAGGGACGCCTGCCCGCGACCGTCCGCGGAATCACCTCGCCCGCCGGCGGCACGTTCACGCTGGAGATCGCATCGGCGCAAGTGAAGTCCGCGATCTTGCTCGCGAACCTCGATGCGACCGCGACCGTGCGTATCGAAGGCGACCGCTTCTCGCGCGACCATACGGAACGCATGCTGCGCCGCTTCGGTCGCACGATTCGCTTCGACGGCACGACGATCGAACTCGACCCCGGCCGCCTCCGACCGAGCGATATCCGCGTGCCCGCGGATTTTTCGGGTGCCGCATTCTTTCTCGCGGGCGCCGCTATGACGCCGGGCAGCGACGTCGTCGTCCACGTCGAGCCACGCAGCCATGGACTGACGCTCCGAGACCGGGTGCTGGCGATTGCGCTGGCCGAGCCGTCGGTCAGCGAGGCCCACGACATCACGATCTTCGATCACGGTGACCAGCACAGCGTCTCGCTGCACCTGAAGCTGCCCGCCGACAGCTCCCTGTCCGCCGCCCACGAGG
>Ga0116229_10009340_pt1 | contig 14976 bp, 13 predicted proteins | sample S1TSphgellanicum_3_FD_87313 | JGI IMG/M metagenome (GOLD analysis project Ga0116229, IMG submission 87313) | Host-associated microbial communities from peat moss isolated from Minnesota, USA - S1T2_Fc - Sphagnum magellanicum MG | ecosystem: Host-associated > Plants > Peat moss > Unclassified... | reverse complement strand
TTTATCACCTCTTTATTCCCCCCCCCCCCCCCCCACCCCCCCCCTTGCGGGTAACTTAAAGACAGACGGACGAACGGACGTATTGAATTAATATATAAGATATAAGATTGATGGTATAAGGTTACTTGAACAAGGTTTATAAATATAACTACAATACCCTCATTGTGTTTTCATAATGTCATTAACCATAAAATATATCAAGTTTTTAATCTCATACTTAATCCATGTTCAATATATCATGCCATGTCCATATTATATAATAAGTAAAAAAATGTATTGCAAAATTTGTCACATTGATGGTATTGAGCAAAATGTTAACCTATCCATATTATTTATAGAATATCCTCATGAGGTTATTACGTTCCTTTTAGGCTTTATTAAGGTTATGCAACACCCTTCTAGGATTTTTTAAATATGTTATGGAACCCAAAGGATTTTTAATATACCTTAGTAAGGGTATTGCATGTGTATTGAGAAATTATGGGCACAACACTAGTAGAAAATGACCATTTTGCAATTGGTCCTTGCTACTAATTTTTAGTTGCAACCAACATTTGCAATTAAAATCTTAATAGTCATGTTAGACAAATCACATTGACATTAATCACAAACAACAATGAATTTTGGATGAAAAAAAAGATGAATAAAATATGCCTTCATCTTTTTGATTAATCATATACGTATGTCACTTACAACTAAGATGCAACTTTTTTAGTGAACAATGGGAACAAGTTCTGTGTTGCCACATGTCCCAATTTTTAATAGTTAATTTTTTAAATTACTTTGAATAATTTAAAAAGTTTAATTTTTATGTTTGGATGGTTTAGATTGTGACATGTGGTGTAATAAAAATTTGCCACATGGTTTATTAATTGAATTTATCCAAATTAAATCAATATTTAGGTATTTAGGTTGAACTAGGTACCTACTTACCTATATACTTACCTACCCATTTACGCTAAACACTTATTTAAATAAGATTTATTTATTTACCTAGGCAAAATACATACTTAGGTAGGTAGGTAGGTAAGTTAGGGAAGTAGGTAGTTAGGTGTAAGTATATGAATTTATATTTTATTTTAGGTTAAGTTGTTTTATTGGCTCATCCTATATGCCCATGTTTTTGAATATGAAAATGTAAGACAAAACACCTTGTTTATATATTTTTCAAGATGAGAATGAGAGCCAAAACATATGGAATAAACATTTTATTTGTAAATTGTTTGCGACTAAACATTTTTGTTTGCAAATGATTTGCAATTAAAATGTTTATCTCATATGTTTTGGCTTTCATTCTCATCTTGAAAAATATATAATTAAATAGGTAAATGACAACTAATCAACTAATAAATAAACTAATAAATTAATAAATTAATAAATATTTAATGAATAAAATATAGAAAAATAAATTAATAAATTAATAAATTAATTTATTAAAAATATTTATTAAAAATAAATATTTATTTATTATAATAATCATCAATATATTATGATTATTCAATTAATTATATTATTAATTTCTATAAAATATTATTTTATTTATTAGTTTGATAAATAGTAATAATGTATAATTTATATTTATATTAATTTTAATGGTCTATCAACCAATTTAATCAACTAGTAATTGGCTAATATTCTAATTATTAACTATTAATTAATTAATTAATCAATTAATTAATAATTATTTCGTAACCAAATAAAATAATATAAAAATTGAAATATTTAATAATTAGTAATTATTAACTATTAATTATAGAAATTTAGTATTAGTGTTTTTAACTTAATAATATAATTAAAATCTAAAATTCCCATAATTCTTTTCATTTTAATAGTTAATAAGAAATATAAATGTAAATATTTAATAGTAAAAATAACATTAATTCAATTATTATTGTAGTTAGTTGGTAACCAATGTTACCTATTTTATTTTTATTATTCATATTACTACTTCACTCATTATAACTATTTATGAACTATCACAATAAATATTTTATATTTTTAATAATAAGTGTATTTTTCCTTGAAAAATAATTTCTGCATTTGTATAATAATTTATTAGATCCATTTTACCTACTACATTTAATTATAATGAAATACAACTTAAAATAAAAATTATATATCAATAATTGATTATAATCATTGAGTAATTCATAATGAATACATATTAATCATAAATTTGAAACATAAAAACATAAAAATGTAAATTAAATATTTATTGGTAATTATTATAATATAATAATATTCCATAATTGATTACTTATAATAATAATAATGTAATTTGTAGCTAGCCTAGATTAGTTATTTAATTATTATTATAATATATGATTATGTCACTTGTTAAAGCTATTATGATTTATTATAATTCATTTTTAAAATTTTCTAATAAATAAAAAATTAATTAATAATAAGTACATTAGTTTTTTGATAATAATAATAATACATATCATTTGCAATAATTATAAAATATATAATAAGATGGTGTGGATAAATTTGTAACATGGGCACAATTATTTGCTAAATATTTTACATAAAATTTTATTATATTCAAAATATACACTAATTAGTGCAACCATAATATCAAGGCCATTTATGCTAATAACACTATTTGAATACACATATAATATGGTTATTGATATATGTTCAAATATACATTTATAAATCCTAATACATCCAACTATATTCTTTAAAATTCACAAAACGCGCCTTTATATATATAACCTAAACCCTGTAATTGGCCAATCATTGCTACATCCACAACATTAACCATAAACACCTCCTTGGTGGTACTTCAAACCTTAAAACAAATAACACAATATAATAAGTATTGCATATGAAACTTAAAACATATTACATCATTATGTGAACGGATGAAGACACATTGGATGACAACCTAATTTTAATGGTGGCAATTCTATGACTTTGTTAGGTGAAGTATCAACTTTTTGATACTTCATTGACTTCTTTATTTTATTTACTTATTTTGCCTATTTATTTATTTATTTATTTCATTACTTTAAGTATTGTGATTAGCTAATTGACCAATTTTTACGCCACATGGTTGGGTGGTAAATTTTTACTTACTCCGTAAGTATTAACTTAACGAATCATTGATCAAATATAATTTTTTAATCGAGGCTTGAAATTCGTCTTGATTCATGCATTGTCATTCATTGTTTGGAATCGTAGATGAAAAAAAAAAACGAATGAAACAAGTGGATGAAAAAGGCATTAATTAACTTAAGCACCAAGGCCAATTCTTGTATACATTTAAAGCGTTCCCCACGTAATGGTGGAAGTTCAAGGATGAGAAATTGGAAGGGCTTCATTTATAAAGGTGACAATGTGTGCATCATAATAATATCCAAGGGTGTGGGGGGTCATTTAACAAGAATAGGAACTTTAATAAGAAGTAATGCATTAAGACTTGGTGTTCATGGATGAGAAGAGAAAACGGATGGTACCAATGAATGAAAAACGACATTTATTAAATCTGTCACTTAAGCCAATTCTTGTTTTATAGTGAACTTTGCACATTGGTGAAAGTTCAAGGATGAGAAATTGGAAGGGCTTTGTCCACGAAGGCACCAATGTGCGCATTAATAAAATCGGAGGGTGCAGGGGCCATTAATCTCCGGAGTTCGTGGATGAGAAGAAGGAACGGATGAAATGAAAGGATGAAAAAAGACTTAAATCAACTCAGTCATTGAGACCAATTCTTGTATATGTAAAAAATTCCCACATAATCATGGGAATCAAATAAAAATGAATATGACAATGTTAGAAATTTACCGACCATGAATCATTTCTGAATCATGGTATTGCATAAGGAGACCAATCTCCTTGTAAACGTCGCATCATTTTATTTGATGTAGACTTTTAGTTGTGTTCCATCCAAATGTCTTTGAATGCTTTTGCATACCTTGCTTAAATCACAAGTGCAAGGTCTTCATCATGTTCCAACTTGGCTTGCACGTTGAGAAAAATGGCCCCCACACCCCATGCAATCATGCTGAAAAGCCAAAGGATGTGGCTAAAGGCTAGTTTAATAAGTGTCAATTTAAAAACCTTAGGTGTGTATCATAAATCAACCTAAAGCCTATCCCACTCCAAGGTAGCATGCATTTTAGCCTTGGCAATTGCCTTCTATTCATTGTAGCACAACCCAACCAAAGGGTTGCTCAAGACCCACGCATTCATTGCCACATGACCTTGAACCCTTGGGCGGGCGTTCGAGCTTGTTCGGCTCCACGGTCACATTGTGGCATGCCTGCAAATGCCATATTAAGTTGTACTTGGTTATATACGATGCATCACACCCATCAACCTTACATACAAATTTGGGCCCATCCCTTGCCCAATGGACACCTTGTATGGCAACTTGAAGAAGGACAACCACATTTGAAACCAAAAAAACAAATACAATAAACCATATGTGAGAATTAACATTGTGCATGAAGGTTATTTTTACATGATGAAGGTATTGCAACTATAAATAAAAGATTAAGCACACCATGAGGGTATTGCAAAAATGGATAGATAAACAAAAACTCAAGGCGAAGGTATTGTTAAAACCCAATCTTGAAATTTGCATAGAATGATGCTAACCTTAAAAAATATATATATATCATTTATAAAGTTGTAGGATATTGTTTAAAGATTTAAAACCCAAAAAAATGCCCCATGCACCTTTTCACATGGAAAAGGAAAGTGGGGTAAAAGTTTGAAAACCACAATAAACGAAAATATTGCAAACATAAATTTGCCCAGAAAAACCCACCCATCCTTTTAAATAGAGAGGATGGGTGGATAATATATTGTACGTTAAGATAAAAATGTCACTTGCATCAATCTCAACATGTCTTATAACATGTTCAATTTCCTTTAGCTCTTAAACAAAAGCTACATTTTTTTGCTCCACTATGATTTCAATATTTTTTACAAGTCAACTTCAATTGTAACAAGATCTATTGTAGAAGTTTCCCCAACCTCAACATTCGTTTGCACTTGCTTTTCATTAACATTACATGAATCTAATGCATCATCTTCAACATTCACTTGCATGTGTTTTTGCATCCTCAATCCCTCCAAACCTCCTTCACTCATGACACCTCTCATGCCATTTGCCAATTTAGTTGAAGCCTACTCCTCTTTTCCAATACTCCTTGCTTTTATTTAGGTTTGCATCTATCAAAGTTGCAAAAACCACAAAACAAAATAAAACAAAATATCTTATTAACACCGGAAAATAAATAAAACACCCATACCAACTTTTATTACCAAACACCACTTTTTGGAGGTGACAAGTTGAAGAAAAGAAGATTAGTCATGGTGCTAGTGTCTCTGTAGGTAACAACAAAGATGATGGAAAGCTTGACAAGTTTGGGAAAAAAAAACCAAGATGATGATGAGTTGAGCTTGTTGTTGTCGTGGTTTTGGAACCACAAACAATGACAAAAAAAAACTGATGATGAAGAGTGTGGTGCTCCTTGTTGTCATGGCCTTTGTGTTTATAATTCTGGAACATAAAAAAATAAAATGATGAGGAGCGTTGTGCTCCTCATCATCTTGGCCGTCAACTCTATAGGTTAGGAACAAAAGAACCAAGATAATGATGAGCTGGGTTTGTCATCATCATGGTTTTGGAAGGTTTCTGGTTCCAAAACTAAGATGATGACAAGCTAACTTGTTGTTGTCATGGTTCTCGAACCATAGACAATAATAAAAAAAATTTGACAATGAAAAGCATGACACTCCTTGTCATCATGGCCATCGTATCTACAACTTTGGAACATTTAAAAAAAATTACGAAAAGCGCAATGCTTTTCATTGTCTTGGCCCTAAGTTGTGCAAGTTTGGAAAAAAAGAACCAAGATGACAACGAGTTAACCTATTGTCGTCATGGTTTTAAAACCATAAAGGATGACAAAAAAAAAATTAACAATGAAGAGTGCGATGCTCCTCGTTGTCATGGCCTTCACCTCTATAATTTTGGAACATAAAAAACAAAGACGACAAAGAGCATTGCATTCCTCGTCATCTTTGGCCTCAGCTCTATAGGTTTGGAAAAAAAAAACTAGGATGATGACACTAAGTTCGTCATTGTCGTGGCTCTGGGAGGTTTGTGGTTCCAAAACCAAGATAATCATGAGTTAGCCCATCATCATTGTGGTTCTTGAACCATAGATGATGACCAAAAAAAATTGACAACACAGAGTGGTGTTTTTTGTTGTCTTGGCCCTCACTTCTACAACTCTAGAACATAAGAAATAAAGATGATGAAAAGCGTCGCACTCCTCATCATTTGGTCCTCAACTCTGCAAGTTTGGGAAAAAAAAACTAGGACAATGGCAAGTTCAGCTTGTCATCGTCATGGTTTTAAAACTATAGACAATGACAAAAAAAAGAGAAAATGAAGAGCCAAGCTTTTCATCATCATGGCCTTCGCCTCTATAGCTTTGGAAGATAAAAAACAAAGACGACAAGGAGTTGAATTCATTGTCATCTTGGCCTTCAACTCTGCAGGTTTGGGGAAAAAAAAAACCAAGACGATGAGCTCATTGTCATCATTTGGGTTCTAGAAGTTTTAGGAAAAAAAATCCATGACAATGTGGAGCTCGACTTGTCATCATCATGGCCCTTGCCTTCGTAAATTTGGAAGAGAAACAAAATGATCATGAGGAGTCGAGCTCCTTGTTGTCGTGGCCCTTGCTTCTGTAGCTCTAAAAGAAAGAAAGCAAAAGTGCAATGAAAAAAGAGGTTTTGAACCAAACTTACCTTGAAGCTCCAAGCTCCTTGTAATAGCGTTCCACTCCTTGTGCCCACAGTGCTCCACTCCGAGCTTGTACCCTTGTTTCTCCTCTAATTAGTTCTAAACCCTGATCAGCCCTAAACCTTGCTCACACTGGATTTGGAGCGTTGGTGATGGAGAGGAGCTTGAACATAAAAAGGGAGGGAGGTAGATGGGCTGGTAGGAAGAAGGGTGGGAAGGGAGGTAGGTTGGAGGGTAGGTAGGAGTTCCCCCGAATTAAAAAAATGGTGGTTAGGGTGGTGGCCCCAAAAAAATTAAACCAAAATGAGCCCAGGAGAAAAACAATGAGCTCCCCAAAAAAAAGTCTCAGGAAAAAAAGGCCAAGAAGAAAAAAAAAACTATTGATCAAATAAACTGACCCCTGGGGGACAGCTCCATTCCATCCATGAAATCTCAGAACGGGATTTTTTGGATGGTGCACTGGTGGGTGCTGGGTGACTCAAGCCGGAGAAATTGGAATCAAGAAATACTGCAAGCGAAGTCCCTGTTCAGAGAATTAATAGAGTTTCCATTGCATTTGATACTGGAGTACTTCCCTACCTGCAGGGTAAAGTTGATGATGATTGAGCTGGGAGATTGCCAGCCTTAAGAAGGCCCAATTTCCGAAGGGTTTGTGAGGGGCATGAACATTGACCCTAGGAACATTCTCCAAATTGTGCACCCCAGCGCGGGAGTAGAGGTTTTGGAGACGTTCAAAAACCTGACTAGAAAGTTCATGTCACAGGATCCGAAGAAAAGTGGAGTATCACAGTAGATGCCGGTGGAAAAAAATATAAGTCTTTTCTGCAACTGATAGGCTTAAATGTGGGAGAAGTTACATTACGGAGTAGGGAGAAGGGTTGAACCACGGTGTCCAGCAAGTGAGCATACCTCGCGTGCATTAGAGAGGGAAAGTGGAGTCTCCCAACAAGCCCGAGCATGCTAATGGCTTCAAGCATTTTATGCTAGACGGAATAGGTCTCCCATGGGAGGAATCCGATTTTTTGAACGGAAACACAGGGGCACGTGAGCAGGAGTGTGTTCAGCTCATTACACCACCTCAAAATAGTCATTCTGCTAACGATGTTGCGTCTTCTAGTGGTTGGCCTCAGAAGTTTAGGGTTTAGGGTTATTAAGGTGTTTTGCTCAAGATTGAACTTGCTTCTAGACAGTTTTCTTCAAGTTAAACATGTTTTGTGGGGAAGCAAGAGTAGTTTTCCAACACAGGAATTTTTAAAAAAAATTAATATACAGCCTGACCTTTGGATGCAGAATGCGGCAGGAGTGTTGTTGTATATTCATGGGTACAATGTACCCTATTACAACGCCCTCAAGTGTGCAGCACAACTAAAACATGATCTGCACTTTGGAGGCCAAGTAATTTTGTATAGTTGGCCTACGAAGGAGAAATGGTGGGCCTATGGCCGAGATGGAAGGGTGATTCAGGAGACTGCAGCCTTGCTTCAAGAATTCATCACAACCATTTTATTGGAGAAGGTATGAGCTTCGGCCTGGCCTCGTTCAGTTAGTTTATTTATTTCAGAATAAGAATCCAATGTTCAAACTAGTTTTTACCAGGTTTTAGACATTTATCCTAAAGTCAATTACCTCTACCAACATGGAGACAGTGCATGTTAAGAGGATCCAAGTCGTGTATAATTCTCTTGACTCTTTGTTGTTATACTACTACAGGTTTCCATTTCAGAAGTTCATATCTTGGCACATAGCATGGGGAATCGTGCCCTAATTAAGGCATTGACAAATACTGGGTTGAACCCATCGGTAGTCTTGAAAAATGTTATTTTGGCAGCAGCTGAAGAACTCTCTAGATTTCAAGCCATGCTTGTTGCAATGGGCAATTCAAGCTCAGTCTGTAGCCCTCTGATCTCAGTTTATTCATCAGCTTTTGATTGGCCCTTCTTCGCATCAGAATGCTTCCAATGGAACCTCTGATTGGGAAACACATACAGTTTTCTTGGAGATTGCTCAATGTGAGGACATAACTAGCATAAGGTAGATGTGGTAGATGCATCTGGAGTTAAATATGACAATGTTCAACAACACTTCTATCATGCTGAAGCCCAAGAAGTGCTAGATGACATTGAGAAATTGTTGACTAATTTGTACAAACGTGCAGAATCCTGTGAACTCAAACAGTTCTGTTATGGCTCTGCAAAGGATGGGTGAGCTTTTCATGCATTTGTATCATCACAGTGGAAGAGCAGGTATATCAAGAATCACAAATCTTTCATCCAGGGTCTGAGATGGTCATGAGTAACAAAAAGGTTCTAACATGAATGTAGAGCAGGAGGAGACCTTAGGAGGAGACCTTACAATCTCGTAGGTATGCATCTTCTTGGAGACCCAATGGGAACCCTACTAGGATTGGTGTGAATTTGACAAGGATAATAACCTACTTGTATTCTCCCTTTCCTTTATAATTTGTACCAATAAGTATTCCTCCTTTCAACCCTAAGTTTGTAGATTACAGTGCTTCTCCATTTTGGGCTTGAATTCCAATTTTGTAAGTGAGATATGTGGCTATGATTGTATCCTTGAAGTCCATCTCTCTTGAAATTTGTATATCTTTGTTGATAAACAAACCTTATGGATAACATGATGAGTTTTAGTGAATCTTAAACCATCTAATGATAGCTGGATAACTTGCTTAACCAAGGATATTGAAATCTTGTGTGCAACAAGTAGTCCATTTGACAAAGACCTTGCCCCACCTCATGTTATACAAAGGTAAGATTTTGCCTACATTTGTTCAAACCCAATTTGACTTTATGACATGTTGATTGTGACTCCTCTAATTACCTTAGTCTTGAACTGTAGGTGTCTAACTATGTGAAATTTCCAATTTTCAAAGTTCATACATGTTTGGTTGAGATCCCTTTCATTTTAAGCAAAAAGAATTTACTTTAGAAATAATATTGATTTTAATGTCCATAATCCATAAATTCAAAATTTAGAGATTATGCCTCAAGCTTGAGTATTTTAGAATAACTTACACCCACATATGCAAAGAATTAAACTGAATTTGTGTAAATTTATTTTCATCTTTTGCCATTTTTGGTAGATTTAATATCTTAATATTGCCACATAATATCCAAGTAGTGTATAACAAATGGTATGAATAATAAGGTGGGTGTTGTAATTCAAACCAACTTTAACTATCACATTTGAAGTTGATAAAAGATTAAATACACCATATTTTTCACTTTTGGTTAAGTGGTTTAGATAGGCTAGTGATGGCCCATTTGGTCCTAGAGTTGAAAAACATTTCAATGTGCCCTATCTTTGGGTGCACCCATAGTCGTGAAAATATTAAAAGAACATGCCATTAACATTAAGAATATATTAGAACAAATGGTATAATTTCATAATCAAATTATAAGGACATATCTACATTTAAGTGAATTATAAAATTTATTTTTTCAATTGCACCTTATATTTTTTGGCACATCATTTGAAAAAAAATGGGAACTTCTAGTGGGGTGATGGGGCAACTATTGTTTTCCTATACTAAAATCCTAAATTGCCATGCTAAGGTTTTGGGTTTTCAATTTGTCCTTCCTACCTTTATTCTAGTAAGAGTTTCCCTCTTCCCCTTTTCACTTTTGTGCTAGTGGTGTGTTAAACAACAAATTTGTCTTATTTGTCTTTGGTTGCAAGTGATGATGGTCTTTTCTAACATTGAACAATATATATTTTTTTTTTTTTGGGTGAGAATCATCAATTTTGATTCTCACACAAAATTTTAAAAATCAAACTACTTTTCTAAAAAGAAATTCAATTAAAGAAATTGGCCAAGGTATCAACATTTTGAAAAAATAAATTGAAACTTTAAATGTTGGTTCCCACAAATTTAAGACCAATTAGTTTTCAAAATCAATTTTCACAAGTCAATAATCAAAAGTTCAATTATTTTTAACAAAATGATTTTTTATTACAACATTTATTTTTAAAATGGCAAAAATAATAGAGTGATTTTTTCCTCCATAATTTCATATGTCCACAACTTCATTTTGTTCAAATGAACTTTCAAATTGCTCTAACTTTTCTTTTAACTCTAGAACCTTCTCAATGAACTCTCCATCAAATTAAAAGGTCATTTGCAACCAACCCTAAGATTGGGCCAATTCTTGTTCACAAATATCAACTTTTCCAAATTGGCCGTTTGTAAATGACATCTTAAATTTGTTAATATGCAAGTTTTTTAAAAAATTCCCTTCTCAATTTGAGATCCTACAATGTTTTATATCGCAAGCCAAAAAACTAATAATGGGAAACATAGATTCATGCTTCTCCCCACCATTCAAAAAAACATTTGATATCTTTAATATCCACTTGGTATCTTTTACAAATCAACAATTATTAGCCCACAAGCTCTTTCGTTAACTCATTTGTGTTGGCAATTTGTTAAGAAATAATTAAATTTCAATGTTCATCAATCACTAGGTTTGCATAGTCAACTTTAAATTCTACTACAAGATGTAAATGATAACGACATTTGTATGCATGGAATATAATGATCTTTTGTCATATTCTTCAACGATAGCCACACTTTCTTCACTACTAATAAATTTTTTTTATGGAAAGGCTTTTAAACCTAGGATTTAACAGTAAACACACCATGTTATGAGTTTTTTTGGTTTCATATTTCATTAACAATGAAAGGAAAGACTCCAACACCTCAAAACCTCTTTGATGTTAAAAGCTATCAAAGACAACTCAACAATAACCCCAAAACCATCATGTATCAAATTGATTAAGGTTGGTGGGATTTTAGCTTCTTCCTTCAATTTCAAACACATTGTTATTGTAAAATGTAATGCATCACTTAGCAACAATGGGCCTCAAGACTAGGGTAGATATAGGAAGCAAGGAAAGTAACGCAATGTGTGGATGTTGTGAGAGAAGATTTTTACTAAGAAAAAATGCAAAAAGGACAAAAAAAATTGGTGATGGCAAGAGAAAGAAAAGACCATTGTTGAAAGCTACAATCTTGTTTCTGAGAATTATGAAACCCTACCAATAAGAACATTTTAAAACATTAAAAAAAAAATGCAAAAACCAACAAGAAAGTAATAAACAAAATGCCAAAAAGAATGTGGTTTTCAATGAGTAGAAAGCATAAATCATTGCACATTGGAGAGAATGCACATTTCAATGATCTCACAATAAACATAATGTGAGGGAAAATTGTAACTTCAACAAGCAAAAACCATATAATAATATAAGCAAATCACGTGCATGTTTTGATGAGCAATATTTCAAGGGAAAAATAACAATAAAGATGGGTACATTCACAAAATAAGGAGCCAAGGGTGCACCCTTAGTAAGAACAACTTTAGTGATGGTTTATTTTGAAAGATTCTAGGTATATATTAAGAATATTTCATTTGTAAATTGCAAAAAGTCATAAGAAAACCTTTTTGATTCAAAAATATATTACATTATACTTTTATGTGAATATGTGTTTTAAGAGTCTTTCCAAAATTATGTCATTTTCAAGTATTTTACAAGTCATTTATGAGATTTTAAGGTAGTAAAAACACTTAAAACTACTAGTTACAATGATTAATCAATGTTTTTGAAAATTCAAATTTCATTGGATTCATTTCAATTTATTGCACATGTTTTCACAATATATTAAGAACATTATCATCAAAACATATTTTTAAAATGTGCAATATTAATATAATTTTTGACATGAAAACATGAAAAATAAAGCATTGATTATGGTTCCTATGGCTCTTATCTTTGTGAATGTACCCAAATGCAAGATTCAAAGAACATTTTGTGATTAAAAAAATGAGAGCTTCAATAAGAATGAAACACCTAACAAATTAAAAAAAATGCAAATAAAAGCTACAAAATGAACCAAAGTAAGTTGCAAAATGATGACAACAATGTTAACCTATAACAAAAAGAAACCATAGAAAAAAATCACACTTAATCTAATAAGTGGACGACAAGGTATGTTCAACATTGGGCTACCCAATCATGAACCAATTTTAGGACATGTAAAAAGTCCTAAAATTTCAATTTTAGGATTTTTAAAAATTTATATTTTCATTTCTTGTTTATACAAATGGATATTTTACATTGCTTTTCATTATGCACTTTAATTTTAATGATGACAAGTTATTTGTGCTCTTCAAAACCATATTTAGACTAAATTTGATAGTTTTTAACCTTGTGACCCATATTCTTTAAAAAAAAAAAGACTTTTTGGAGTTGTTTGTTGTAAATATTGATGTACAAATTCTTTTAGTATATTACATAGGTGAATATGGCCTTTTTACATTATATGAAGATAAAAGATCAAGAATTCAATTGTTTTTGCTAGCATTTTCATGTCCTTTAAATCAATCTTTTGTCATGTTACATTCTTGAACTTTTATACTTCAAGACATAAGTGGACATCATTTTGTAGCTCAAATATTTGATTTTCTAAGACTGTTCATTTCATTTGAATGTATTCTTGAAAAAAGATGTGAAAATAGTACAAATAGGCAATATTTTGAATCCTTATGATACTTGAAAAATAAATATGTTAAGATTTTTTCATTTGTGACAATCCTTTTGGGGTAACCCGATCTTGAATGTACCCAACAAGTTCCATCCAGATTACAATGTGTTCACAAAACAAGAAGTTAACAAAATTACACAATCGTTAATCAACTAAAACTATGGGTTGCCAAGGATTAGCACATTCTAGCATCAATTTCTCAAACACAATTGGTTCTTTCAAGGCCAACCCCATTGACACTGGACGCCAACAACCCATTTTTTGACATTCCCAATCCCACAAAAAGGTGCAAAATTGATGCCCATCACATAACATAGACTCACCCAAAGCAATGCATAAAGTTGCTTCTAACTTTTTCCCTTTGCCCATCTAGACCTAGTAATTCCACAAACATTCATATGGAACTTCTTTTAACAACTTTGCTAAAGAGTACTACAAAGATGAAACAGTGCATTGGATTCCCAAATCCTTTCCCAATGTAGAACTTGACAACAATTCCAACCCCAAAGTTCCCACTTACATGGGTATTTTCACACTCCCAACAACACAATGATCACTCAGAGCTTGAACAACAAGACATTCACACCCAATAGACTTGGCCACATAGACCACTCATGACAACTTGTCATCATCTCCTTGGTTCAACCCTAACATCTGACTTCAAGTCCTGCATTTCCTACATAAAAACATTATGTGTAGTAGATCTCCAGTACTTTTAATTTGGGATTCATAGGATGAGGCATTCGTCCTCCACACCAAACAATGCAAAGAATGATCTCAATACAAACATAATTGTCATGTGGAGCTCAAAAAGAAAAAAACTATGGCATTTAGCTCTTTTGCCCTTGACACCCCCTTAGTAGTTCCTCCACATACTGCAAAAATCCTTGTTGTGCTCTCCTAAAATCAATCATATTGCTCCCATTTTAACCAAAAAGTGAAGAACGCTTGTTCAAACTCCAACTCCAAGTGCCGAAAAATTCAATAACCCAACAACCCTACATAAACAACTACAAATAAAACCACATCAAAGAAAAGAAACAAACAAAAACACCCCATAATCCATATTGTCCATACACAACCGTCCATTCCCTCAACTTCGAATGATGCCAGCCAAGCACTAATGGCACTGCTGAAGTGGACATCCCAAACAACACTTCAGCCCTAATTCCACGTCAGAAACCTATTGAAAGCAGTACTCTTGCAGCTTGTACAATCTGCTTTGAAGGTTAATGAAAAAGTGGAAAAATAAAGAAAAAACTGAAAAAACCAAAACTAACTTTCCTTAAGCATAACTTTCTTTGAGGTCCTGTGCTCATGGCCAGTAGTAGGCTGAGGGGAGGGGCTTGAAATCCGGAAGGGTCTAAACTGGACCCTTTTCCTTTCTGTTAGATCCTGGCCCCCGTTAGAACCTGACCGTCCAGGCCAAAAGAAAATTATGCGCAAGTCTTTACACCAGGTAAGCCTCGGACACGGGGCCCTACCCGACGGCTACACATGATTGCAGGGATCTGAGTCAGTCAGTGCGCCTGATGGTATGCCAGTGGTTAGTAGTCCATCCTCTGCAGGGAAGGGGGTCGTGGGATCAATTCCTGGGCCCTGTACTGAAGAAAATTGCTACTGAAGAACATTGAAAACCGGGTTGCAT
>Ga0116229_10009337_pt1 | contig 14979 bp, 11 predicted proteins | sample S1TSphgellanicum_3_FD_87313 | JGI IMG/M metagenome (GOLD analysis project Ga0116229, IMG submission 87313) | Host-associated microbial communities from peat moss isolated from Minnesota, USA - S1T2_Fc - Sphagnum magellanicum MG | ecosystem: Host-associated > Plants > Peat moss > Unclassified... | reverse complement strand
TTGTAATTATATTTTGTCATTTTTACAACTATTCACCATTCTTTTCAATTTATTATTATCATTGTGACTATGATGACACTAATTTGTAACTACTAAATTTTCCATCTTTCCATATTAATTAATTTTTTGAGCTTTTGAATCAAAAATAGCCTTTTATGTCAAAAAAGTTGAAAAAATAGTTGTAACATGGTTACCTCACTATGGTGTACCTATACTTTTGATCTACATTGTGATATTTTGAAATGGGGTATATGATATATCTATAGATTATATTACATTCATGACATAATAAGTATACATTTAGGATATATTATAAATGATTTTTAAGAAAATATTTAAGTAAATGAATACATGAATAGGTTCGTAAACAGTAAATATGTACGTAATTAAACTAGGTTAATTATTCGTGAACAAATTACACATAATTAAAAAAATCACTAATTATTAATTATATATTATATTTAATAGGTAATAACTATTATTAGTTATAATTTTTTAAATTAAATTGATTAGTTCATTAATGCCTTTGAATTATTTGATAATCATTAATAATATTTTATTATTAATTCCTTATTCTTATGTTTAACCAACATTTTATTTTCCAAGGTTTAGCCAAGTTCTAATTTAATGAATATTTAACAAAGGTTTGGATGTGGTTTAATTAGTTTTTAACGAAAGTTTTGCCAGAATTTAACCAAATGTTTAACCATGACTTTGTTAAGTTTTAATCTAACTAGTATTTAAATAAATTCAAATTTACCCAATATTTCATTTAACCAAGATATGTTCAAATATGAATTAAAATCTTGTCAAATATGAATTTATCCAAAATTTAACCAAATTTGAATTCAACCAATGTTTAGCCACAATTTGCCACATATAAGTTTCGCCAATATTTAAATAATATATGGATTTTGCCAAATTTCTTTAAATTTGAATTTAACCAATGTTTAACCAAAATATGAAATTACTCAAAGTTTTGCCAAATACGAATATAGACAATATTTAATTAAAATTCGATCTTGCCAAGGTTTTGCCAAATTTGAATTTAACCAATGTTTTATCAAAATATAAATTTAACCAAAGTTTTGCCAAATATGAATTTATCCAATATTTAGCCAAAAATTGGGTATCAACAAAATGTTGTCAAATTTTAATTTAATTAATGTTTAACCAAAATATGAAATTAGCCAAGTTTTTGTTTTTATTATTATTTTGTATAATAAAAATAAAGTGTTTCTTTTTCACTTTTATATTTTTGTTTATTTGGATGCAAGTTTAAAGTTTGGAGAAAGAAGATACACCTCATTCTTTTTCAAGTACAGTTTTCTTCATTATTATAAGTTTTTTTTTTTAATTATTTATTTGATTTCTTCATTTTTGTAAAAAAAAATTCTTTTAAAATTATTTTACTGTATTTCCCTTTCCTTGTTTCATTTGTTTCCATTCCTTTTTTATAGTCTTTGCGTTTTTACTTTTTTTGTGTTTATGTTTGTTTCATGTTTTTATTTTTTCTATTCTTATTTTGTCTATCTTCATTTTTTTTCTATTTTATTTATTTATTTATTTTGTTTCTAGTGGGTACCTGTGACCTTCGAACACGATGAAGTCCCCTGTTTTTTTAAACTTGGTTCATGTTTTAATTTTTTTTTTTAAACTTTTATCTTTTTTTATTTTTAATCTTGGATGAAAGGACGGATGATGGGACGGATGACGGGACGAATGGATGGAAAGGATGACCGAACACCACCGCAAGCGAACAAAACCAAGGATATTATATAAGTAAATTAAGTATAGTGAAAAAAAACGAAAATGAAATCACCTAAGGATCCATCGAATGAAATGATAACAAGACCCAAATTCAAGTCAAAATTTGATGACTTTATGCCATAAAAGAAACATCATTTTACTTATAATGTGTGATATGCCATGATATAGAAAAATGACATGTGATAACACCATGGGGAAATGTTATATGGGTCAATTATGTAACATGTAAAAATTATAAAATATGGTACATAAGATTTTTGTACATGTCACATTAAATACCCCAAACTATGTTCAACATTTTCCCAATTATATTCAAAAAATTTGCGCCCATATTGCAATGAATACATAATCATATCAAATCCAATTTTTTGTGTGTGCAATAAGAATTTGTTTTACAAAATCTTATGATTTGGAAAACCAAAAGATATTATATATGTGTAGTATAGTGGTGTACAACACCAAACTTTTGTTCCTAAGTTGAACAACATAACATATAATTATATGTAAAATTCATCAATGCAGTTTGGAATTTTTTACACAAGGTTAGCCCATCATTCAAACTATGAACTTTTAAATTGTCATTTTTTGCATATGTTATGTTGGGGGGGACATTACAACATAAATATCACATGTTCAACTCCACACACATGCAAGCTTATTTGAACATAGTGAGCAAGTGGAGGTATCAAAATATTAAATTATACCATCATTTACATTTGTTTCCCTCTCAAAACTTGATTTATTATCATTATCATTATGGCTTTAAAATGTAATGAAAAATCACCAGGAATAAAAAGTTCTTATGTGAATTTTGTAACATGTTGTAAAATTAAATTTGTTCTCATAAATAAAATTATAAACTTGTAACAAAATTTGTAAAACTACACCTAATATTTTTATAATATTTTTTTATGGTTCAAAGATATTATTAGTGTTAGCGAAATGAATGTTTGTCAACATAATACCAAATTAGCATAGTGTGCAAATATTAGTTTAAGATATATTGATTTACCTAGCTCCAAACATTTAAAGTGTGTGCATTTGGAGTTTGTTGTACATATAAAATTTACATTATTTTCATCTTTCAACTCCCACATTGTCATATTTTGTAAAAGTTACGAAATGGAGAGAGCACATTAGTTGGATCACATTACAAATTCAACTCCATATGTGTAAACTTATTCAAACAATGTAACCAAGTAAACACAAGTACCAAACATCTTTGGTGTATGCATGAATTTGAACACTATCATCTTTTGTAGATGTTGTGTTGAGGAAAATTGTTACGTAAACTAACATCAAAAATTGAATTTCATATGTATGTGGGTTTAAGGTTGATTTGACAAAGCTTGAATTATTAATATTGACCTTTTATTATCAATTGTAATTCTTTTGTCTTCACAAACATCTATATATTATCAACCAATATTCATGGCTAACTTCAAATGTTTTGAGTGTAACATTTTTTTTACCACTTCTCATCAACGTGATGGACATCATCAATTGGAGCATTAATCAACTTGTTAAATCCATACTATCACTAGTCGAATTACTGTTAATTAGTCGATTAATAACAAATTTTCTTACCACATTAATTATTGCACAAGGACATTTGGGCGCAGTGATAACCTAAGCTCTTGATGTGGTCATCACTACGCCAAAGCCACATTCCGGCGCCTACCAAATTAGCGGCCAAGGTTTGTCGATTCAGGAAAAGGGAAGTATAAGTGATACTTAATGTATGGAAATGTTTTCCATTTGGTGTAGTTGATAGTTAGTATATTGAAATGTGTTACTTGTGGAGATGTGGTTATCACTGCGCCCAAATGTCCATCTCCACAACAAGAGCTTTTGCCAATGGTCCCATGGATCATGGTTGTCAATGGATATCAATGTAAGGCATATGGATGTGCGTACTATTGCACTTCCAAAAAAATTGTTATCAATCATCATTTGATCAACCATTTTTCTTACCAATTAATATTAGTTATCAACCATGTCAAATGCAGCGCCTTTTCAAAAAGGTCAAATACACCGCATATTTTGGTGTTGACCACCAAAATATGGAACCTATAGGTGACCAAACGGCGTTCCAACTTAAGCAACAAGTATATGTTTCATCAAAGCCCACTAATGTTCAATATTGAACATGGCACAAAATCCATCAATTTTTAAATTGAGTCCATGGCTCAGATTGTCTCATTGGCACAAGTTAGCTATCAACCACACCATTCCAATAGGTACCCCATTAAACCATATCAAACAAACAAGCGTGTTTTTAACCCCGATCAATGGGGAATTCAATTTGGATTGTTCAAACATATTCGGAGAATCCATAGACCATGATTAATCATGTGCCATATCATTTAAAATGGTCGGTTGTTTCTATTGAAGATTCCCATGTGGCCACGATGGGGCTCAACTAACTTTGGGTGCCATCCACAATAAGTAAAGATTGTATGTTGATGAATAAGTTTTTCATTACAATGGTCTAATCAAGAGATAACAACCCGATGGATGATAAGCCATTTGTCAATGTTCTTAACAATTTGCATTTGGATCTCATAAATGCACTAGAGAATCTCATTTTTTATATCCAACATTGACAAGATGCAAACAGAGATGATGAAGATCTTGTTCACATCCATATGGTGTTGTTGCACATTTGATGACTACCAACATGTCCAATCATTCAATAAAAGGTACAAACTAATTATCCAATAGTGAAGTTCTTAATTGTGAATAATTTAAAATTAGACCTTTCATCAACCAACCTTGCCTTGGAACATGTTTGACATGTCATAGGTCCCATAACCATTCTCCAATATTGGTGGAGATGTACAATCGTCATGCAACTTGTGCGTCCAATGTGGTAGCCTAATTACCCAACCATCCCCTGGTGTGAAACTAATGAGTGGTTTGTTTACATTCGTGACAATGCCAAGGACACACCATTCAATAGATTATGGGAGACTATGCACTTTGCATGCACAATGAATATATGTTGTTTGTGAAGCCAATGCAATCATTCATTGCTAGTTTGCATGGAAATATCCATGCTGCCCAACAATACATGAACATTTGGGCCATTCAACAAAATGCAACCATGGATGGCCAAAATGTTTCCCATTTGGTGGCCACTACATTCCTCGAATATGCAAATCTTGATTTAAGGATTGCAAATTATCATCATCTTGTTGCTTACTTTAGTAGTGCGATTAAACAAAGTTATTGCATAGAATTTCCCATTGACGAGACATCGTGGCACTCTTCAACCATGGCTACACAACATTATGTCAATTATTCAAATGATCATAGATTCATAATCAATGTTTAGTCAAAATATGAATTTAAACAAGGTTTTTGACAAATATGAATTTAACCAATATTGAGCAAAATATTGAATTTTGCATAGGTTTTACCAAATTTGATTTTAACCAAGGATTAACCAATTTGAATTTTAAAAAAGTTTCACCAATTTGGAATTTAATGAAGGGTTATCCAAATTTGATTTAACCAACATTTAACCAACGTTTAACCAAATTAGAATATTGTCAATTTTTTGCCAAATATGAATTTAACCAAGGTTTAGCCAAATATGGGTTTAATTAAAGTTGAGCCAAATTTGAGGTTAACACATGTTTATGCAATGTTTAGTTTAACCAAATTTGAATTCAACTAATGTTTTACCAATTTTAATTTAACCAATGTTAATTAATGTTAAATTTAACCAAATTTTAATTTAGTCAGCATTTTGCTAAAATTTTATTTAACCCAAAATTTTAATTATAAAAAATGGGAACTAGTCACAAATTGCATACAAATGGTTAATGGATGAGACCATATATATTGTGATTACATCAAAATGAGTTATCATTTGTAACTAAACATTATATGCAATTTCACTTATGTAACTAATGGATTTTTAGTTGCATATGTTCATTGCAACTTGTTTATAATTGCAAATTATAGTTGCAAATTGACATTTTTCTTTTAGTGTTTTTGTATGGTTCAAATTAATCCAACCACTTGTAATATTGTACTAATTTTTTTTCTACATTACCAATTGATATAATTGACGTTTTAGGAATACAACATGTTTTTTTCAAACCCCACATGGTTTATGTTTTGTTTGCAAATACAACACATTTTCTTTCAAACCCCAAGTGGTTTATGTTTTGTTTGTAGTTTTTTTAGTAACATTTTTTAAAAATTACATCATATATGTGTTTTTCTAACATTTGCGATGTTTGTGACAATTTTTTTAACAACTTTTGAGGTTTCTTACAAACATGTGTTTCTTTCAATATTTCTAACAACTATGGAAATGTTAAGAGATCCCATTACGGATTACAAAGAAGAAAAAAAGGATTCGTCACTATAGGTTCCATTTCTTGTGGGTATGTATGAATATTGTTTTAATTCTTCTTTTTTTTCTTTTTTTCCCTATTTCGTTTTTTTGTTTTTTTTCTCTTTCATTACCCCACCTTATTTTCCTCTTATGGTTATGGTTTCTTTTAAATTTTTGGTTATAATTATATAAATAACTTGTAACCTACCCCTACTTAAGCTATTGAATAAAATCAACAATCATGGTCTTAATCTTAATCATGATTTGCTAAAAATAAATAAACAAATAAGAATAATAGGGTGAAAAGGATGTGAATCAGATAATGAAATTGTGATGAAAAACCTACTAAAAAATTATTTCAAAATTTCATCAAAGGGTTTTTTTAACCAACTCTTTCCATTGTTCCATTTTTTAAACATTGATTCAATTATTATATTTCACCAATGGTGGAAGAAGAACAATTTCAACATATTGAATATTTCACATCCTTATATTCCACTATTTCCTTCTCTTACTTTCTAAAATGTACCTTGATTTTTTTAAACTTTTGAATGAATCATTTCATAGAATTTACCTATTTGATTTTCATAGCAAATTAAGTCTTGATATTATGTATTTCTCGTTAAATTTTATTTCTTGGACAATGAAATGTTGTTTTTCTCTAGGAAAAATGTAAGTCATTGAATTTGATTATGTTAAGTAATTGAAGAATGCAAAATTGTCTATTAATCATATGTATTATAGGTTAAAGATTATGCAAAGATATGATAAGTCAAATCACAATATTTGGATTGAATTTTTTATGATTTTGTTTAATTCATTCATTCTTGTACATTATAATTGGCTAGTTTTTGTTCAAGTTCTTAGTAATGTTGATGGTTTGGGATTTTGATTTTGGGACTTGTGTCATGTAGAAAATATTCAAATAGACATTTGTAAAATTCTGAATTTTGATGTCGAACATGATTGTTTTTAAATTCTCTTAGGAGAATTGGAATTTCAAGACAATTACTAGTATGTGAATAATTTCCAAATTAAACTACAACACATGTGCTTGAAATGTTTTAGGACTTTGCCAATATCATAGATTGCCACCTTGGTGGATTTGTTTTTTGGAACATTATTTACTTGTTTAATTTTTAAAAAGGGTAATTTTTTTAATGATTGACAATTGACAATGTAACATTTGTTTTTCCATTTATTTCTTGAATGAATTTTATGCATTTTCTTTTTCTTTTTTTCAATTCGAAACATTATTTGTTTGCCACCTAGTTCAGCCACAAGGAATTAGTACTTGTTATTCTCTTTCAATTATCAAAAAGGATATTCCCTTTGCCACCCAATTCGGCTATGGATGTTTCTTTTTTTGGTTATTGGTTTTGAATTTTACAAAGATATGTTTTTATTTGCCGCCCAATTTGGTTAGAGAAATTTATTGTTTTCATGTCTTCTTTGGTTTAACATAGAGAATTTTACAATTGTCTCCCAATTTGGTAATGAAAATTATTTTGTGTTCATTTTTACTTAGAGATAAAAAAATTCCATATATTGTTCAATTTTATTACATGGATATTTGTTCAATTTTGTAGTGATTATGATGGTTTGGGATTTTGACTTGGGGTTTGTTGTCATGCAGGAAAATATTCAAACATACAATTTTGAAATCTTGAATTTTTTTATCCAATGTTTTTTAAATTTATTCTCCTATGATAATTGGAATTTTAAAACAATTGTCGACTTGCAAACAATTTTCAAATTGAACTACATCATTAGTTTTCAAAATGCTCTATGACTTTGCCAAGGTAATTAATCATAACTTTGGTGGATATTTCTTTTTGGAACACATGTTATTTGTTTCATTTTTGAGAAGGGAAAAGCTTTTAATTATTGACAAGTGAAAGCAAGGTAAAGTATGCCCAAAAAAATCCATTGACATAGTCATAGTTACATTTGTGGCATAAACATGAAAAAACCTATTCAAAATTTCTTTAACTTTCATTGTGAAGCAATGGTACACTCCATTGAGTTTATCATAATTTACACATAAAGTGTGAGGAATTTTAATATAAGAAAAATGAATGAAAAATATGATCTCAACTAGTTTGGGTTTCAAATTTTCAAAATATTTTTATATGAAAAATTAGTAAAATATCACTCTAATATGAAAAAAATTAAAACACATTGATACATATTAATGTTTTATCCATTTGAAAGCATAAAAAATCAAATTACAATTGTAATTTCATCATACTTTCATATACTTGTTCAAAAGTGGGACACATATTTTCCTATACTTGTATTTCTAAAAATGTAATTAAATGCATATCAAAACATGCAATTTTTTAATATTATACAATGAAGTCAAAGAACTTCTTTATATTGATCATTAAAATAAAAAAATTCATGAGTTCAATGTATTAAGGTTTAATTTATCAATACTTTCCACAAAAAAATCAACTATCCCTTGTTGGGATAATTTACCATATTTTCACCCTAACAATTGATAATGTAACATTTGTTTTTCCATTTGTTTCTTGGATATATCAATATTATGCATTTCATTTTATTTTTATTTTTTTGTTTTTCAACAAGGAAGATTCTTCGCTTGCTACCCAATTCAACTGCAAGGGATTGGTACTTGTTAATTTTTTTCGATTATTAAAAAGGATCTTCCACTTGTCGCCCAATTCAACCATATATTTCTTTTTTTGGTTGTTGGTTTCATGTTTTGCAGAGATCATATGCTTTCATTAGGTGTTTGGTTTGGGTATGGAAATTTTTTGTTTTCATGTTTTCTTTGGTTTAGCATATAGATTTTTCCACCTATTACCCAGTTTAGCCGTGGAAATTGTCTTTGTGTTCATTTTACTCAAAGGTAAAGTTTTTTCACATATTGCCTGGTTTTATTACATGAATATTTTGTTCAAGTTCTTAATGATTTTAATGGTTTGGGATTTTGACTTTGCAACTCGTTGTCATGTGTGTAAACATTCAAGCAAAAAATTGTGAACTTTTTTATTATTTAATGTGATTATTTTTTAGTCTATTAGGACAATTGGAATTTTAAGATGGTTGTTGTATGTAAACAATTTCCAAATTGCATTACATAATTGGTGTTGAAAATGCTTTAAAACTTTGCCAAGGTAATCAATCACCACCCTAGTGGATATTTATATTTGGAGCATTGTTTGTTTGTTTCATTTTTTAAAAAGGAAGATCTTTTAATGATTGACAATTGACAATGTAACATTTTTTTCCATTTTCTTTTATAATCAATTTTATGCATTTAATTTTTTTTAAAATTTATTTTAGTAGGGAAGATTCTTCATTTGCCACCCAATTTGGCCATGGATTTTTTTTTTTTTGGTTATTGGTTTTGTGTTTTTTAAAAAAATGTTTTCACTTGCCACCAAGTATGATTGTAGGAATTTTTATTTTCATGTTTTCTTTGGTTTAACATAATGAATTTTCGTAATGTTTTTAATCCTAGCATAAACCATGTTTTACAACTTAGCACAATTTTGAGGTCTTTTTATTAAATGAAAAGTTCCTTGTTCTTTTTAGTCATGTGTTTTTTTTCCTATGTAGAGATTTTTTATATTCATCTTCATTTCAAGTCCCATATGTAAACCTTTTTTTATTTAAAACTTTTTCAATTTTAAAATGACATTTCCCTTCTTTTGTTAAATTTTTTTGGTCCTTTCCCTTGATTGCTTGGAGATATGTCAAAATCCTTGATCATTAAATTTTTTAACTATAGCAAATTTGATGGTCTATTTAGTCTTCAATTTTTTTGAAAATCTTGCATAGTGATTGTGGTTGTCATTGTTTCCCAATGTTTGTTGAATCCGATCATGGTCATGTTGTTCATGCTAGTTTATGCATCTTTTCAAGACTCAATTTAATTTAACTTTTTTTTAAGGGTTAAAAGTTTAGAATGGATTTCCTTTTTCACTTATCACCTAAAAAAACTATTGAGAAAGGTCTCAAAAAGTTTGTTAATAAATAAGGGCTTTTAAGAGTTCAAAGGATCTTGAATGAATGGAAAGACAAGGTTTTTCATTCGAGTAGTAAAAGACTCATCTCCTACATATCCCAATTGTTTTTAGTTCTTCTTTATTTTTTAGAGGAATTTGATCACCTTAAAATGTCTTCAACATTCCTTTGCTTTCATTTATATGGATAAATGTAGGGAAAATATTTTTTTATGTTAAAAAAGTTATTTCTTTAATTTTTTTCTGATATTTAATTCTCATCAAAGGTCTCAATTTGTTTTGAGTTTAATATCTTAAATTTCCATCTTTCTTATAATAAGGTTCATAATTGGTGAAAAGTGTGCACCCCATCTCTAGTTTATATGTGTTGTGCCATGGAAGTTTCAATACAACTATTTTACATGTGGTCAATGATCTTTGGGTTTCCAACCTCAAAAAGTTTGATGTCCCTTTAATTAATAATTGGATCTTCAAAGACTTCAAAGGAGTAATGGAAGTGATCACAAAATTCTTGAATCTATCAAGATCTAGGTTGACAAAGTTTTCCCCTTTTTCTTACAACAATTTGATTTAACAAATTTTTATACCAAGGCAAATCTTAACGCTTGTATGAAAATTTGTGTCTCCATATTGTGAATTGGTCTAGGTACACCAATAAAAGGTTCATTAATTTGGATAGCTAAAAGTAATCATACAAGTGACCATCATTGTATTGGTTTACTTTTACATAGTAAATTGTATCGATAGTGATGTATCAAACTAAAATGAAATGGGGGCATACTTATTAATTAGATCCTATAATATTTTTGGAAACGAAACAAGAGTTGACTAAACAACATGGTTTCTTGTGCTTTCATGAGATATCTCCTTTACTATGTCAACAATATTGGTCTAAAACACAAGGGTAGATGAAATCACGTTCACTATTAAGATTGTCTCCTTGTTGATCTCTTGTGTTGATTAGGGTGTATCCTTAGTTCATCCTTCAGTTATCGAAATTCAATCACCTTCTCTATAGAATTTGTGTTTGTAAAGGTATTTTCAAGTTCTTTCATAATTATTAAAATTTATTTGGATACTTTTGGCTCCTCAAAAGCATGTTTTTGGGAACATGTATCATAAATAAATTTGTAATATGTATCATAAAAGAATTTGAAAATTATGGCTATGAACACATGCACACATTTTCAACCCAAGGAATGTGAAACCTTTGTTGGATTTTCAAAATATCGATGTTAGTAGCATTGGCTTTGATTTTTCAACATATATTTATCAACATACAATGTGTTTACATAATTTTCATACATGATAATAATAGTATAACTTGTATGTACAACAAACTATATAAACCAAATAAATAAACATATCCATAGTATTTACCTAAATAATAAAATATATAATAAATCAATTTGAGAACTATGGTTATGAACATTTGCATACATTTTGAACCCAAGGAGTGTGAAAACTAATGTTGAACAATTCGTCAGATTATCAAAAAACAAATGTTAATTTAGATAATTATTTGAATGTTTGGAGTAGGAAATGCAAGCTTTAAGAAAATAGGTAGAAGATCTCAAGGTGGTAACTTCTCATGTATTGCATGTAAAAGCCATGATGAAGGATTATGATAATTTATAGTTGAAGAAAGTCGTACTTTCAGCCCAAATGTTTAACCTTAAATAAAAGGTAAGTATGAAAAAAATTAAGACGTGAAAACAAATAGAGGAATATGTTCACTAGTTGGTGACTAATTATTTTATTCCTTACAACAAGGACGAACTATTTTATTTACAACATATTTATGTTTTTGATGATGGGAGAATTGAGTTCATTGGTTGAAATGAGCCAATTTTCATTAACATATAGGTATCCAAGAAACTGTGCATATCAGTGGCAAAGGAGAAGATGAGGTTGGAAAAGTGACCAAGGTAGCCACTAGGATTTGGTGAATAAATTTACAAAGGATATTGGGTATTTAGATCATGAAGGCCACATTGTTAGTTGGATGGAATGTCCCTATCCAACAATGTATGCAACATTTTTACATGCCATTTACAAGAAAAATGGTGCAAAATTATCTAAAGGTACTTAATTTTAGAAATGGAAACATTACAAAAAAATTGAAAATCAATGACTAAATTTGCAACTAATTTGTAGTTGTAATGGACACATGTAATAAAAATACAACCTAGTCACTTTAAATAAGTAGTCACAAAAGACATGACATGGCCATGAACTTGAAAATGTAGTCCATTTTTTCATCTATTTATATATATTATAAGTTTGAAGTTGTAAACAAAGGATATGGGATAAATTCTAATGAAAGGGAAACATTACAACCTACAACACTATCACATCATGTGTCCCATACAAAAACACTATTATATATCCACACAATATAATTTTTCTTAGCTATTTACTACCTATCCTAGTTACTACCTATTACCTATAAACTAATCTATCATGTTAATTAATCAATTAATATAAAAACACTATGACATATCCACACAATAAAATATCTACAATTTAACCTACCTAATACCTTAAGTACCCAACCTAATTAATTAATTCATATAAAAACATGATCACATATTCACATAATAAACTAATATTTAACCTACCTACTACCTATCCTATTTACTACCTATTGCCCAATCTATTAATTAATTAATGACCTAGCTTACTAATTATCTACCTAGTTTAACTAGGTCTAATTTTTTAGCCTAATCTACTAGCTACACCTTGTAAACCAACCTATTACTACCTATAGATAACTTAGGCCAATTAACTAAGTATGCAAATTAAGCTAGGCTACTAATGTACATAAACAAACTTAGTTTAACTTAAACCATTAAAATTATTTAACTTAGTTTACCAACTAAGTTATAATAGTTTTTTCTAGCAACCTAATAGCTAATAAATTAATTTGTACACTTTAAATTGCAATAGAAAACACAACACGTGTCATTAATCATTTATGTATAGTTGCAAATATAGTTACAAAAGCAACTTTGTTGTCAATCATCAATGGATGCCACCCATAATGGATGACATATGTTCATTTTTCATTAATATTTTCATTTAAACTTTTGGTAATCATTCATTATAGTCACATGTATGATTAAAATTTGGATTTGTTAAAATTTTGTCATATATGCAACTATGAACACTTGCAATTAAGGTGCCACATAGGATTGGTACAAGTGTAGTTGCAAATTGGGTTGCTTTGGACAATATTTGCACATTAATCATAAACATATGATCTTAATGGACAAGATTTCTTCTAGTGAAAGGTATTTAGCGAATATGAAAATGGATGGAAAGGCATTCCATGGAACTTTGAACAAAGAGGTGTTGCTGAAGAAGTGGTTTCCCATAGCAAAGGAATTGGAATTACTTATCACAAAAGCAAATGTAATGGAAGAGAATGACGATGAAGGGGGGAAATTGAAATCATGACAAGACAAATTCCTATTTCAATTCCTACTAATCCTATAAAAATTGGGGTTTTGAACAAACCCAATTTTCCATTTGGGAATTTTTTTAAAAAAAAGAGGAAATTCAATGGAAAGTAATGCAAAAGCTTGAAAGACCTTAAACAAAACGGGTGGTGTGGCAATTTAATTATCACCAAAAACAACGAAGCAGGATTTGAATGCCCTTGTATCCATGTATTTCAAAAATTAACCATCACAATAACCATCCTTTATATCTGTATCAATCCTTGAACCAACACATCTTATGCCATGGTGGTCACTATAATAGTAGGAATTGTAGCAACATCTTTTGTAGATAGACCAACTTCTCAAACTACAAGACTCACCAACATGGCAAAATTCCAAACATTTTTGGATGTAGCTCGTGAGCACTTTCTCTTGGCAACAAAAGTCATCAACGATTTCCAAAACCTATATAAAACCAAGGAAGGAACCAAACAAGGTAAATGTAGGGCAAATGATGAGTTAATGCATAAAGAGGTCTAGGTTAAAATCTTGCAAGGTCATTTAAAAGGAAGTCCAATCCAAGGACAATGTTGGAAAAATGTTGTATTGTTTGATATTTGGAAATGCAAAACCTACATGAAAATCTTATGGCATTGAAAGTAGGATTAGAGGTTATAAAACTGAAAGTTTTGCACCAAATTGAAGCCCATGCCAAACTTGTCACAAAACATAAACACCTTTAAAAATTTTATTGCAAGACCTACATGATTTTATTGTTAAATTAGTAAAGAGATCCCATGAAATAGAAAGAAATGTGGTAGTGTTACTAAAGGAGAAGAAGGACAATTGGGAGCACTAGGAAGCTACTTTCAACTCCATTCAAAAGATGATAACTCAATTCAAGAAGGAAATAGTAGAGGCTCAATTTGGAGCCACAAATCAAGAGTTAAAGATTGAAGCATTAAGGAAGAAGATAAATGAGCCTAAAGCTCAATTCATCCCCATTTTACATGCACAAACCTAGTTGAAAAATTATGACAATGTATGATTGGAAAGGGCCTTGTTATCAACCCAATTGTTTGATCTCCAACATAAGGCAAATAAAAAGGTGATAAGGTGAAAGCAACTAGAATCCAACACCCAACAAATTGTGAGTGACTTGTTTGCAAATTATAAAAAAAATGCATTTTTCTATAGGCAACATCTAAATGTTTTTAAATAAACGTATCCCAACTTTGTGTTTAGACTAAAAACTCTGCTAGAGACAAATGATAGGTCCTCAAGCCTTGATATCACTTCTCATGAATCATCGAAGTTAAATGAATGAAAGGTGATCAAAGTGAAATTCATTAACACAAAAGAAACCAAAGATCCTATTTATTAATATGTCACCTGAACTAGAGGAAAAAACACCAAAGTT
>Ga0116229_10009336_pt1 | contig 14979 bp, 17 predicted proteins | sample S1TSphgellanicum_3_FD_87313 | JGI IMG/M metagenome (GOLD analysis project Ga0116229, IMG submission 87313) | Host-associated microbial communities from peat moss isolated from Minnesota, USA - S1T2_Fc - Sphagnum magellanicum MG | ecosystem: Host-associated > Plants > Peat moss > Unclassified... | reverse complement strand
TTTTTTTTTTTTTTTTTAGGTTGGTGGATGTGGTTTTTTTTTTTTTTTTTTTTTCAATTTCATGAGGTGGGTGGATTGGCGACCCTCCACAAGAGGACTTAGTCCTCTCTGCCGCCCCCTGGAAAAAAAACTAATTTGTGATGGAATATTGCCCTTTTCAATTTGATTTATGGCATTTTGTAAAATTGCACACAAGAAATATGGCTAACATCAAGATATTAATAAGTAAATGTTTTTTTAAGTAGTCTGAATAAATAAAAAATTTGTGCATTTTGTTTTGCATTGTAAGTTATAAATTAAGAGACTTTGCTGCAAATGGGGGGGAAAAAATTTAATTAATTAAAAAAAACATGAATTTAAATCTATAGTGTTCCTAATTCAAAGGCCAGTAACAATTGATACAATTATCCATGTAATTACAAATCAAACAAAATATAAAAAGAAAATAAAAATAAATACAATTTGGAGTTTTCCATATAATTAGTTACAGAATCCAAAAAAAAAATTAAAGAAAAAAAAGCTGAAAAAGAATAATAATAATAATAATAATACTACTAGAAATTGGAATTTTCCATATACTTAGTTACGAAATCCAACATTTTTTTAAAAGAAGAGAAGGAAAAAATAGATGCTAAAGGTCCGGATGGCAAACAACATACCCGACGGTCGGGTTATTTCATACCCGGATGAGGAATCATACCCATCTTGATACCCGGACGTCGTCACCCTCCCCTCGCCCTCTAACCCTAATTCTTCCAAGTCCGGTTTCCGAACTCCCTCGCAGCGACGACAAATTCGGAGTCGTCTGCGGATGAGTAGAGAGAGAGAGAGAGAGAGAGAAAAGAGAGGGCGACAGAAGAGGAGTGCAAAAGTTTTGGATGCCATGGCTATCGCTTCCTTCAATCCTGTTTCGTTTTCTGCACATTTTTCTGTCCTCCAGGTATTTCCTCTTCTTCTTCTTCTTCTTCTTCCTTCTGTTAATCTTTGGTTTTTTGTTTTTGGGGGATGTGTTTCTCTAATTAAGACTGTCCCCTTCGCTCTTTTTCCACATGGGTCGTGTTCGTTTCTGTACAATTCAAATCCTCGCACTATCGAGAGAGCATGAAATGTGAAAATTCTTTTGGCTGCGTTTCAATCTTCTTTTGAAGGAAGGAACTATCCTTCCTGGGAGTCAGGACTAACGATTCTACGTTATTTTGTGTATATCGTCTTCCTCGTCTTGCTCTTAATGAAGAGTTTTCGTAGTAGTCGTCACTTGAGCTAACTAACTATTCACATCGTTGAGAATTTCTTTTAGAAAATTCTTCTCAGCAGCATTTTTCCATGAGTTCTTGGTGTTTTAAAGTCTTCATTGGAATATCAGCATTCAAAACATAAGTGGCAAGAAAGATTTCTTGACGACTCTGAAGGGCTTTCCCCATTTAGGGTTTTAGGGTTTGAGGGTGGATTCCCGGAACATAAACCTAAACCCTAAGCCCTATTGACTGCATTATGAAATGTTTCTTTTTCTAACCCTTTTTTCTATCAATGTCATGTGCTGATTGTGACAAACTACAATATATTGTCCTGTTGGTGCCATTTTGCTTGGCAATTTTTGGACTGACCATTATCACAGTTACTGCCATTTTACCTTCAATATTGTTGAATTAACAATGCAATATGTAATGGGCATGCGAGTCATTCTTTTGCTGACAACAATCAATCCATGTAAATTTGGCCAGAGTGATCTTGCCCAATTTTTACCCAGACACACTGTAGTAGATCTCAAAACACAATGCTGATTACCTTGGATGGTGAAATAGCAGAGGGTGAAATGCAGTGTACAACCACAAGCTGAAAATTGGTCTCTCTATCCAGCTCCATGGAATCCTCTGAAAATTAGCAAAAGAGGTCTGTGCTCAACTGCTTCAGTGGCCAACCCTGGATTTTTTCTTCACTTTTTTTCTTTGTTTTGATCAAATACAAGAACATGAAGCCAAAAGCACAGGGGTTAGAGGAGCTCATCCTCCTCTTGCAGGCAGTTGTGGGTCCAACCAAGGCAGTCTGTATTAGACCCAAGAACAATGTGGAATCTCGAAGGATTATACTTTGGGTCAACTGCCTTGTTGCCCACTTTGCAATTGTTGGCAAGTGTTGATATCTGTTGTCAAGGACAAGTAGTAGTAGGCATGAGGGTAATAAGTTGCTTTGGCAGAAATTGGCAATCAAACATCTTACTGTTCTGTTCAGTTTTTCCAGGGTGTTTCAAGATGAGGTTGAAGGCTGCAGAGTTGGTCCCTCCTCCTATCGATAATGACTTGCATGTATGACTACCTGTCCACTTTTCTTTGAATGACAATTCCCCTCCAGGCAATGTAGATACTCTGCCTAAATCAGCAAGTATGAGAGCTAAACATCTGATCAGTTGCTTGCATGCCTGCTTTGTCTGTTTCATTGTCACTCTGGAAAATCAGATTGTCCATGTGATAGCCTATCTTGTGTTCCTTTGTGGTTTATCATCACTTCTCCTTGCATTCAACAAAGGATCCTGATGTGGGTGCTACTTGGTAAAATGAGCATGAGAGCTTGTTTGCTTGTTTCAAGCATGTCATGTCAACAAGTGGTGGGCAAACAGGCCATCTTGAGCGACATGGGTGCCACCATTTCTGGAGATGGAACAGTCCAAACTTTTGGCAATGATGACGAGTCTCTTGAAGCAGCTGAGTCTAGTGTTGCAGTATGCTTTCCATCCCTACTTCTGTTTTTTTTTCCTGTTCTTCTGTTTCTCCCAAATGCCATGAATGAATGTCCTTAGAAAATGTAGATAAGATCAACAACTGTGAAAAGTTGGGATTCTTTCAAGAAATCTCATAGCAATGAAATGTTTATAAAATCAAGGAATAACTCTGTAAACCCTAAACCCTAAACCCACACTGGTGAATATGACTAGTTTGATGACGCTGTTGTTTGACCTCCTTTGGGATATTGCGAGTTGAAATAGATGAATGAATTTGGATAATGGTGGCAGGTAGTGGAGATGTCTCATTTTGGCAGGCTGAGAGGTATGTTGCAGAATTGAGGAAGAAGTCCAGGTTAGGCCACAGTTTTTCACTAGCTACTTGTTGGATAGTGTGTTTGGTGTTTTCTGAAAGCACATTGACTAGCATAAATGCTATTTCTGTTTATGAGTCAGTCTAGTCAGTCTTACAGATTGGATACTGGTTTTTCTTTTTTTAATGACAATGCCTGATCTGCTGGTGCTGAAACTGAGGATGATGATGATAGGTGTTATCTTGGCAGAGAACTGTCTGGAAATACATCTCAACAGTTTGTTACATATGGGCATAGAGAGAAGCTTTGCATGAGAAACTCACTTTCCAAATCTAAGAAATTTGAGGAAGCAGCCATTCGGAACTGATATTGTGGTGTAGTTACTGGAGAGGATCGCATACGATTTCTTCATAACCAAAGCACTGCTGATTTTCAGTCTGAGAAGGAAGGCCAGGTAATAAAGCCTATGTGCTGCAAAATTCTTTACTTACTATGTTTTGCAGTGCTCGGCATCCTAGCAGACTGCCCACCAACATTGCAATCTTTCCCTCGCCTACAATTCTTAACTTTAGGGTTTTGGTTGCATCGGATATATTTGGTATAACCAACCACCCAGTAGGAATCTAAGAATCAATGAGTTGCTGTAATTGTAGAAATTATTAGCTGCTTTTTGCTCAATGTATTGAAAGAAAAGAAAGAGGCAAATCAGAGTACTGAGAGATCAAAGAGGATTTGTGCAGGGCTGTGATACAGTTTTTGTCACACCAACAGGAAGAACTGTGGATTTGGTTACAGCTTGGATCATGGTGCACTTCCAACACCCTTTTATTGAGATGCAAACTCTTGCTCAAATATTAATTAATTAAAAAAAAAATCTCCTTTGGTTTCTGAAATAGTTTGAAGCATTTCCTGGTTTTATATGAGATGAGCCTCCACTTAACAGCTTAAACTTGCACTCGGCTCATGTACCCATCGAGTCAAAATTAATGTGTCAAATTTCATGGAGAAAATGTGTGTGTGTGTGTGGCAAACTCTTCAATTTGGTGCAGAAATCATCTGTGATCCTTTTTGTATCACCAACAATGCGTCATACTCTTCAGGCTCTTCTGAACAAGTAGGGTCCTTCATGCATTGTCTTCTTTACCTTAATTTTTGTACTGTTGTGGTCACTCTTAGCTTCACTGTGGTTTTTTTATCATGTCTTTTTTGTCCTTACTAGCTGAGTTCCAGTCTTTTTGCCTGCCACTCTGAAAGTCAGGGTGATGGGACTTGACACATTTGTGGAATGGACAAGTGAAGGGCCAAGGTCATTTGAAAGAATTGCCATATTGATGGGGTTTGAGGTTATTAGGTACATATTCTTTGCTGACAAGGTGGAGGTGGAGGATATCACAGACAAGACCCATTTCTTCTCTCTTATAGGGCCTCACAGCCATCGGGTAAAGAACTCACTCTCCTTTATATAAAGACCTGGCCTGATCATAGACCAACAGGTCTGGCAAATAAAAACATTGGGTATGCCATTGGCCAACTAGACAAATTGTAAATACCAGAAAAAAAGCATGAAAGTGGCAGCACATTCTACAGTACAGGTGCAATGGGTTATCAGATGCTTTTAAGCAAACATCTATCTCACTTCTAGTACAATCTGCAACACCTGAATTTGTGATAGTTTCTCTGGTATAGGTTTAGGGTTGGTGTGCGGTGAATTTCCCTTTTAGAGCTAATCTGGTATTTCTGGTTGTTGCAGGTGTTGGACAAGCTAAATCTTGGAGCAATCAAGGACCAGCCATATGGCACACACATGCATTATGCAGTGAGCACTAGTTTGTATGCACTCCTTCAGAATCTGTCGATGAGAAGAAAGAACCAGAGATTTTACACTGTGACCCAGATCAGAAGGAATGACTGACAAATTCTGAAAGAATAGCTGAAGACTTCCATTTTGCTGGGCATATTGTAGGTGGAGGGGACACCGGTCACAGTAGGAGTAGGTGGAGGCTTGGCAGGCCCAGGGTACTCAATTATGCTTTCTACAGATACTGCAGGCCTTGTATGGGAGGCCATTGTAGACGCTGGTGCTGTCCCTATGGGTAGTTTGGCCTGGGAGCACCTCCGTGTTTGGCAAGGTAATTAATCGATTCCTTTTTTTCTCCACAAAAGCATGGAGTTCATCTAGATTTCAACCAATGGGTGTTAGATTCTCTTGCATATCATATCCTGAGAGATCTACTTTTGGGAAAATGTCCCAAATTCCAGAGTTGTAAGAACCAACCCCTTGAGGCCCAATGTTTCTTCTCTGTTCTTGATGGGTTACAGAGTTGGAAAGGCAGCAGCTCTGATTCAAGATCAGCTTATGTTACTACCATTCCTATTGGGTGTTTTTATCGCAGGAAGGCCAGTCCCTGGAAAAGAGCTAACTGATGAATTCAATGCTCTGGAGGCAGGCCTGTGGAAAACTATTTCTCTGACTAAAGGTGATATGATGCAGCACATATGGTATTCTCAGTTGGTGTCGTGTTTTTTTGCTGGTTCTATTTTTTTTCCACTAGGAAATGCTCAATTGGTAACTACATTATGAAAACAGCCATGTGGGAAGGCTTGGTTAGGAATAGTACAATAGTAACGCTACTAAGAGTGAGGAGGAGGACAAATTGCAGGTTGTTATATAGGGCAAGAGACGATAGCAAGGTTGATTACGTATGACAATGTGAAGCAACAGCTATGGGGCGTGCATCTTGATGGCCCTGTTCAGCCTAATACAGTCCTCTATAAAGAAGGTGTTAAGGTAAGCAAAAGTTTTATAAGCTCTATATCAATGTCGTTTCTTCCCAGCAGTTTTCAGCTGACAGAAAAAAGCTCACTAAGATGTTTTTGTATCATTTTATTTCTTGTATTACTGCATCTTCATTTGTGAAATGCTTTTGCCTAAAGAAAGAAAATGAAGCAGAATTATTTTGTGGGTATTGTGGTTGTGGAGATCTCTCTGCATTTCGGAACTGCTTGTGCCTAGAAAAAGAAAAAGAAGCAGAATCCTTTTGTGGGTATTCTGGGTGTGGAGATCTCTCTGCATTTTTCCATACATACGTGGGTATCCAGCTAAGAAAAATGAGTACAAGGAGGATGCAGGTAGGAAAATTGACAAGCTGCGTAGAGGCAAAGGAGGGATCACAACACAAATATATGGGCCTGGCTTACATTCGCAGGCAAGCAGGAGGTGCAGGTCTCAAAGTGGAGATAGAAGAGGGTATTTCAGGTGTGGTTGTTGATGTTCCATTTTTGACACGAAGTCTTCCTCAGTAAGGAATGAGGAAGGTTGTCTGCTGCCAGAAAATTCAATTTGAGTAAAAATGTTTGTGTGTGTTTTTAATTGTCCCCATGTTGTATGTATGCACTTTGCACAAGAGAGAGTGCTGATTGCCCTGGACAAAACCCTGGAACAAGGATGTAAATGGGTCTTTATGGAAACTTCATTTTTGCAAAACATGTATACAGTTGAATAAGCTGAAGAAGTTTGATAACTTTTTGGAAACAATATCTGATTTAGATCTGCGAACCCATTTTTCTCTGTGGGAACTTTGTTGAGATGCTTCCAATGCTGTGTATCAACATGAAAGGAATATACAGAGCTACATTAGCTTGGCAATGGCCCCACATGAGTTTTCATCTATGGTGTGGAATTTTATAAAGCACCGGAAGATGGTATCTGATGCTGGCATTTTGGGGAAAAAAAAAAAAGTTTGTGAATAAAGTCAAGTATTCAGGGTGAAGGTTCTTCTTTCTTTCACAGGGACTAGTCATTGGTATTATTTTACCCTACCACTTGTTTGAAAAGACGGGCCTCAAAACTTTGGCCTCTCATTCTTACTGGGATTCAGCATAAATGGAATCTATGGCTAAAAGTTGATTCTCCATTTAGATGCAATCTGACCCATGATCTGTTTGGTGACCTATCAGGCTTTTGAGGGAGGCTTTTGAGAGGGGCCTTTCAAGGGACCCAGTAAATACCCTGATTTGCCGGAGGAAAACAAGGTTCTGGTTTCTTTTTCTGCAGACAGACAGAGAGTCTCCAGCACTGGTTTTGATTCATACAGGGTGGGTAGTTTGCTTTCAAGTCATGCCTACATGTGTTGAAACCCCATGAAAGCTTTCTTCTTTATCCTATGGTTTGGAACAGCTGTTATCAACTCTTATGGACGGAAAGCATGCTTTTGAGAAAGAGCAACAAAGGGGGTGTGTACTATGTATCTGTGAATTGGCTTAATCTCATGCATCTCTGGCCTTATTATCTCTGGCTTGATACTGGCTTAATCTGACTTCAAATCTTGTGTTGGGTTTAAGTCTCTCCTTATTTTACTCCTTGTATTGGGTAGTACTAGTACATTGAAGAGACAGTTTCTTCAAGAGAGAGTATGTGGGTGTGATGCAGGGATGAAGAAATAGAACTAATTTGAAATCAATCCTGAGCAAAAGCTTGGGGTGAAGCAGGACGAAGAACTAGAACAATTTGGAAATGAAATTCCAAGGAAAGCTTGGGGTGGTGGTGGTGGTGGTGGTGGTGCAGGAGCAAGATACCACACTAGAAAGTTGGAAAGGAAAAATCTGGAGGAGGGAGAAAAAAGCTCGGGTGATGCGAGAAGGAGCAAGCAAAGGTGAAGTGAAGGTATATGGAAATATATAGCAGCTGGGAAGGGAAGGACTCAAATGGGCATCACCTTAATATGCTTCCTAGATTTGGGCATGTAACCAACGACACTAGGAAGCATATTATTACCTTGTGTCCATTACATGCCCAAAACATGCATAACAACAAGACCCAAATTTTTGTGTCCAGGCATCATTCATCTTTTTCTCCAAAAGATGGACTAGACCAGAGGGCAGAAAAGGAAAAAAAAAAAAAAAAATTAAATAGGACCCATTGCAATTTTAATGTCCTCTTTGCATTGCATATACATGTGCTACAATATACCATGATCCGTTCACTTACTAACACCATTCACCTACTAACCTCATTCACCATCCATTTGCAAAATGTATGGTGAGGACGATGGCATGGGGATAATGGCCAAACGGATGCAATTTGTTGTTGAAGGGTGAGGATGATGACATGGGAATGATGGCTGGAAAGTGGATGTGAATGTTGAAGGGTGGGGAAGAGGGCAAAATGGATGGATGCAAATGTTGTTGAAGGGCGAGGATGATGACATGGGAATGATGGCAAAAGTGGGATGTGATGTTGAAGGGTGGGGGAAGATGGCAAAACAGATGCAATTTGTTGTTGAAGGGTGAGGATGATGACATGGGGAATGATGGCAAAATGGATGCACATGTTGAGGGGGTGAGGGACTTGGGGGGGATGATGGCAAATTGGATACAAATGTTTGAGGGGATGATGGATGTGGGGATGATGGCAAAAGGGACGTGAATGTTGAGTGGTGACGGACCTGGAATGATGACAAAATGGAGGTGAATGTTGGAGGGGGGTGAGAGAGAGAGGGTGGAGAACAATGGCAAAATGGATGCAAATGTGGAGAGGGGTAATGGACATGGGGATGATGGAAAAAAACAGATGTGAATGTTGAAGCCTGAGGGGTATGGAGGAAGAAGGATAATGAAAAATTGTTGGGTAAATAGGTAAATTGGTTTTATCATTAGGAGAGAAGTAAGTGAGAAATATTATAATAATAATAATAATAATAAGTATTATTATTATTATTATTATTATTATTATAATACATGTGGCCCAAAACAAAATCCCACGTTTCAAAGTGAGCAATCTGGGTACTTAGTACTTCCTTCCTGCAATTCAATAATGAGAGGTTCCAAATGATAAAATAAAACCTGACTAGTATTGGTATGTGGGTTAGGGTTAGGGTTAGGGTTAGCCCTACCTTTTTAAAATCCTGGAAGGCCAAAAAAAAAAGCTAACAACATGCTCAGGAGTCAGTAGTAGTAATAGTAGTCAGGAAGAGGAAGAAGAAGCTCCCTCCTGCAATTTCAATCCAGAACCACAATTTCTTCAATCCCAACATGTGTACATTGTCATACTTTACAAACTCATGTTTGACATTAATTAATTCATTCATTCTCAAGAGGACAAGTCACACAACAAACAAAAAACAACAAAAGTTTTGACCTCTCTCTCTCTCTCTCTCTCACTCAAGTTTCAGAAGTTTCAATTCTCAAAATAGCTATACTTATACTTATTATTATTATTATTATTATTATTGAAATTTTGGAATAAATATTATTTCAAATTGAAGCTGCCATACCCATTTAGTTCAAAAAAGTTATTAAATATTTTGACAAAAATTTGACATTTATTTATCAAATGGTAGGTAAGTAGGTAGGTAGGTATAGTTTCTCCTTGGAATATTGCCAATAGCATTATTAGCCCAGGCAAGAAATGGTGCTCACCATTGGACCAACTAGTTTGCATGTGTCCAATGAGGTGAGCCAGCATGAGTTGAACAAGACCCAGTTTCTTTCTTTATCATCATCAAAACTTTGCAAAACTTCATTTATAAACACATCGTTGTTGTTTTGGTTTTTTTTTTAATTTTTTTTTTAAAAATTATAAAAAAAATTAAAGGGAGAATTTTTAAAATGTGAAGTTAACACAAACTAGATGACAAAATCTCTTCATCTCAACCAATCACTTGTAATAGGTTGATCATAGCGATGGGAATATAGGTTGATGGAGAGGTATAAGAGTTTAAGGTCAATGTTGGGTGCATATCACTTAAGGATCATTTCACACCAATTCTCTTTATTTTAATTAATATTGAGATTCAAAAAACCTCAAGGTTTAAAAATAAATAAATAAATTTTTATCAGTGAATATTCGTTATATGGTTCTTTCTATTATCATAATTGTTAGATACAAGAAATTGGTCTTTTGATTAATATCTATATAACTAAAAATTAATTAATTGGTTACAATGAACCTAGCATTAAACTTCAACCTAAACCTTAACTTAGGTGGGTTGTTAAGCAATTTGACGAACTTAAGGTTGCTAGCTCTTTCCAAGAATTGCCTCCACAAGTTTTTTTGAACCACTTGATATTTGCCATGGTCACCTTAAGTGGATACCTCCTTAAGGGGTGGGATATGGGAAAGAACCACTTAGATATCTAATGGCGTTTCGTGTAGTGAGAACATTAATATTTGCCCAACACTAAACTATTGTAGAAAATTTGCTTAATGAATTTTGAACAATGAAAGTAGGGTGGAGAGGTTGGTGAGCAAACACTTAAACTTTCAAAGAACATGCATTCATTCTCTTGTCATCTTCAGCCTTGGAGGTTTAAAAGGTCTAAGTAGCTTTGTACCTAGTGTCACTATAGTTGTTTATAGACCTTTATTTGGGTTTGAAACAAGCAAGATAAAATCTCATTTGATGGTTATAAGTTAGGCAATGTTTGTTAACAAGCCATCTTTTGAACCATTTGGATGTTTGTTGACCCATGGGTGTTTGGTGATTGGTGTTTTTGCCCTAGTAGATAGTAGACCAATATGAAATATTAAAACATTTCCATCACACACTCCCCTTACAAAGGCCATATGAACAACATGGTGGCAATCTTAATAATGGGCTTTACCAAAACCCTACTTCCACCACTATTTTTTATTCGTAAATCGTGCAATCTATGTTACAAAATGTTCGTTGGACTTTGCATCATAGTGCACAATATTGGCCTCAACATTTTTGCTTTAGGAATGTTATTTTGTAGGCAAAGAATCACATTTGTGCATGTGATCCTTGTTGATTTTGCTATTTTTCCAATCACGGTGGCAACACGAAGATGCAAAAGTTGAAAGAATGATGAAGGAAAAAATTTTGTGGTAGAGGAAGGAAAATAGTTCCGCAAGAACAAGAACATGTTTCACATCTCCCAAGATCCAATCATTGTAAATGGGCCAAAAACCCAAGCTTTCTAGGAACACATAACATTATATTACAAAAACAAATAGGCCTATTGATTGTGGATAATGCTTAATTAGGAGCTTGAAATCAAAATGTGACTTGATAAAACACAATGTCTTTTAATTTTGCAATAATCATCATGATGTTATTGCATTAAATGAGAGTAATGTTTGTAGTGAAGATGTTCTTCATAAAGCTTTGGAATTGTACAAGCCTAAACACTCCAAGAACACATTTTTCTTGTTCATTCATTGTTGGTTTCTCATGGCTTGTAATTTTTTGTGAAAATCAATCATGACTAGAATTTGAAGGTGCTTGTGATTTTTTTGTGCATACATTTATTAGGTTATATAAACTTTGAAACATTAAATGATATCAAAAATATTTTGTATTTTGATGTTTCTAATCATTGTATTCAAAAATAAAATAAAAATGTAATGGTGTTTCCTTTCTTGGAACTTTTTGGTCATGAACACAAGTTTGAAACATGTTTTGATATTTTTGTTTGGATTTTTTTTTTAATACCTTTGATAATATATATATAATTATAATTATAATTTAATACATATAATTTACTTATGAAGTTTCAAAGTTTAAGAATGTGAATCCTTAAAGGACCATGACAATTGAGGTAAATTTGTATTGATTTTCACTTTTTTCAATTTTAACAAAACCTTAAGTTCATATATTTGTGCATATAATGAATAAACATGAAAAGAAAATCTACAATTATGAAAACATTTGAAGAAAAGAACTCAAAAATAATATGTAACCACTTATGGTTCTTCAACCATTCCTAGAGATGGCTCCTAATGTTATGACCCAATGATACTTTTGCCGCCTTTTAGGAAGAAAATATTTGTGATTTTGTTGAGCCTTGACAATGGCCAAATCTTGATGGTGCTTACATTTCTTTGCGAGCTTTGATGATGGCATACTTGAAACATGCACCAAAAAAATAATTTAAAAAAATCAAATGATTGCAGTTAATGTGATTACATGGCTTGTTGTTACTCGAATGCTAGCGTTGATTTTGCTCAAACAAACACATTTCATGTTAAGGTTTGATACAGGGCTCTGGATACTACTATCGTTGTTGCAATGTGTGTTTGGATTTGGAGGGTAGGTAACCAATGGAGAAGAGGGCCTTATTGTGTCTTCAAAAAAAGCCTTTGAAGTTCCAAAAAGCTTGAACTTGGTTGCTAATAGCTACTACTTACTCCTCTTCCATTGCTTTCACTCTAGTGTATGCGAAGGATGATCTTGTAATCACAAATCTTACGAGTCCTAGAAATTTATTAACTCCGGTGTCCAATCTTTGCATGATTGGCATTAGAGTGTTCCATTTATATGGAACTACTCCACATATCATTGAGAAATTATGGGGGATTTTATTTATTTTTCCTTCTTTTTTTCTTCTTCTTCTTCTTCTTCTTCTTCTTTTGCCAGATGAATTAAATGTGGAGCTTGGGATACACAATATTCACCATTACTAATGGTGATGAATCCATTTAAGTGCTGGAGGGAGTGTAGCCATCAATTTTGTGACTTTGCAACGGCCTGTATGAAGTTAGTATAAACGGGTGGCCAAATTTATTTGAGACAATCATATGAAATTGTAGAGAATGGCAAATAAAAATTGGTGCCAAATTTATTTTGAGACAATTATATGAAATTGTAGAGAATGGCAAATAAAATTGGTGCCAAATTTTTATTTGAGACAATTTTATGAAATTGTAGAGAATGGCAAATAAAATTGGTGCCAAATTTTTATTTGAGACAATTTTATGAAATTGTAGACAATGAAAAATAAATTTGTATAGAACGGAAGCAAAAATGGTTGCAATTTGAAATTTGCTACACATAGCCTATTCTTTCACCGTTGCAATTCGCAATAAGTTGCAATAGTGAAAGATTGGGCTATGTCAAGAATGGGTAAGGCGTGGATGCCTTGGGCTTTACTGAGTGTAAAGACCTCCTCCAATTATTATTATTATTATTATTATTATTATTATTATTATTTTATTATTTTTACTCTTTTTTAAAAAAAATTCCCCTTTGTCGCCCATTGGGTATTATGGGAAAAAGGAGAGTGATCCTACAAGTGTTTTTTTTTTTTTTTTAAATGCCCATTCAAAAGTTACACTACAAAACAAAACAAAAAATAATAATTAAAAAAAAAATTACACTACATTAGTTGGCCTCCTACTACACTAAAAGTTTTTTGGAGCAGGTCTTAATGGTTATTAATTAGGAGCTTTAAACAGAAACCTTAATAACATCATAATACTAGTGAGTGAGTAGGTTTAGGGTTCTTCAGGTTTCATCCAAGAGTGCGAATACACATTTACATCATGGTCAAAATCTTGCATATACTAGTTTGTCGAAATTTCTCATCACTATAATTTACTTGGGTGTGCATCCAATTTTTATTTATTATTTCAATAATTCATTGAGGGTTTTGGAATAACAAGAACGAATGGGTTTTTTTTTTTTTTTTTTAAATTCAATTTCATGGAACTATTGGTGCTTTGATTTTGAATTTTTCAAATATCTGGAACCGAGGGTTATAAATAATAATATCCTCAATCAAATGGATATTTATTGTTTCACTAGTTGTCCTTTCTTGAGGAGTGGCCATGACAATTGTGGCCCAAGCAAAGGTCAGGCTACATTGTTGTCAATGTGTTTCTCTCTCTCTCTCTCTCTCTTGTCACCATAATATTTGGATAGTTACATTAGAAAGTCGATGACTTTTATTGTCATTTAACTAACATGGCATGATTAGCTAAGGACTTTGGAAAGCTCATTCTTTTTCAGTTTTAAATTCATTTTTTTTATAAACAAAAGGGTCTCAGTAGCTTTACAAAGAGTTCAGGCAACTTCTATGTTGAGGCACAACAAACAAGCCCCAGCTTCAAAATAATGTAAAGACCAAATGAAAACTACATATTAGACTTATGCCTAAAGTAACGCTGTCTTCACTCACCCTCTGTCTTTGGGCCTCCTCCTTTCACACCCCCTCCTATCCCCTCTTTCTTTCAGTGGTATCTGCAAAGTAATGAAATTTTACTAAATCTCAGTAATGAAATGCTGCAGTCTCAGTATTGTAACACTCAGTATGTGTTACCTATTATGTTCCCGAAGTCTTCCTGAAACAGGCACCTGGCAGAGCCAACTATATACTCTGATTGGAAATCCATTTTGGGGGTTTCAAAATCATTAGATGCATATTATGTTTTGTCAGACTTATTATTATTATTATTATTATTATAAATGACTCTTATTATTACTATTACTATCATCATCATCATTATTATTATTATTATTATTTTCTGGTGTCAGATTCTTTCCTGGATGTGGATGACAACAAATGACCCTTCCATTCCCCCCATGCTTTTCTTTAATGATATCCATCAAAACCTGAACAGCCAAATCATTCTGGGTTTTGACAATTTGTGTGATAAAGGATCAGGTAACCATGTGGCAAACCCTAGTTAATTTTTTGGGGCAGGGGTGGGGGTGGGGAGGATTTTTTTTGGTTTTTTTATGCTCCCAATGTGTTCCCCAAAATGTTCCCAATAGCATTGTATTTTTTTTTATCTCATTTGTTTTGGCCAAAGTTGAACTTTTTTGTATACATAAATATTATATAAAGGTGAGCCAAATGGAAGCACCTCTCAACTTCTATCTATCTTGGGGGAGTGCCCAATTTTTCAAAAAAATTGACAATGAGCCAATCAACATGACTCCTCCATTACAAATAAATAAATATACTAACTTTGGGCGCACCCTCGATTAATTTTAGTGACGAGAAATTTTGAGGAATTTTGTATAATATTTTGTATAACGACTACCCTCTTTCCTATTGATTTTCCTAATAAATCCTTGTAACTATTTCACTCTTTTTTCCCTACCCATTGACATAATATCAAAAGAAAAATTAAAATGTGCCTTTTCATGTTCATTATATATATTAATTCAAATTAAATTTGACATTGACATAAATAATAATGAACTT
>Ga0116229_10009334_pt1 | contig 14983 bp, 7 predicted proteins | sample S1TSphgellanicum_3_FD_87313 | JGI IMG/M metagenome (GOLD analysis project Ga0116229, IMG submission 87313) | Host-associated microbial communities from peat moss isolated from Minnesota, USA - S1T2_Fc - Sphagnum magellanicum MG | ecosystem: Host-associated > Plants > Peat moss > Unclassified... | reverse complement strand
TTAGCCATTATGTTTAGCCATTTAATCACTAAATAAATTTAACCATTGTATTTAGTTGTTAAATAACTTTAGTAATCAAGTTTAACCATTGAATTTAATCATTAAATAAGTTAGTCATTAAGTTTAACCATTGGATTTAGTCGTTAAATAGGTGTAGCTAATTAAGTTAACCATTGAATTTAGTCATTAAATATATTTAACCATTAAATTCAACCATTAAATAAGTTTAGCCATTAAATTTAGCATTAAATTTAACCAATTACTTTCTTGAAATTTTGTAACATATGAGATTAAAAACTTGACAAAATTTGACATCTTTTGATTGGTGTAGTCCATTGGTAACGACTTGTATAGTGAATTATGTTAACTAATATGTTTATTTCTATGTTTTTAAAAATATTATCTATGTTAGTTTATGATATACCCTATATTATTTTAAGTTACTTTAATTATTCTAACTTATATTTTATGTTATTATAGGTTATTATAAAATATTGTACCTTAAATTATTATATGTTATTTCAAATTATATTTTAAATTATTCAAGGTCATTTTATTTTATGTTATTATAAATTATTTTATCCTAAACATAATAACTTTAAAATAATCTAAAACAAAATATAACGACCTAAGGTAGAAATTACTTAGAATAGAAAATAATAACCTATGAAAAATAATTTCAAATACCCTATAATATAATAACTACCAATAACCTACAATAATAGTTGTAATATAACATATAATAACCAACATTAACTTATAATACAATAACCATTAATAAAATAGCCATCAAAACCACCAATAAAATAACCACCAATGGCTTAAAATGGAATAATCATTAATAACCATTAATATAATAGCCACCAATAGCCATTAATAAAATAACCATCAATAACCATTAATAAAATAGCCACCAATAATCATTAATATATTAATCACGAATAGCCATTAATAGAATAGCCACCAATAATCATTAATATATTAATCACGAATAGCCATTAATAGAATAGCCACTAATAATCAGTAATATATTAATCACGAATAGCCATTAATAGAATAGCCATCAATAACCATTAATAGAATAGCCACCAATAGCCATTAATAGATTAATTAGGAGTAACCATTAATAGAATAGGCACCAATAGCCATTAATAAATTAATCATGAATAGCCATTAATAGAATAGCCACCAATAGCCATTAATAGATTAATTAAGAATAACCATTAATAAAATAGCCACCAATAGCCATTAATAGATTAATCAGGAATAACCATTAATAGAATAGCCACCAGTAGCCATTGATAGAATAGCCACCAATAGCCATTAATAAAATAGCCATTAATAGCCACCAATAGCCACTAATAGAATAAGCACAAATAGGCACCAATAGAATAACTATTAATGGCCATTAATAGAATAACCACCAATAACTATTAATAGAATAACCATTAAAAAATATTAATAGAATAAGCACTAAAAAACATTAATAGCCACAAATAGAATAGGTACCAATAGCCATTAATAACCACTAATAACACTAATAAAAAAAACCAATATCCATATATTATAATTGTTTAGGATTGCCAAAAATAATCTAAAATGAAATAATTTATAATAAACAAAAATAACTTAAGGTGAAATAACTTTCAATAGCCAAAAGTAACTTATAATAGCTACAAGTAATCTAAATTGAAATAATTTACAATAGCCAAAAATAACATAAAATAGACAAAAAAAACTTACAATAGCTGAAAATAGCCTAAGGTGAAATAAGTTAAAATAGCCAAAAGTAATTTATAATGACTACAAGTAGTCTAAATTGAAGTAATCTACAATAGCCAAAAATAACATAGAATAGCCAAAAGAACTTACAATAATTGAAAATAACCTAAGGTGAAATAAGTTTAAATAACAAAAAGTAATTTATAATAATTTCAAGTAGTCTAAATTGAAATAATCTATAATAGCCAAAAATAACATGAAATAGCCCAAAAAACTTACAATAGCTGAAAATAGCCTAAGGTGAAATAAGTTAAAATAACCAAAAATAACTTAGAACAACCAAAAATAATTGAGAATAACCATAAATAGCCGTAAATAATGTAAGGTGAAATAATTTCAATTAATGAAAAATAATCATATAATAATTGAAAGTAGCTTAACATAGGTAGTATTATTATATTAACCAAAAAAAAATCCATTTATTAAACTTTTATTTTTCAAAAGAATGGTCATTGAAATGTTATTGAATAATGATATTCAACTTTTTTTTTGTTCAAATGATTTTAAACTTTCAAAAGGAAATAAATGTAATTATGTGCATTATTGAATTTTCTTAAAAAGTAAACTCAAATCATTTCATTTGAACAAAATCTCAATAAGATATGAATTTTCAAAGTTTATGTTTTTATAATGTTTAAAATGAAATATTTGATAAATAGAATGTAATGTAACATATTATCACAACAAGTGGGGTGGTTTGATGGTAAGGATGTTTGCCCCCAATCCAAAGGTCAAGGGATCAAACTTCATGGGTGGTGTTGTGTGTGGTCAACAATGGTATATTGTCCAAATATTTTCCTATCGAATTTTTAGGCTAGGTGCTTAGGTTGATTATGTGGCCTACTTACCTAAGTTAGGTTTTTAACCTAGCGTAGGTAGTGACGTGTCAATAAATAATAGGATTTAAAAATCATGAAATTATCAATAATATTCTATATTAAATAATTAAAATTTAATTAATTTGCATAATGGTTAATTAATTAACTAGCAAGTGAATGGTTTGGTAAATTTGTATTTCACTTGAAAGTAACCTTGTCCGTAGTAACTGGTCCCTGTTCACTAGGTAAAATTATCCAAATTCACTAAAAAATCTAGTGAAACCCAGAGTGAACTAGAATGCATTTCTTAGTAGTGAGCCTGCGTGTATGTGTAGAGGGTAGAGTGACTAGGTAGATTAAGTAGGTTAGATTAAATTAGGTTAGGCTAAGTTAGGGTAAACTAGTCTAAGTCATCACCTACTTACTTACATTTTTAATTAATTTATTAACCCATTGACTTATGAGTTGACCAGTCAAATGATGACACATGAGGCGTTGAAATGACCTTACAACATGTCACATTTTACTATTAGTCAAAAAATTTAATCATTTAAGCACCACTTCAGGGATGGTAAAAAACACCACCCTAAGGTTGGTAAGAAAAACCATCTTAGTTGTACTAGACTTATTAAAATCCACTTGTTTTAGAAAACCAAAGTGGTTTTTTGACCCCTCTTTTTGGTTTGAAAAACCTAAAATTATAGTAGTGACATTAGAGGGTGACCCCAAATTAGTATTAGATGAAGAGGAGGTTGGGTATGACCCTTTTGAATTCTTAGTTAATGACCGATTTAAAAACCTTATATTTTCAAGATTATTGTTGGGTGAAAATACACTATAGGGGGGGCTAAGTTGGGTAGTTTCATGAAATGTGCATAAAGTACATTTCTATAAAAAATGTTGCAATTAATATTGGGTTTCATTTTTGGTGTTTAGGCTTGATATTTTGATTTTCACAAAGTAAATGATACCTAATGTTATTTGAAAAAAAATGTTAAGAGATTAAATTCAAAAAATAATGGGTACATTTATGGTATATGTAGAATAATAAAACATGTTTTTATTTTTGGACTGCACTGGGTTTGGGTTTGAATTAGTTAGCCAAAAAATGTTTGAAATAAATTTTTTTTAAATGGCCCACTTCACATATCTTGTCATCTTCCATTTGAAACTAATAGTTTGTCAAAATGTTAATTTACCACTTACTTATGGTCATTGCCCCCAAAACACCCATTTGTGATATGATAATTATCAAACTTTTCACATGGCTCACAAGCTTATTCCAATCATATGGAATCACAATGTTTAATGGATACTACAAATTTTACAAAGATTAAAAATCATTTCAATCATTTTTTTAATATATTTGCATTTCTTAGTAAGTTTGTGACATATATATACTTTCGGCACAAATATACTCTAACATCATATTAGATTAAAAAGTGTCTTTTATTTGGAATTTGACTTTTTTGGGTTTTGACCTACCATAATATGCAAAAACATTGTGAAAATCCTTCATAATAATGACATGGTTGAAGTTCAAACATGGGACCTCCAAAAAAAATATAATGTGACAACAATCTTGGCCCCTCAATAGTGTGTTTTCACCCTGTTTGATATTAACATTGGGAACAAATAACATTTGATAATGGGGATACAAGCACCATTGCACCACCCAACATTGCATTGCAATAGATTGAACTCTCGGTCCTCCCCACATAAGATACATCCATTGAGTATGAAATTGAAAACCCATGAATGTCCATGCCCCAATGGTTAATGATCAACAACCACATGTGCAATCAATAAACTCCATTGACTATGTACTCCCCTAGATCATGAACACATAAATAACAATAATAGAGCAAAAAATGGACCCCTGGATCACCATTTTAGATCTAGGCATCCAAGACACATTAATAAACACACTAGTCACACAAGTTGACTAGCCTTTCCATCCATCCTATGAATCCTATAGTCAAATCCATGATGATAATGACATTGGAACCATGGGTGAGCCCAAATATAAACACAACATTAATGAACCCTAAGTTAATCATCAATGCATTTTCATTCCTAAAATTGCAATTAGTATGAGAAAAATGGGTGTTTTGCAATTGGGCTTGTAATTCATTTTTTGAATTGTAATGACCATTTGCAATTCATTATATTTTTACACCTATGAATGCTATCAAACAAGTTGCATGAGTTGCAAGATATGCAATTCATCGTATATACGATCATACACTAGTGCAACTCAATTGCAGTTCTAATGCAACAACTTTTTTTCAACTATTATGCAATTCCCCTACGATTACAACCATAATTTCATGTTGACATCACTTTTCATCCATGCATGAGTGTTTAACCTTTTTCAACAAATGTGGGAAAATGAAGAATTTTCAAACCCTAGATTTAATAAATATTCAAGGAAAGATCATATTTACAATAGATTCAAGTGTTCATGACTTGTTCCCATGTTTGTTGATTCTTAGATTGTATGATATTAATGTGTCAACATTAGAGCTCTAATATTTTGTGTGGGCTTATCAAAAGATGGAGTCCTTTTATGTGAACTAGATGATGTTTTCAAAGTCAAAATTGACATTAAATCTTAGAAGTTTAAAATCTGAAATGCCTAAATTGGGCCAATACAAAACTTAACAACATGATCTTAGAGGTTATCCTTTTAAAGCACATTTGCCGATAGGGGTTTAACATCACAACTTTTAAAGTGAAGAATGGCACTAGATTACACAGTCTAGATATTGACAATGTGAACATTCCTAATATGGACTTCGAAAACAACAAAACTTGTTTTGACATAAAAGATGACATCCTCAACTTGACGACGCTCTTCCTTTGCTAATGGGTGTAGTCTTAAAAAATTGTCCCAATTTGAATGAGCTACAATTGAAAAGGAAGCATGATTCTGCATTTAAATATTTAAACCCATAAACCTTAAACTTCTTAAACCTTCATCTTCTAAAATTTAAACCCTAGTCCATTGAAACTTTAAACCTTTTAAACCATAAATCTTTGATATATTTAAAACCCTAAAGCGTAAACCTCCGATATGAAAAACCCTAGACCTTAAACACTTTAAAGTTCTAAAACCATAAATTATAGACTTCTATCACCTTAAACTTCTAAAACCCTAAACCTTATAAATCTCTATCACCTTCTACTCTTTGATATCAAAAACCCTAAATCCTAGACCTTTGTCATCTTAAACTTTTAAAACCTTAAACCTTATACCTTTAACACCTTAAACTTTTAAAACCCTACACCTCCAAAACTTTATATTTCGGAATCCTAAACCTTCGATATTTAAAACCCTAAACCCTAGACCTTTTAAACTTTAAAGTTTTAAAACCTTATACCCTAGACTGCCACAACTTTAAACTTTGGAACCTTACACCTTTGATATTAAAAGTCCCAACCCCTTTAACCTTTAATATTTAAAACCCTAAAACCCTAAACCTTTTAAACCTTAAAGTTCTAAAACCCTAAACCTTAAACATTTGAAACTTTAAACTTCTAAACATTACACCTTTGATATTTAAAACCATAAACCTTAAACTTCTAAACCTCTTATATATAAAACCTTAAACCTTAAGACCTCTAATATCTGAAACATTAAACCTTAAATCTTTGTTAGCTTGAACCTTAAGTTCCTTATATAAGGTTTAAGGTTTAGGATTCAAGGATTATAATTCATTTATAGGGTTTCAAGTTGAATGACAAGGTTTTGGGTTTAGGGTTTGAACTTGAATCACACTTGGTAGAGAGTTTAAAATTCAAAGGTTAGAATTTAAAATTCAATTTGAGGGTTTAGGGTGTTAGGGTTTAAGGTTCAAAAATTCCAATTCAATTCTAGGGTTTATGGTTTAAAGGTTTAAGGTTTGTGGTTTTAGGGTTTAAGCTTTAAACCTTAAGGCTTAAGGTTTAATTAAATTATAAGTTTTAGGGTTTAAGGTTTACAATTCAATAGTGTATGGTTTAACAGGTTATGGTTTAGAGTTCAAAGGTTAGGGTGTATGATTCAATTTGAGGGTTTAAAATTTACAATTTAAGGCTTTAAGGTTTACAATTGTTAAAGGAATAATTATTTGTGGTAATTATTAATTAGTTCATGTCTATTTACCCAGTTATTGTTTATAAAAATTACTAATTAAATTACATACACTATTAGAAAATTTGTTTTTTGCAACTTGTCTTATGCAACTAAAAAATCTCACATGCAACCATTTGGAGTTGCATGCGACATTTTTTAGTTGCATAAGACAAGTTGCAAAAGACAAAATTTCTAGTAATGATAATTTTTATCATCATTTGAATTTGAAACTATTTTTTAATAGATATATCTTTGGAGAAGAAAAAAAAATGAAAACCATTGTATCATTGTAAAACATGGCACTTTAATGGAGTATGAGAGAAATATGTTTTGATTTTTTAAAAAAATTATTTCCATAGTCAAAGTTGTTTTTTTTAATGTTTTTTTTATCATACTTTCATTACTAGATTTTAATTCTGAAACTATTTAATTAGATCTGAATGAACAGACTTTGTTGATATTAATTTTATTATATTTCAGTCCAAATTTTAGACCAAAATATAGGATTAGAGATTCTGTATTTACCATTTGGCGACCATCCCAAGGTTTGAATTCATAGTGACTTCAAAATGTTGTTTATGTCTTGTTGTTGAAATTTTTGTTTATATAGATAAATAATGAACTTTAGTTTTGACTTTTGCATATTTTTTCAAATCTTGATCATAATTTTTTGTTCAGGAAGTCGATCTAAGCATAGTAATTAAATGTGAGGATTTTGTTTTAATGTAAAAGTTTGTTTAAATTTGAATTAGGATGTGGAAAGATGGAAAATATAATTATAATTACAAGTCTAAGGAGACAATTTAAATCAAGTTGTATTACATGAACAAGTGGAAAATGGCGTTGCCATTAGCAACAATTTGAGTGTAAATCAGGTAGATCAGTGGCTTGAAACACCTAGAAGAGTTTTTCAGATAGAACATAAACATCAATGGACTGAAAAAAGACCTGCATGCCACAGAATGCCTTTAGCAACAACGATTATTCCTCGTGAAGTGCAAACTAGTGAAACATAGAGGTGCACCAACAAAACTTTAGAGCAAAATTCCAAAAAATAAAGTATGAGGGAGAAGTTCATTAAGAACAAAAGGCCTCTAAACCCTACACACATTTCTTTTAAAAAGGAAAAGTAGCCAATGACTAAGACAACCAAAAGAGCAGTTCTGATGTCTTAGTTAATAATGATGAGGAGAAAGAAACTATATAAAAGAGGCAAAGAAGACAAGAGGATATTATAATGAGAGGCAATATTGATCTTCAATAAACAACAAAATGGATGAAAAAACAACAACAACAAAATCAGAAACATAAGAATAAATCCATATCTTATAAGTTTGATCTAAAATTACTAATTTCTCCCAGGCAGGAGCAAGAATCTAATCAATAAGAGTATCAAAAATGGTCCAAAAACGAGCCACAGTCTCAAGGACAACATTCAACAAAGAAGTAGATACATGATTTTGATTGGGATCCACCAAAAGTCCAATAATCTATTCCATCACCACAAAATAATGAAGGTATCTTGCTTTCAAGACCAAGTTCTGTAATAGGCATGAATGTATTTGGAGAAGTCTAGATTGCACACAAAAGTTTAGGTTCATTAGGTACAAGTTCTAGGGGTCAAACTCCTAGGTTTAATACATCGGGATCTGTGCAAAGGCTAAAAGCATAATTGGATGAACATAAAAAAATTGCTACTATGTTTCAACAAGCAACATAATATAATGTACATATGATAAATGTTTTGCTTGAACTTTTTAATTTGGAGATTAAGAACAAACAAATTATAGAGGAAAAGGATAGATCTGTTCAAAATTTGAAAGGAGCTTTGGAGAAGGAATAAAAGATCAAGGCAAAGTTACAAGATAGGAATAGTGAAAATAATTAGGTATTGACAGAATTCCAAGCAATTAGACAAAAGATTAATAACATGGAGAAATAGATCAAGGATTTATAAAACATCAAAATCCTTGCAAGCAACTTTAAAGGAGACAAATGCCAATTACTATGGTTTAAAAGCAAAGAAGGATACTTTGAATATAAAGCATAACAAACTTCAAAGGGACTACATGCACATGGAGGAAATTATCTTGAAACAGCAGAAGGAGGTGGAGGAGTTTAGAGTGGACAATACCAATGCATATTAAACTAAGAATGAAATGTTGACTAGAGGTATGCATAGATGGACAAAAATTTACAAAAGCAATTGGTCTTTAATGAAAAGTTGAATAATTTTTTGGAGGAAACCCAAAAGACAAAACCCTTCAATTATGGTATTTTTTTTATTGAAAATAGTGAATTCAAGAAGTAGAATACTTTGCTTTAAATAAAACTCAAGGCACTATCAATGGAAGAAAAAGATGTAGACTAATGGTGGGATGAAGTGTAGGACATTGTTCAGAAGGATATTAGTAAGGTTTGCAAAAAGTATGAAAGGAATGAAAGGTTATACATGCATAGGATTTCTCAAATGGAAAAAGTTCTGCCATGATTTGAGTATGAGCCTTTAGTTCTATTTCCAGAACCAAAGACTTCAGATGGGGAAGAAGATAAAAGGGATATAGATGGGGTAGGACCATTAGGTACAAAAGTAGTAGAACAACTAAGAGACCTTAAAGGAGGAAATGATAGCCCTGAGAGGAAGGCTATTGAACAAATTCTAGAACAAGTAAAATTTGTTTTATAAGAGGTCAGTTCTTAGGAATATGCATTTACAACCATAAAAATAAGGGAATAGATATAACCTAAAGAACATGTAATTTAAGAGGATTAACAAGATCAAATTAAGCTTGTGTCAAAGTTGCAGCAATAGGATTATATTCAAATTACATCAAGTCTAAAGTTACAATAATAACTACAAATGACAACAAAGTTGCAGTCATAAGCATAGAGAGTAATTCATCAATAAACAATTGCACAGTTGTCAACAGAAGCATCAAAAGAGCAACATTACCCTTTGTATACAACAAAGAATCAAATAGTGCTTCAAACTGAAGAACACACAAAATAGATTGTAGTATAAACAAAACATATTACAATACATACAGATTAGATTTTTAAATCATAGGATTAGAAATAACGTTAGATTTAGCTTTCTTAACACATTTTTCATGCAAAATTTCAAGACATAATTTAGAGTACATGTGGGGTAATGTTAGGGAGTAGTTACTTGTGGTAATTATTAGTTAGTTTGTGTCTATTTACCTAGTTAATGTTTATAAGAATAACTAGTTAGATTACCATTTTATCAGTAAAAATGATGTATAATATTTTTCCCAAAAAAACGATTTACCATATTTTGCCAACTAATAGAAAATTTTCTACAAATTTACCACCAAAATGAATTTATAAAATTCTTCCATTAATAATGATTCCAATAATGAAACCAAAAAGAAAGGGTATAATCTATTTATGAAACAAAGTTTTTTGTTTGTTTTGTTTTGTTTTGTTTGTATTAATGAAGGGTGCATGGGCTTGGTACTATGATGTTTGGACTTGTGGTACAAAAGTTCTTGAATATTGAATGATTTCTTCACTGAAAATTAAATTAAATTGTAGTTGAAAATTCCAAAGGAATTGGAATGTGCCTTTGATTTTGTTGGAAAGATCTTGATGAATAGGATTAATGGAATTTATTTAGTAAGATTTGAATTCCAAATGGGAAATATTGATTTAAAGTAATTTTTGCCCTTGAAAATTCAAATAAATTCCAAAATACCAAGTTTTCGAAGGAAAATTAGTTGAAAACGTGGTCAAACTTGAAGGTCTATTCACATCTTGAGTTACCCTATTTTGTAATGTGTTCACACTTGGGCCAACGACACATGCCACACTAGTAGGGATGAAATGGTCATGTGGGAAGGATGAAACTGCTTGATTTTATATGATGAAAAATAATGTGTGGATGAAGTAGTTTCAAGCAGGGAGGAAAATTAGGGTTTTGGAACCCTACAAAAAAAAATTATTCTCTTTTATTTTATTTTCTCTCCTCCCATTCGTGTTTTGCATTCTCACCTTCCTTGTGACCTCATATCCCACAACCTTCTAGCCTTCTCCTTTTTTTCCTCCCTCAATTTTCTTGTTATTTCAATGCGTTTTCTATCTTTATCTCTTTTTGTCTTTCTTTGTCTATTTGTTTCTCAACATCTCTTTGTCTTTTTATCTTTTTTTGCATGTGTTTGTCCTTGGCATTTTTATGTGTATCTCATCCTCTCGAAGGTACACGAAGGCAAAAATACATAGGCGAAGGCAAGGACCACAAACAACACAAAACACCAACACAACTACAACCCACATCTAGAGGTACAAACTTCTTCATTCTCTCAATTACATTAGTCTCTTTCTGTCCCTCTATTTTGTCTCTGCTTTCACCTTCAAACTTTTGTTCCAAATTTTCCAAACATTGTGCATTTCTGTCATTTTTTGTTCCTTTCATTTTCATTGATGTTGTGGTCTATTATTAGCCATAAGTATGACTGCCTCCTCCTCTTATTTACAAAATTACAGCTTAAACTCCCTTGGTCTTAACATAATTCACACAAAATAAGAAAGAAGGCAAAATGTTTCCAAAATAAAAACCAATTTTGTTATCAACATGTGTTGATTTATTTTTCTTTGTCTTTTTCCCCTAATTTGGCTACTTTTGTTGTTTTTTTCATCATCGTCAAAATGGAGATATGAATATAATTTTTTTACAAAACATGTTGGTGTCAATGTATAATTCTAAGTTTCCTTTTCTTAGACCTACACATTATAATCACTTGATCTTACATAACAACCTCCTCATTGTTCCTTTGATGTTCCATTTTTGCATAAAATTTCCTTTCTTCAAATTCAATGTTTATGCAATTCTAGAATAACATTATTTGTTTGTTTCCATCATAAAAAAGTTGGAGTTTGTCTCTGTGCTCATCAAATCCAATTTTTTTCAAGTTACAAACTAATAATCAATAAACTAATTTAAGGCTTTACTTGTAGAGATCTTTACAAACTCATTCAATCATCTGCATTTAGCAAAGGAGTAAGAGTCACCACTATGGCACCATGACACCTAATTCATCATAAGTCCTCAATCCTAAAACCAAATGCATTTCTCCATAAAAAAATGTGGTGTCGTATAAAATATTCACGAAATTTGTTTCCAAATAGTAAAAATCACACAAAGTGCATGGTGGTCACCAAACACTTTTATGCAAAATAATTTTTAAAATGCCTCACGGCCGTTAAGCTTTTTTATGCAAGAATCACACAAAGCTTTTGCCAACCACTAGGAATTTATGTGTGAAAATCACACAAAGTGTTTAACGACTGCTAGGCATTTTTATTCGAAATCATTAAAAAAGAAACGCTTAGTAGCCACCAAACATTCTTGTGCAAAAATCACACGAAGCACCTAATGGCCGTTAAGTTTTTTAGTACAAAAATAACACGAAGGACCTGGCAACTACCAAGCACTTTTGTGCCAAAATCCCATGAAACATCTGGCCGCCAAGCATTTCTATGCAAAAATCACACAAAGCACCTAATGGATTTTAGGTGTTACTATGTGACATAATTATAAAAGAAATGCCTGACAACAACTTGGCATTTCTATGTGAAAATCACACAAAACACCTCATAGCTACCAAACATTTATATGCAAAATCATTTAGAAAAAAACACATGGCAATTGCTAGGTTTTTTGTGCAAAAATCACACAAAGAACCTAGTAGATGCCAGGTGCTTCTACATGAAATAATTCAAAAAGAAGTGCCTAGCGGCCACTAGGCATTTTTGTGCAAAAATCACACAAAGCACTTGGTGGTTGCTAAGCACTTCTATGTGAAATTATTCAAAGAAAATTGCCTAGTGGTCGCCAAACACTTTTTGTGTGAAATCATTCAGAAAGAAGCGCTTGGTAGTTGCTAAGCATTTTTGTGCAAAAATCACACGAAAGCACATAGTAGACACCTAGCGCTTCTACGCAAAATAATTAAAAAATAAACACCTAGAGGCCACAAACGATTCTATGTGAAAATTAGAGAAAGCTCTTGGTAGCCACCAAACGTTTTTGTGTGAAATCATTTAGAAAGAAGCACCTAGAATCCACCAGGTGTTTTTGTGAAAAAATCACATGAAGCACCTAGCGATCACCAGAAGTCTCTGTGTGAATTAAGAAGTGTTTGGTGGCCACTTGGCACCTTTATGTGTAAGAACAATAAAGAATCGCTTGATGTTTACTAGGACTTTCCATATGAAAGAAATTGAAAAAAAACCTTTAATGGTTGCAAGGTGTTTAATTGTGATAGAATTTGCAAGAAATGTTTGGCAGTCATTAAGGGTTTCTATGAAAAATGATAAACAACAAACGCTTGGTGACCACATGGCATTTCAACCCGATGAATTAAAAAAAAGTGTTTGGCAGCCACTAGGTGTTTTTACGAGATAATAATTAAGAAAAACTATTCGAACATTTTATAGACATTTTCCAATTGTGATTGTTGAAGTTATACATGTGATTTGTTCTTCATACAAATACACACCTCCACTACTTGGAAAGGTATTGGGAGATTATTTGGGCTTGAACACAATCCATTATGTCGCAAAGCTCGGAGTCTGGGAGCTATTGTTGGTGGTTACCTCCTAGGCAATTAAGGTTGATTGAAAGGATTTATCTTTCAACCTCCACTTCATAAAGAATGGAAATCAAGATAATGTTTAAAAAATGCTTATCCATTTTTTGGTGCGCTACATGCATGCATTTGACAAGGTGATTATCATGTTGGAGGACATGCGAAAGAAGCAACAAATTGGCCTTGTATGTCCTATCAGTTCATTGAATGATGAACTAATGTCATCAAGTGTGGAGAAAAGGTTCAAATTCAAAGGCATTAAGGACTTGGACGCAACTAAAGTCGATGTCAAATGAAACAAGTTCTATGAGCTTGTGTAATTGGAAAAGGAGGAAAATATTCGAGAGTCGCAAGGAGGCTCAAAGTGAACAACAACCATGGTCATGAGCTTGAACCCTGTGAGGTTGGTGAAGAGGTTGTGCAAGAAATATTCGAGGAGGAAAAGTAAAAAAAAAATTCTCGAAAAACTTGTTCTGGGAAAGGAGGAAAAAGGATTTGATGTTGTTGAATGTCGTCTAAAGGACAATACAATAGAGTATTTGAATTCATTTCCATTGGGGTTTGCCTTAGTGAAGGACGTTCTAGTTTCAATGGATAGATTCAAAAGGGTGCTAGTAAAAATCGTGTACCATCCATTATCAAAGGCACATGTTAACAAAATTAAAACCCATATCACAATTTATAATAAGTTCGATACTAGGGTTCTAATTTTTACAATTCCAAAGGACCAAGATAAACCAAATTTTATTTTCCCCCGTGCGTTAAAGACTTGGGAGGAGATTATGGATTTACAAGTTTTTATAGTGGGGGGCAACACACAGTTGTTGCAACAAAGGTGGGTCAACTCAGTTTTACGATTTTCCATCTATTTCTTTTGAATATTGTTCCAAGAATTTTTTGAAATTGTTTTTCTTTTCATTTATGCAAGAACTTGTTGCCAATAGTACCATCACACAACAAGTTAAAGACTTGTATAATAAATTCCAAATTGTGGTGGTTTGGGATTTGGACTCTGTGAAAATCTACAACATGTCAAAGATTTTGAATAACAAGGATTGCAACTTGCAAAGAACACCATCTTATTAAGAGAACTTGGCCCATGTTCGTTGAATTTGGAATGCATATGAAAGGCCTCTACCTATTCTTGATGGGTCATTGCATCACACTAAGCAATACAAGGTTTTCACCCAAATCCTTCTTGTGTTTTAATTGTGCCCTATGTTCTCACTATGTTGCAATATTCACAATTGTTATCTCCTGATAGTTTGAAAAATTATGCAAAAAATTAATGAAACAATGAAGCCAATGTTTAATGTAGACTTCACAAAAGAATGTATGAATATTCTTCTTATTTCAAACCTTTTTTTACCCTTTGGGAGACAATTCTTTTAAAATGGGAGAGATGCAACGTTTTGGACAATAGTGGCGAAGTACTAGTTCGTCCTCTAAAACCAATTAGAAAGTTTACATTTGGTTACCTCATGAATTTGAAGGAGAAGCAATTCAAAAAATTGGCAAGGGGACTCATTTATAATTGCATGATTTACTTACAAGGGGGGGGGGGGGGGGAAAGTCACCCCAAACTCAACAAAGGATTACCAACAAGTTTTAAAGAGGGTTAAGTCGCTATATAAAATAACAATTTTTTCTGAGCT
>Ga0116229_10009333_pt1 | contig 14983 bp, 6 predicted proteins | sample S1TSphgellanicum_3_FD_87313 | JGI IMG/M metagenome (GOLD analysis project Ga0116229, IMG submission 87313) | Host-associated microbial communities from peat moss isolated from Minnesota, USA - S1T2_Fc - Sphagnum magellanicum MG | ecosystem: Host-associated > Plants > Peat moss > Unclassified... | reverse complement strand
TTCACCTTGGTTAATTATCTTGTAAAATCTAGGTTTTTTATGTACCAATGTTGGGTAGTTATTTGAATGATAAACAATACTAATGTTGGTCGGTCATTGAATTTTGACCTAGTTAATCAATTTAGTTACTCATTACCTACAAATTGGTTATTGATTTTTTGATAATTGGTTAATAACCTAATTGATTGGTATTAAAATTTCAAAATTTAATAGGTTGGCCATTGTCATCATCTTTTTCATCAACACAACACAAGGTGTGTGTGTGTGTGTTTTTCTCCCTAGAAACTAATCTATATTCTTACCTTGGAAATTAAAACATGGGTGTGTGGAAATTAAAATTAAAAAAGGAAACTAAAATCTAGATTACCCTAGATAGCAAAAATCAAAACGTTTTAACCAAAAACCAAACCTAGTGTCCATGGAAATAAGAATTAGAAAAGTTTTGTGAGCATTTACCCTAGGTGTGACCACACAAAACCCAAAAAAAAAAAAATCTTACCCTAAAAATTACAACTAGAAAGTTAGCAAACATTAAATAGTAGCAATGAATTAAATGCAATGTTGGGCTTGACAAAATTATAGTACAATATAGTACAATGTCTAATAGGAAAATAAATTCATATTTTGCAAACTATACCCACAATGATTAATGCTTGAAGTTATTTTAATGTTATTTTCAAAGGAAAAAAAATCAATGCAATGGTTAAAATCCCTTCTTGTGGTCCAAAGGTCTAGGGCTTGAACCTTTTCATTCACAAATGAAATGGATGAAAAAAAATTATCCTTGTGTAATTTTTAAAAGTTAGTTGCCCAAAAATAACTTCGTCAAAAGAACCATGTTCCTTGGGGGGTAAAGGGCATAAGTTGCATTGGGAGAAAGGGATTAAGTTACCTTAAGGGGGCAACCATGTTTCCTTGGGGAGTAAAAAGTTTAAGTTGCTTTGGTGAACAACCATGTTCCTAAGGGAGCAAGGGGTTTAAGGTACCCCATGGACATGATTGTTCCTCGAGGCAACTTAAACCACTCAGACCCCAAAGGTAAAAGCATGTTATGATGGAATTTTTGGATGTCTTAGTGGCAATGGTTTTTAAGTGAGTCAAGTATTGTTGCATTGTATGCGAATCTATTTGAGAAACTTGGCAAAAGTGAGATGAAAAATTGAAACCTACACATTTTAATCTTTGCAACCCAAAAACAAAATTACTAAGAGGATAAATGTTCAATCCAAGGTGGACTTTACAAAGGATGGTACATCTAATGTCCCTAGTCTAAACTATTTCAAAAAAATTATGATTATGGATTTTTTCTTCTAGTGGAGTTGGAAACTAAATCTACAACTTTTTACCACCACACATTGAAATACCATAACACTTAAGATGAAAAAATCAAACAAGAATTTTTTTTCCAAACATTTAAAATTTTAAAATGAAAATTTAAAATTTTTAAAGTATTTTTTGATATCTAAATTGACATTTTCACGGCCCATATTTTTAAAGGTTTTTTTTAAATGTTTAAATTATGGTGATATAAACATGGAATAGAAAAAAATGTGAACTTCAATACCATTTAAATGTTTTTTTAAAAAATCATTAAATTTGGACTTTGAAAATGGACTTTGAATTACGAATTTTCGTTTAATGTAGTGTGTTTTTAACCCCAAGGCAACATGGTTGCTCCACAAGGGAAACCATGCGTCTAGGGGAACAAAGGATTAACTTCCTCAAGGAACAAGAAAAGTTCCCCATAAAAAAATTATCATGAGGTGTAGAAGAAGTTCTTCAAAGAAAAAGGCAACTTCCCCAAGAAAAGGCCCAAATTCCTTAGGAAAACATATGTTGCAATTTTTTTTGTAACCATAACCATCTCATGTTCATTTTTATATAAACTTGTGACCTATCATTGGAAAGTTTTCAAGGAGAGCTACAACTTTGCAATTAAAAGCATTTCAATCAAAATTCATATGAAAAAGTGACGATCATAGAAAATTTCAAACACATTTGTTCTTTGAGGAACATGGTTGCTCTTTGGGCAGCTCTTATTGGCACATGGTTGGCCCCATGGAGTTTTTCATGTCCCCTAAGGAAAAAAGACCTAAGTTGTCCTAAGGAGTAACATTGTCCTTGGGGAAAAAGTTGTTTCAAGGAGCAACCATGTGATCTCCCAAGGAAAGAGGGACCTAAGTTGCCCTAAGGAACAACCATGTTCCCTAGGGAACAAATGTGTCCAAAATTTTATGTGATTGTAATGTTTTCATATGAATTTTGATTGAAATGTTTTTAATTATAAATATGTAGGTCTCCTTGAAAACTTTCCAATGATAGGTTGTAGGCTTATATAAAAAGAACATGAGATGTTTATGATTACAAAATGATTTGAAACATATGTTTCCCTTGGGAATTTGGGCTTTTCCATGGGGAAAGTTCATTGTTCCCCATATGTTTACATTTATTTTTCATTGAAAACACATATATTACAGTATAAAGGTAGTTTTAACAAAAATAATTAATTGTTTGAGGATGCAATATTTTCTTCCTATTATCAAAATTTGTTAATTCCCTTCACAAAATTAAGTTTTTGAAGAAAAATATTTTTTGCAAATTCGGGGCATTTAAAGAAATAAAATTAATGTCAAAACTATTAAGGTATTAAACCATATCACAATCACAATAAAAATTCATTGTGAAGGGAGAATTTAACAATGCTTTCATAATTGAAATAAAATGACATAATACTCAATTTTTCCCAATATTTAATTAGCTAATATTATAAAAATGTTGTCTCATTCACACCAACTATCTTTACGTGCATCAATTGAAAATGTAGGTATTACATAAGGCAATGAGATTTGTGGATGTAATACGTACATTAAGGGTACATCCCAAAATGAACAGCCATTGTGTTAGAAAGCTTTGACCAAACATACAAAACAAAATGTAATACCTTAATGTTGATGTAAATTTAATTGTAACCAATGAATGTGGTAAACAAATTACAATACCACCATTTACATTATAATTCTTTATTCATAATGTTAGAAATTCTAAATTAATCCAATACATGAATTTTTTAAAAATTAGCTCATTACAAATTTGACCCATTGGCAATACCTACTTTACGTTGTTAAAGGTTTTGCCAAAAGGTAAAAACTTAACCATGTAAAGATAAAAGTTTTGCCCATAGGTAAATATTTAACAAAAAAAATAGAGAGGTTTTGTTGACAAGTAAAGATTTAGCCAATAAACAAAGATGTTTTATCTATAAATAAAGGTTTAGCTAAGAGTAAATAAAGGATTTTGCCAAGAGGTAGAAGTTTCACCAAAAATAAATAAAGGTTTTCCCAAAAGGTATAGGTGTAATGAAGAAGATATAAAGGTTTTGTTCATAGATAGAAATTTCACTAACAAAAAAATGAAGGTTTTGCTAAAAGATAGAATGTAAACCTTTACATTTTGGCAAAACCTCTATATCTTTTGGTGAATTCTTTACCTTTTGGAAAAACCTTTATATATTTTTTAATAAAGATATAAATGTTTTGCCAATAAGTGGAGGTTTAAACAATAAGATATAGAGGTTTCGCTAAGAAAATATTTTTAAAAATTACTAAGAGGTAGAAGTTTAACCAAGAAAAAATAAAGGTTTTGTCAAAATGTAGAGGTTTAATCAAGAAGTTATCAAGGCTTTGCTAAAAGGTAAAAGTTTACCCAAGAATAAATGGAGGTTTTGTTAAAAGGAAAATGTTTAGCCAAATAGATGTAAAAGTTTTACCTTGAGATAAAGGTTTAACCAAGAAGAAATAAAGATTTTGGCAAAAAATAGAGGTTTAATAAAAAAATATATCAAGGTTTTGCTAAAAGGTAAAAATTTACCAAAGAATAAATGGAGGGTTTGTTAAAAGGAAAATGTTTAGCCAAAAAGGTATAAAAGTTTTACCTTGAGGTAAAGGTTTAATTAAGAAAAGATACAGGTTTTGGCAAAAGATACAAGTTTAGTCAAAAATATATAAAGGTTTTTGCCAAAAAGTAGAGGTTTAACTAAAAAGAGATAGAGATTTTGATAAAAAGTAAAAATTTAATCAAGAAGATATAAAAGTTTTCCAAAAGGTAAAGGTTTAACTAAAAAAAGATAGAGGTTTTGGCAAAAAGTAAATGTTTAGCCAAGAAAATATGAAGGTTTGCCAAAAGGTAGAGGTGTAGCCAAAAAAAGGTAAAGGTCTTGGCAAAAAATAAAAGTTTAATTAGGAAAATATAAAAGTTTTGCCATGAAGGAAACGTTTAACCAAAAAGAGATAGAGGTTTGGCCAAAAGGTAAAGGATTAATTCAAAAGATATAAAAGTTTTGTCAAAACATTATTGCAAAATGTGGGTGTAATTCATTAATCCCCATTCATTAAACTAGTGAATTCATTGTTTCCTCATTAATCCCCGTTCACTACAACCAGTGAATTCATTCAAAATCCAATGAAATCACTTAACATACAGGGACACCTTTTGTTGTAGGTGAAGGTTTAATTAAGAAAAAATAAAGATTTTGTTCAAAAATAAAAGTTTAACCAAAAAGAAATAGGATAAAGGTTTTGCAAAAATATAAAATTTTAGCCAACAATATATAATGATTTTGTCAAGAAGAAATAAAATTTTTACGAAGATGTAGATGTTTACACAAAAAAATAGAATTTTTGTTAAAAGATAAAGGTTTTAACCAAAAATATATAAAGGTTTTGTCAAGAGATAGAAATTTAACTAGGGAAAAATAAAGGGTAGCTAGGTAGGGTGCGTAAATAGAGGGTTTGAACAATAATTTATAGGTAAAGCCAAGATGTAGGTTAACAAGGTAGCTATGTGAGAAGGGTAGATAGGTGGGAGGATAGTATAAAGGTCAGGGTTGGGGGAAAAAAATGACCAAGAAAAAATAAAAATCAAAGGTCAATAACCAAAAAAGGTTGATTGTGGTGCAATGTGGGTTAATGCTGGGTTAGGAATCATATGAGAAAATGTACCCCATCCCATTGGTGCATTCATGGGTGTTGATTCACTTTGGCCATAAATCTCGGCAAAGTTCCATTCCGACAACACCTCAAGGTGGCATGTGAACTTCTACCGTCCCCAGTTCGCACATGTCTTCCTCCATTTGAACAACTCATCGCACAACAAATAATTTGACTTTAAAATTCCATTTCGTAGCATCTCCACCATCATACCCTTTTTTGACAAGATATTTGAAACCCATCGTGTTTGAATTTTATCATGTTTTGGCCCAGGGGTGGGTGTTTGGTTTAAAGTTTGATTAATCTTCCTAGCCTTTTGATTATTTTCTTCAATCTTATTTACAACATTTAAAATGTGATTTGGATTACCCCATCCCTCAATTGTAAATATCCCTTGATGCATGTGCACACATCCCATTGACCTTATGGGTATCCACCTCTTACAATGCGCTCATGGCAACGAATGCATAGGAACCCATGATGTAGTTTGTGACACTTTTGTTGGCATTGCACGAGATGTTGGTTTCCACGTGGGAAGAAAATAATTACATGCATTTCTTTCAACCATGTTCAACTCCTTTTCTTGACAAATTGACATTGTGTTCATTAAAGATGTCATTTGCACCTTAGTTAATGTTGTCATTGTCAACCCAACGTGAGGGGATTTACTTCCCCGATCTTGCATAACTCAAAAACTTATTGCCTCCGATGTGACTCAAGTCAAAAAAAAGAACTATTGTGATCAACACCCCACTAATCAATTTCTCCCTTTAGCAATTGAAGTATACGAACGTCTACATAAATAGATTGACATGTTTTTATGCAATTGTGCCAATGCCATTTGAAACTTGAAAGGGTCAAAGGACTTTCATCTTTCAATCTTGGTTAATTTTCTTTGTCAAAAAGCTTCAATCACATTGCAAAGGATGCAAGTATCCTCCATCTTAAGTGAAGGGGTAGTTGTAGGTTTAGCTACTTCCCAACTTCCACCCCTTCAGGACACAGCTCCCAATCATCACCACGGTTGACCTATTGCAAGCGGTTGATTTTTGACGTGGAGAAATATGACCGACCTACTATAGGCGATCATGTTTTAACGAAAAAAGTTTTGACATCTAGTTTGAGTTTATAGGCGATCAGGTTTTGACAGGAAAAGGTTTTGACATCTAGTTTCAGTTTACTTGACTTCTGTAACTTCTCCCTTAACCTTTTTGTTATTCTTTTCCACATTTTCCAAATTTACAGTGTGTTTATAAATAAAGTTTTGCAGGGTTTCATCATTAGTGTAAGATTTGGGAGTAAAATTTTGGCTTCAACCTGGAATCATCATTTAATTGACAGCTAGAGGCCTACTCTAATCTTTGGACTGCTTTTGTATCAAATTCATTTTGCAATCAAATTCTAGCCTAAGTATTTTACATTGTGTCATTTTTCATGATTTTGTTTGATCTTACCATGAAGTGCAAAGCCATGGTATTAATTAGTTCATGGGTGTGCTCACATTTTATTTTTGCATTTTGGAAGGGGCAATATTGATTGGCCCATCACCAAATTTCTCAGAACATTGAGCACTCCCCCAATAGAAGCACCTCTTAGGACCCCAAGTCGAAATATAGAAACAAATGTGCTCCTCTATGGGCAACATTTTCAGTTTACATACATGGGAATTGAACTTTGGGCAAACCATGAGAGGTAAAATTGAGGTGCTATTGGGAACGTCTGGAGGAACAATTTGGGAATTTGGGGAACCCTTTGGGAACCTGACAATAACAGATTGAGAACGCATTGAGAATAAGGGAAGAACCCAAAAAATCGCCCCCTCCCCCCTCCTTAAAGAAAAAATTGGTCCCCTCATGAGGGCATGCTGAGCCTTCTCATTAGGAGCATGAAACTTTTATTTCCAAAACTGTCTGTCACCATTTTTGGCCTGGGGTAATGACAGGGCCACAAACTGTGGGAAATGAGGTGCTTGTTTATTATTTGAAGGATATGCAAAATGGGGGTTCTGGGAGGGGGTTTTCTTGTCAAACTGTGAAGAAGAAGTTACTGACTGAGGATGCGATTGCCAAAGTATTTTCCAATGTTTCTTATGTGGCGAAATTTCACACGCTGGAGCAGTTTGTGACATGGCTTTTGGAAAAGTGACCTGAAAACAATGGTAGCGCATCAACTAAGGCCCACTTTAAATAGGGTCTAGGGTCCAAATTGCAAGGAATCAATTGGGACTCATTTTAAGCAAATTGAATTCTTGAGTTGCGCCCTACGTTGGATACTAGCCTGCATCTTGGTTCTTCAAATCACGAGCTCTCCTTTTTATTTTAATTATTTTTTTGAACCAATTGATTTTCGCTCCAAAATGGCATCCTACATGCTTAGCCTCAATTTGTGAGTTTTTGGTCTTGAACCCTCATCTAAAGGCTGTAGGTTCAATTTAGTCCTCTCATCCAATAGCATTGCTCTGTTGCATTGGATCCTGGACCTTGGACCCTCATTTGAAGTGGCCCGAAGACCTTGTCCTCCTAGATGAATTTGAAATATGAACCTTGTAAAATCACTTGCGACTGTGGAAATTATATCTGGGCAAAAGTTATCACAACCCAGTGCTTGTATTGTTCTTGCCCAGGCCCCATACGTGTGGAGAAGGAGCTTGAGCCAGGATGTTTATAACCCTTTTACAAACTAACTTTCCAAGTGTCGTTGTTGTGACTTGTATGGCACTTGCAAGGTTTGACTAATTTTAGAGCAAAGTTCAATTAAAATAATTATGGACACTACTGCTTGTAGGCAAATGAAGCTCGGCTTTGGTAGTAATGTGGCCCTTCGGCTGAGAACTTGCTCATTTGAAGCCAATGAGGAGTGACAATGCATGACACAAAAATGGTTGGACAAGTGTTGACTCTAGAGTGCACGAGCTGATTGCTGCCTAGAACCATGCAGATGCACCTGCAGAGTTTGTAGGGCCATTTTCTCTTTTTGAAAAGAAAAATCTGATGTTATTGGAGAATTTTATTTATACTTGGAAAATGTAACTCCAATTCCTATGCGGCCTATTTCTTGGGAAAAATTTAGCATCTTGACCAAGTTGTTTTCAAAACAACAACAACAAAAACCATCAAAAAAATGTTTTTGAGATTTTTCCACCATGTAGTCTACATCACAGCATTTATATCACGTCTCCTATTGTGCTTGGCATTAATTAGATGGGGTGCCTCCCAGGATCAAATTTTATTTTTTGCTATGAGCCAATTGATTGGCCCATCACCACAAAAAAACTGAAACTATGGGAACTCCACAAAAGAAAAGGTACTATTTTGAAGCGTAGAATTCAGTGGACAGTCCACTCTCCACACAAAACATAACTTGGAAAAAAAAAGCACCTCCCCCCACCCACAAGCAAAAAAAAAGGGGGCGACCCTTCACTTCATGGCACGCTTCTCATTGGTTGCCACTATTTTTGGCCTGAACTCTCCACCGTCCCACGTGCAATTATTCCATATAACCTTTTTGTGGCATGGCTCCACCACATGAGAACCTTGCGTTTTTTACCACTTGTTGTTTCAATGACGTCACTAAAAGTGAAAGTTGACAACTGAGTATCATGCATTCCGTATTTCTGAGATGGTCTTCACCATTAGTTGTCAGTAGGCCTTGGAAGCAACATGCGCAGAGACAGAACGTGTGTACAATTTGTCCAGTTCGAGATACCTCCAAACTAAAGGCCAGGACACAGTCCTAAAACTTATTCCTTTGCGCTCCAATGGAGTGACTTGGAATACCCCGGCATGTCAAACTCTTACTTTACTTTTTTTTCTTTTTTTCAGATGGAAAATAATACCTCAAAGCAAAGCAAGAGTAATACTAGTCTGAATGCAAAATGGGCCCGATTGTCAATTGCCCCATTTGCCTAATACCTAAAAAGATTATCTTTAGGGACTGCGAAAGCTCAGCACATTAGGTCTCGGTTAAGACACATCACCTCGATGGGGAATCTTGACTTGGCCAAAAGTTGAAAAAGGAACTCCCAAATAAAGTAACACAAAAATTGCAAGTGCCCCAGATCTGGCCCCCATCCGATAGACATGTGTGTCATAGAGTACATTTCATGCGACTCCTTGATGCTTAAGTCAACAATGCATAGGTTTTGGCAATGCTTGAAAGCCAAAAAAACTTGGGAGCTGGCATTTAGCTTCCTATGTAGTCTCAAGTTGCCTACCAACTCTATTGGCATTTGGAAAACCCTAAATGTAGAACAATGTTTGTTTAACAAAAGGTTACCTAATAGCCTTAGGATGTTTAGCTTTATTTGGATTTTACTTTTGGATGTATCCTTATGTTCCATTTGGATTGAAATGAATGCTACTGTTTGCAACAACAATAGGTGGTGGGACATTAAGCTAGGGAAGGTTATATGGGAGAGCTTTTTTTATTACGATTGTGTTGAGTGGCAACACACATTGCAATAGATCATGACTTACATCTTGAGGAAAAAAAAACAAACTATTTGAGTGTTTTGATAAGACTTGGTGCTCTCACCATGCCATATGCACCTGCAATGGTCAAAAAATTAAGTGGTGCTATCAACTATTGGTAAATGATAATTTTATTTGGTAACTAATGTTCTTAGTTGGCTAGGGTTGATTGTCCTCCTAGTTGCCTTGTCTTCCACACCAGTTCCTTTTCTACAATGGAATCTTTCATTTCAACCAAAATAGGAAGTTTATAAATTAAATTCATACCTTTCAAATAACACTTGGCAAGCATCTACACTAAATCATGCCATTTGACTTTGGGGGTCCTACTTGGTATATAGAGAAAAAGGAAGAAAAAAAAAGGCCCAACATTCACCTAGTATATTCTACCACCCCCCCTTTGGTGAACCAACACTTACATTGGCACCATGGTAAACATCCCAAAGTTCTTTTAACAACTTCTAAACATCATAAATAGGTATATGGTCCTTGGACAAAATTAGGGTCTCTCCATCCAAATTAAAATTTTCCATCAACAAATATAGCATTTATCTCAAAGAGAATTCATTCAACAAGGTGAAGGTACTAGTGTAGGTGCCAATATTCCACCCAAGTGGATAGTGCAAAATGTGTGATCCTTCCAATTTTTAAAAAACCATTGGTTCAAATTCTTTCAATATTCAAGAATCAAAGACCTATTGCTTTCAATTTCAAGAACTATTCAAAATCAAAGAATTGTTGATTTTAATTATTTCAAAAAAAATTTAAGGTTGGTAATTTTCATGGGGAAAGAAAAAAAAAACAACCACCAATTTTTGTCAATCTTTCATTTTATTTTTAGAGGATTGCGATTATATACTAAATTTGATTATTTGAAATTTTTGATAATTAATGGGTAAGTGGGTACATGTATACCTTAGTTGATAACTAATAGGTATTTATCCCTAATTCTAAAAACCACCCAACATTTGTCTTCTTTGAACTTTTAATGCAAGATTCGAAGAATATTTGCCACTAGTCAAAACACAATGTATTATTATTCTTTCTTTTGATCATACTTTGCCATTTGGACCATTATGCCTTTTCCAAAATTATTGATTACATTATTAATAGTTGGTTCCATCTTCAAATGAAAGATCATGTCAACACATTCAACAATGTAGGTGGGAATATCAACACTATTTGGGACCAAGATGGTAGTTTCACCTACCTTTAATTTATAAACATCTCAATCTTAGTTTCACATTCTCTAATGGTTGGCTTGACAAATTTGAAGATCGCCCATGAGAAGTTGACATTAATGTTGAGATTTTTTTACAATGAACTTGCAACCTTCACACAAACATTTTTTTATCAAGAAAGTATTTGACAAATATAATTATGATTAGTGGTATTAATGTGTTTTTGTTTTCTTGGGCCTTTCACACAAGCTAAACTTTTGATTAATCAATAAACCACAACTTTCATTTTATGTTCCAATGGTTTCATTTTATGAATTTAGATTTAACAATGAAGAACATGAATGATAACATGCCAAGAAAAGGCATGTGTGGTGGTTCAAATGGGAAGTGAGGATGAAAATACCATAACTTGATCCTGTCAAAGAAGTTTTGACAAACAAAAATATGTTCACAAAGCTTCAATTGCAAGTTAAATATTGAACGCACTTATGGGAAAAGGTTTGATCACAATTGATGGAGAAGAATGGGCTTTCCATTGTAAAATTGTGAACTATGCCTTCCATAAAGAAAAGTTCAAGGTGTCATGTTGCAAATATCTATGATGAATGTTTAGAAACAATATTCAACTTTATTTTGAAATGAAACATCATTTGAAGAATGACCCTTTTTCTATATGCTTGAAAATATAGTATTTCATATTCATTTGAGACTATTGAAAATATCGTTGAAAGTTGTTGACGTTGATCGCCTTCTTAGGTGTAAACCATGAGCTTTTGATAAGGGCTAGATTACAACAAAAGTACCTCTTCCTACCATACTTGTGCCTATTGTCCATTATTTTTCATGGATTAATGAGATATTGCTAATATATACTTTATGTTTGTAACATCTTGGGACTAGCTTTGCTTTTATGCATAAGCAATGGTACTAGTAATGGAGAAAAGTGCATTGTGAATGGCAAATGAATGGGAAGAAAAAGTAGGGGAGAGTGGGGGTTGTGTGAAGTTGGAAATGAATAATTACACAACACAAATGATATCTTTTGTCAGCCTTCGGCTATGTTATGCTATAAAAAGGTCACCAAATTTCACATTTCCTTTATCTTTCCATTTAGGGGAATGACACAACGATTAAAGTAAATTAAAAACCTATCAATTGCTAGATGAAAATTATTTCCAATTAATGTTCACAAGAGCACTTAAGAATTTTTATAAGGTTGGTGATAGGTTTAGCCTTTATAATTAAAAGTAATTAGAAGACAACGAATCCTTAAATGCCCTAAATTTTTAGAAAAATAAACATAGTTAAAAACTCAACAATGAATTTTATTCTTTATTATTCATTATAATTCGAAAAGAAATTGTCCCAATGAAACTAATTCCAAGTGTCAACACAAGCCAAAATATCGTCTTTCAAAAATCTTGGTATAAAAGTAGACCTACTATATCCTCAAGCTACTATACTCTATAATGAATCTAAGCAAAATATCCTTGCCTAACAAAACAAGGCTAAGAAATCTACATTGCATTAAGTATTTAGTCTACGCCACACCATTTATGTTATATTTCTCTTGGCAAGTGACACTATTTCATAAATCTGAAGAAAAAAACCTTTTCCACCGTCCCATGTGCAATTATTCCATAACACCTTTTTGTGGCATGGCTCCACTGCACGAGAACCTTGCCTTATTGACCACTTGTTCTTTCAATGAATATCAAGAAGGTGAAAGCCTAAAAGTGTAAAGAAAAGCAAAATCCAAGTCAAGATTGGTGAAAGGTGAAAAACAAGGAGTAGTTAATGAGAAATGACCAAAAAATGAAAGGTAGCTTAAGAATTCAATGAAGATTTTACAAAGGTCATAAGCTGTAAACTTGCATTATTTCATCACATAATCATTTTGTCATAGAGGTGACAAAAAAACAACACACAAAAAGGAAAAAAAACAACAAATAGAAAATGAAAGTTCTTTTGTAATTGGTGAGAGGTGATAGAAAAGAGGACACAAAACCCTTAACCAAATAGTTTTGAAGCTCTCACAAGCCTTCATCCTCCTTCACATCTTTGGAAAACACAAACCATGACCCTAACAAAATTTTGTATCTAACATAAAATACAAGAGGTGAGGAATCACTTGTCTTATTTTATGTTAAAGGTTAGCCATTTTAAGCTAAAAAATGGTGACATATATCAAGCATGACAATGTGCGATGAACTTTTTCTTGGTGGCAATCTTTTGGTAATCCTAAAATGAAGTAAAAGCTTTTAGAATGTGCATGATAATGAGTGCATTCAATGTACATCATATATATAACATGTAGTTTTTTTACAACCATAAATAAGGTGGCACATTGGGTGACATGTTCCATTAACAAGGGAAAACAAAATAGAAACAATAAATTATGCCACCTTCAAAAATCTTCCCCTCTTTCATTTGACATGTTTCTTTCATTAAAATATTCAATAATAAATGTTTTTTGGCTTACCAACATTGGAAAAACATGTTTTTGACTAAAGTGTTTAAATGGAAGTAATAATTTTCAAAACAATTGGTGGAGGATCTTTTCTTATATCATTTTCATTTTTCACCTAAATTTTCATACAAGAATATCACCTATAACCTCACTTTGAAATATATTTCTCATTTTTCATACTTTGTGGGGAGTATTATTTTGGTCCAAATATATCATCACATACAAATTGTTCATCTTTTATTGAATATTTTTGAAGAATTAAGTATATCAAGTTCCAAAAATTTCAAAATTTTCAAAGTTCACAATATTTTCATCAAATTTGGTGTACACATCTTGTCATACTTTTGAAACGTAAAAAACTATACTTTGTGAGAACAATTTTGGGGGACTTTAACGTGTTTTTGCCAAATCCCCACATTTTATTCTTCAGGTCAAGTATGGTTATAAGTTCTTCAAAATTTAAATATTGGGTATGAAGCAAAGTTCAAGTAATCACAAGGTATGAATCAAGGGCTAGTGTTTGTGAATTTCAAATCCATGGATGTGAAGTGTTTACACCTAAGTTGATACCCAATAAGGGTTGAAATGATTTTCAATTCTTGACCCATGTTTATTATGATTTATGAATCAAGATTTCATAGCGAATGAAAATGAATCAAATTCATGTCCAATTTCACTTTGGTTAATTATCTTGTAAAATCTAGGTTTCTTATGTACCAATGTTGGGTAGTTATTTGAATGATAAACAATACTAATGTTGGTCGGTTATTGAATTTTGCCCTAGTTAATCAGGGGTAATGGCAGGGGCACAAACTGTGGAAATGAGCTGCTTGTTTACTAATTGAAAGATATGCAAAATGGGGGTTCTGGGAGAGGGGTTTCTTGTCAAATTGTGAAGTAGTTACTGACTGAGGATGCGATTGCCAAAGTATTTTCCAATGTTTCTTATGTGGTGAAATTTCACACGCTGGAGAAGTTCGTGACACGGCTTTTTGAAAAGTGACCTGAAAAGAATGGTCGGGCATCCATTAAGGCCCACTTTAAATAGGGTCCAGGGTCCAAATTCCTAGGAATCAATTTGGACTCATTTAAAGCAAATTGAATTCTTCAGTTGCCGCCTGTGTTGGATGCTAGCTTGCATCCTGGTTCTTCAAATCACGAGCTCTCTCTCTCTCTCTCTTTTTGGGAACCAATTGATTTTCGCTCCAAAATGGCATCCTGCACGTTTAGCCTCAATTTGTCACTTTTTGGTCTTGAACCCTAGTTTCAAGGCTGTAGGTTCAATTTAGACCTCTCACCCAATAGGATTGCTCTGTTGTTTTGGATTCTGGACCTTAGACCCTCATTTGAAGTGGCCCTAAGACCCTGTCCTCCTAGATGAATTTGAAATATGAAACTTGTAAAATCACTTGCAACTATGGAAATTAGTTAGTCTACATCACACCATTTATGTCATGTCTCCTATTGTGCTTGGCAGTAATTCGATGGGGTGCCTCCCAAGATCAATTTTTCTTTTTTGCTATGAGCCAATTTGATTGGCCCATCACCCCAAAAAAACTGAAACTATGGAAACTCCCCAAAAGAAAAGGTTCTATTTTGAAGCTTAGAATTCAGTGGACAGTCCACTCTCCACACAAAACACAACTTGAAAAAAAAGACACCTCCCACCACCCACAAGAAGAAAAAAGGGACGACCCTTCACATCATGGCACGCTTCTCATTGGTTGCATGGAAATTCAATTCCTAAAATTGGTTCCCACTATTTTTGGCCTGAACTCTCCACCGTCCCACGTGCAATTATTCCATATAACCTTTTTGTGGCATGGCTCCACTACATGAGAACCTTGCCTTTTTGACCACTTGTTGTTTCAATGACGT
>Ga0116229_10009330_pt1 | contig 14986 bp, 11 predicted proteins | sample S1TSphgellanicum_3_FD_87313 | JGI IMG/M metagenome (GOLD analysis project Ga0116229, IMG submission 87313) | Host-associated microbial communities from peat moss isolated from Minnesota, USA - S1T2_Fc - Sphagnum magellanicum MG | ecosystem: Host-associated > Plants > Peat moss > Unclassified... | reverse complement strand
TTCCAACCCCACCCAAAAAACTAAAGCTGAGACTGTACATAGGTAGAACCTGGATCAATCAAACTATCTAGCCAATCAGAAACAGAGAGCAGTAAAAAAAACACGATTTGAGTGGACTTTTTACACCTTTCTAAGACTCCTACATGGCTCTGAAAGCGATCTTCTAGTGATCCACACGGCTCGAAAGCAATCTTCTAGTGATCCACACGGCTCTTTGAAGATTTCCGTGAAGGATACGGAATACAGAAACAGAGAGCAGTAAAAAAACACGATTTGAGTGGACTTTTTAGACCTTTCTAAGACTCCTACACGGCTCTGAAAGCAATCTTCTAGTGATCCACACGGCTCTTTGAAGATTTCCGTGGAGGCTACGGAAAACAAAAAAAAAGCCTTACTGGTTTTAACCCTAGGATTGGGCCAAAGGCCAAGCTGAGGCCAAGATGCCCAAAAACATGCCAGCCCTAAGCCAAAATGCTCAACAAAATTCTAACCCTAGGTCAAAATGCCCAGGCCAAAACACGATTTGGCTTGTGCTCAAATTTTGTGGCTCAGGTTCTAACACTAGTCCAAAACTCATTTATTTTGAACCCATGTTTTTGTGGGTATGGCTTACGTTGATTTCAGACCAGGCTTAAAGACATTTGGCTTTGTGTTTTTATAAGACATTTGGCTTAGGGTGCTCATGGGATCCAGATTGTGAAGAATTTTACAAATGTCGAAACATTGAGTAGAAGAATCAAAATTGTGAAAAACTTTGTGAAGAACTTTACAAATGCCGAAACATTGAGTAAAAAAATCAAAATTGTGAAAAACTTTGTGAAGAACTTTACAAATGCCGAAACATTGAGTAGAAGAATCAAAATTGTGAAAAACTTTGTGAAGAACCTCTAGTACTAGCTAGCAAGCTTCATGGCAATCATGGTTGGTGGTGGTAAAAAAAACATTGTCAACTGCTCGAAGAACTAGAGATAATGGGTAGTTGCAAATTCTCTATAGCCATTGTTGTTGCTTTTTTCACTGGTCATCATTCTCTGCTACACCACCACTTTCCTTCTCCTGGTAGTAGAAGCTAGAGAAGCTCATAAGCGCCACATCATTCTCTGCTACACCGCCACTTTCCTTCTCCTGGTAGTAGAAGCTAGAGAAGCTCATCAAGCGCCACAGTGTCGTCTCTTACAATAGCCAAACATGATCGTCATGGCATGCGATGCAACACTGTACCTAGAAGCTTGTAACAATGTTCTGTATTTTGACTCACGTACCTTGGGTGCAATGGCACAAAAACTAGCAGTGATTTTCATGAGTATTCCACTAGAAAAAGGTTCCAACGCAATGGCAGATGCATAAACACTAGCATTTAAGGTCATGCAGGGAGTTGTAGGGAATGTAAGCTTGATCTCCATCTCCCACAGTGTTCTGAGGTCTTGGATTTCATGGTTTTCCATTTCCAAAATGTAGAAGAAACTTACACTACTGTACAACGTGCATTTCAGCTTTCAAACATTCAAGCATGGCTTAATGCAGCTCTAACATATCGCACAGATTGCTACTCACCATTATTTCTTAATATATTTTACCGTCTTAAAATTAGAAAAACATCAAGGCCTAGGCCTTCAATTCATTATGTCTTAGGCCCTCAAACCTTATGGTCCTAGGCTCTTAAAGACATTTTGTCTTAGGACACCAAGTCTTAAGGTGTGGAGGCCAGTGTCCCAAGGATTAGGTCTTGGTTTTTTAACATAAAAAAAAAATTGATTTGCCTTGGGGTTTAACCCTAGGACACATGAATTACTCTAGAACAAATAAGACCAATATGGCTTTTTTTGTATTCCATAGAAGGCCCATAAGCTAAAGGCCAGTCAAGATGCTCCTATGAAGGCCTTCATAAGAACATTTCCACTGGTGCACAGTGCATTGCACTACAAAAACATTTCTCACATCCAAATTTATTTATTTTTTCCAACTCCACCCATAAAACTAAAATTGGTACTACAAATAGCTAGGATTTCATTTTTTAAAACATTGTTTTACATTTTTGGCTACCCACTTGAACCATGTGTAAAAATTTGGCGATTTTTTTTAATTTTAAACATTGAGAATTGAGAATATTAAAATTCAATTCATTGTCACAATTTTAATTTTTGTATTTCACTTTTTGAGAAAATCACACAATATAAAATAGGCTGGTAAGGACTGAGAACATGGCCATTTTGGGAATGAAGGCCGGGTGTGAGGTGGGTACGGAATATTAAAAAAACCATACTGATTTTATTTGTCCTAGAGTAATTCATGTGTTTAGGCTTAAATCCCAAGACAAATAAATTATTTTGTCTCATCAAAAGGCTAGGACCTAATCCTTGGGACATTGGCCTCCACACCTTAGGACTTAGTGTTATAGAACAAAATGTTTTCAAGAGCTTACGATCATAAGGTTTGAAGGTCTAAGGTAGAACAATTTCAAGGCCTAGGACTTGATACTTTTCCAATCCTAAGGCGATAAGGCCTAGGATATGAATAACATATTGGGCCTAAGACTTAAAATATATGGTAGCTGCCTAAAATCAGACAAGACCAACTCATGGAACTTGTTGAGCTTGTCACCATTCTACCCTGTCAATCACATAAGGTTAAAGATTCCAGCTGGGAGCTCAAGAATGAGGATGATGGCATACACTTCCTACACCCATCTCTTCCCCAACTAGTTTGCCAAAGAACCCTCAAGCTGGTTGCACAGTGAGCTCCAATAACAAGCTTTTGTTACTTTGTTTTTTATTATCGCAAATGGTATTCCAACATTCAAACTATAGTTGATGAAGGTTCTTGGTGGAGCACATCAAGGTCAAAATTCTACTAGGAGGATCACACACAGACAAGTGTTGTGTTTCATGAATATCAAAAACAAATGATGGGTTTTTATGTAAAACACCATGCAAGGATGAGGGATCCCAACATCTTATAGAGAAACAACAAGAGAAAAAATGTACATAGTTTGCATTTCTCCATCCAACCATTAAACAACAATTTATGAATTTCATAGATTTGAGAATATTGCTGCAAAAACCTTAGGTTGAGAATTTTGAAAAGAATAATTCAAAGGTGTATGTGATGATCTTTTGTCTTTTGATGATTTTTGTTTCTTTACCTCAAGATGGGTGCAAGCTTGATTGAAAGTTTTTTGGTTCTTGGGCCTCAATGCAACAATGTCATAGGAGCAAAGAATAAGATTTGCAACATTGAATGCAGCTACCTACACCATATCTTTGACTACCATTGTGATTTTGGTGAATTGTTTAAAAGTCCTAGTTGTTGTTCCTTGAGCAACTTCTTGGGGAATTTTGCAGCCTTTATTACTTTAGGTGTAGTAGCCATCACAGCTGCAAGCTCTAGCAACTTGATTCGGGATTGATCAAAGTCAGCCATGATCCCTGTGAGAATGTGGTTCGTTGCAACTCCCATGTAACCCAATTGTTTAATGTGATCACCAACGTTTCCATCCTCGTTTAACTCCACTCCTTCAAACCCTAAACTTAGATCATTAAACATTATTTCTTTCAAATTTCTCGGATCTCTCTCTCTTTCTCTGGACTTTTTTTATGTCTGTTGTTTGCATCTTCATTGAAGAACAACAGCCATGTGCAATTGTGGCAATGATAGGATGGTAATAGTAGGAGAAAGGTGGTGACTGCTTTTGTTGTGTTCCTCCCAACTACCACATTCATCTCCAAAATTGATCTTCCTCATTGGCTTCTTCTTCTTTCCAGAATATAAGCTCCATGTAATCCTTAAATAATCTCTTATGTAAACCCATAAGTAACCCCCAGGTATCCTTTTACTTACAAAGTCCTTGGGCATCCCAACCAATGTAGGCCATTAAGTAGTCTCTAAGTATCCCCTAAGTAGTCCACTATGGAACCCCATAAATAACTCTATAAATATTCTTAAACTCTTAAATAGTCCTTAGGTAGTCCCTTAAATAAGCTCTATGTAGTCCCCCATACACAGTCCTTAAGTATCTCCTAAAACAAAAAATTAGTCCTTAAATAGTTCCTTAGGTAACTCCTGATAACACCCTAGGTAAATCATATTCAAACCCATGGCTAGGCAGGTTGGTAGCCCATATACAACTAGATAGGTACACCTATCCTATTTCACCCCATAGTAGCCCTGGCCTGTGGTCACAAAGGTAAACTGTTGTGTGGTGAAAAAAGTGACCAGAGTAGTAACTTTTGAAAACTATATACTGTGTTTAGAGGGTTGGTCCTGATTTTTTTATGCACTTTATAAAAACGCAGTATGAGAAGGACAGGCAGGATCAAAGGCAGGCTGAAACGAAGGATTACTTTACGGATAACTTTAATACATAGGATCATTTCCTCTTTTATTTTTTGCCCCCTCCTCCATACTTTTTTTCATCCCCCACCCCCACCCTCCTTCCTTTATTTCCCTTTCCCTCATTTATTGCCATTCACTTCCCCCGCTCACGTTCCTCTACCCTCATCCGCTTTGTTTTTTTCTGCCCTCGCTCCCCTTCCCCAACCAACAAGCTGCAGGAGGATTACAATTTTTATTTTATTTTAAGTTTGTTTGGTTGTTTGTTTTCTTTTCCCCAAATTTTAGAATTTTCGCCACTTAGTCAATTTTTAAAAAGTTGGAAAATTTGGAGATATATGTTTTTCTAGTGTAAATTCACACAAAATTGCAAAAGAAAACAAAAATTCCAAAAGGAAAGGTCCACCCGATTTTTTTCATTGGATACTTTGGGACCATGTGCAAATAAAGATTCACATTATTAGGGCATGGGAGAGAAGGGTTGAGGGGTATAGCCCCTCATAATTGTGTCATCTAAATTTATTTCCCACTCCCCCACCCCCCGGCCCTTTTTAATTTATATTTTCACTTTCTCCCTTCCTCTCACTTGTTCTTTTTTTGGAACAAATTTTCTGACCAAAAACATAATTTATAAGAAAATGGGCAGTTTGAGTAGCCAAATTCACACATGTGAATTTTAGCTGACAACTTAACAAAAAATAATCCAAAATAATTTTTATTTTCTTGGGCAACACATCATAAGAAAAATCTTGAAAAGTTACACTCACTCAAAAAAAAAATGAAACCATCAAAATCTCAAATTTTTAGGGCCATTTAAAATTTGAAAAAAAGCCAGATCTGGCTGTGTGGGCGTTTAGGGGTTAATGGAACATGACATTTGTCCGAGGGGAGTGTGAAATTTGTCTTATAGGTGTGAGACATTTGGTTTAGGGGTTTGGGATATTTGGCTTAAGGTTCGAAACATTTGTTGGGCCCTGTCCCTGGACTATCGCAGTGGATCCAACTTTTGGAAGTTTTCCCTTATTAAAATCGATTTCACATTACATGAACCGGTTTCTTTGGTGAAAGTGTTTAGACTATTTAGATTAGAACAAATTTTTTTGGTGTTTAGAGTGTGGACACAGTAGGTAGATGACCAATATCTTGGCTTAACATCTTATCTACTGGCAAGGCCACCATGTTTGTGATGCCTTGTTTTAAGGGCATGGGACATTTGGCTTAACGTTAAAAACATTTGTCATAGGGGTGAATGACAATTGTTTTGGGGTTGTGAAACATTCGTTCTAAAGTTTAAGCCATTTGCTTTAAGGGTGTAGGTCATTTGTCTTAGGGTTATGAGACTTTTTTCTTAGCTTTATATAACATTGATTTCACGTTGGAATAACTTTGTCTTAAGGCATGGGACACTCAAAATAAGGATTGTGCTGCAATTGTTTCAGATTATGTGCCATATTTTTAATGTTTCAAATCACTTAGTGCAACAAATGTTGTGTTTGCCTAAGATTTCATATAAGATCTAGATCTATGGACATGGCATATTATTCACAAGAACCATATTCTTGGTATTTTATATTTTTATTGCCCCAAGTTAATGGACACCATGTGTAGATTTAGGGCGCACCCAATTTGATTGACGAATTGTTTTGAAGTCTATAGATTTTATTGTTGGTTTCTTCTCAAAATAGGAATGTTGGGTAACTGATTTAATCATGCCTCTTATCATTTTATTTATTTTGGGTTGTCACTTGCCTTTTTTGTATAAGGAGGTTTCATATCACTATGAATTGTAAAAAAATATTCATATAACTAATTTTCAAAATGAAATTTGTTTGATAAACATACAAATAATTAGCTTCAATTTTTTAAAATCGTATTAAAATCAAATTCTTAAAAAATTGATTTGAAGGATTATGCAAGAATTGATTAAAATAAAACATATCAATTTTAAAATAAATTAAAATGTTAATATAAATTTTTTTGTGAAATATAAATATTTAAAATTAATTTGATGTTTTTTTAAAAAATTCAATAAGGCTTTGATGGGTAATAATAACAAAAATCATAATGAAATTAATTTTTAATTGATTAAATTATTTATATTCTTATTGTTTTTTATGTTAATTTTTTTTATTATTGCCTTAAGATAGTAGACATGCATGTATGATTTTAGGTTTTACCAAGCATGAATGGGGCAAACACAACTAGTTTAAATGATCAACTTTGGGTAATTTCATAATTGCAAAGGAAGTGAAAAGATGAGAGAGAGAAGAATGTACAATATTTTCAAAAAAATTAGTTGAAAGGTAAAGATTATTAAATTACTTCTTTTTTTGCATGTCGGAAGGCATATACCTATTTCTCAACTTCATTCACACTAATGCAAGCAAGTAAACTCATGTCAAAGTCTTGTAAAGCTTTATTAAAAAACACATCATAGATTAACAAAATGTACAAAGGATTCAAATTAAGGAAAAAGGAGAAGTGACAGGACGTCAAGTTGGCTCAAAGAAAGTGTGAAAATCTCTCCATGTCCATTATCGACCACTTGTGGTAAGTCAGCCATATTTATACATAAAAAATTGAGGACTTGCAATAGATCGACCGTAGTGATGGGAGGTGTGTTTTGAAGTGGTGGAAGTTGAAAAATAGTTAAGCCTACAACTGTTGTTCAATTTAAGATGGAGGACATTTGCATTCTTTGTAATGTGATCAAAACTTTTTGACAAAAAAAAGTGCCAAGGTAGAAAGATGAAAGCTTTTTGGCCCTTTCAAGCTCCAAATGACATTGGCACAATTGTGTAAAAACACATCAACATGTTTGTGCAAGCAATCAAATACGTCAATTGCAAAAGGAAGGAATTGATCAGTGGGGTGTCAATTGTGATAGCTCCTTTTTTGGGCTTGAACTACATCAGAGGTAACAAATCTTTAAGTTGTGCAAGATCAGGGAAGTAAATCCACTTATGTTGGGTTAGTAATGACAACATCGACTAGGGTGCAAATGCCATTTTTGGTAAACATGATGTTGATTCGTCAATGAGAGGAGTTGAATGTGATTGAATGAAACACATGTAATTGTTATTGTCCCACGTGGAAGCCAACATTTCTTGCAATGGTGGCAAATGTGTCATGAATTACATCATAGATTCCAGTGCATTCGTTGCCATGAACACAACATAGGAGGTGGATACTCATAAGGTCAATGGGATGTGTGCACACACATTGAAAGATGCCTACAATTGAAGGATGGGGTAATTCAAGTCGCGTACAAAGTGCTATGGAAAAAAACTAGGGAAGATAATCAAAAGGTTGGGAATATTGGTCAAGTTGTAAGCCAGGTGCCCACCCTTGGTTCAGAACATGAAAAAACTCGAACATGGTGAGCCTCAGATATCATGTTGAAGAGCATGTTGGAAAATGTATGATGGTGTAAACGTTCCGAGATGGAATCTTGAAATTGAACCATTTGTTGCCTGATGAGTTGTTTAAATGGAAGAAAACACGCACATGCTTGGGGTGGTAAAAGGTCATATGTCGCTTTGAAGTGTTGTTCGAAAAGAAATGTGTTGTTGTCAACTCATGCTAAGGTTTCAAGAAAGAAAGGACGTTGATCGACCATAAACCTAATAATTATGATTGAAATGACAAAGGCCCAATTCTTTATATAAGTTGTTGGGGTGATGGTGGATAATGCTATGAGCCCGACGCCACCGAAAGTTATTGGGAGGGAGGCTTGTTTATGAGTTAAAGGTCTTTATGGGTTATCAAAAGATCTTGGACCCAAAAAATGTGCAAACATTTGAAAGAAGGAATAATCAAAGGAAATAAAGGATTTTGTGAAAGTGAAAAATGGAAATGTGCATCGTAAAAAATACGACGGGCATTACACAAAAGGAATCAAAATTTTAAAGGTTACTTGAACATCACCCATTCTAGGGAAAAGGTCCACATGTTGAACAACATCTAAAAGGGCATATTTGATGAAGGATGATGTGAAAGTTAAGGTGCCCAATAAAACCTTCAAGACTCTAATTCCTTTGGATGTGCTAGTAAATTGGGATGGGGTATTAAAGTTTGGTGGCAAGCTAGATAGTGACCATGTTACACAATTTTGAGGTTGTATAAAAAGGCCTATTACACGAAGTTTTGTCTTAAAATGTTCATATCCAAATGATACAATTAAAGAAGGACCTATTATGTGAATGTCATTTGCATTGGATGGAAATAGACAAGAGGGGAAATGATTAGTTATAGAATGTAAAACCCTAAAATGGGTTAAAGCGAATAATGCCCTTCCTGAAGGATCACCTTGACAAGTCCCCATGGGAGATGGATGATTATGACATCACCTTCATGATTATGATGACTATAAAACAAAAGATATTCAAATGCATAGAATGTATGAACAAAGGGGATGAGTTGTATGATGTCTCCACTTGTTGCACAAATTTTTTTGAAATATGATCCTTCTTAACATTGAATTGAAGGCCTTTGCCGTGTCAAACAAAATAACAACCCAATCAAGGTGAAGGTACATGGTGCACCTGATGTCATGGATTATTACTTCATAATTGCTTTTAATTGCAACTCCAAATTGGTGTGAGGAAAAATATGTTGCAAAATTTTTGTGGAATTAAAGGCATAAAGTGCGGCTTGTGAGTCGATACAATGTTTCCCCCATTACATTGGGATAAACTCCACCAAAAGGTTTGGTCATGGCTAAGAAGTGGGTCGCTCCAAAGACATGTGTAATTTGGAATGGAATGTGACCTTATGCAATATGAAAACAAAGTTGAAATAATTGAAGGAATCCACTTGTTGAATTTTTAGGTTGAAAATAATCCCAAATGTGTTCAAAAACCATCCCAAAAGGACCACTTGCCAATAAATGTGACATGCATTAGAACGTTAATTTAAAGGAATAAAAATAAAATTAAGGTCTTAGTTTGGCTCGTAGTCATCGAAGAAAAGTGGGAAGTAGCCATTTGATTTGGGGTGTAATGCAGTGAAAGTTGAGATGGTGTCAAAGGATGTGGGTGTGGGAAAAAATGGTGCCAAAACGTGAGTTACCCAAAAGTATTCCCTTGCACGTCCAAGGGTTAAACTATAGAACAAGTGTTTGTGAATTGGAGGATCATGTTGGGGAAAGGGATCGAGTTCAAATTAGTCAACAAAATTTGGGCCCGCAAAAAAAACTCCTCATGTAAGTTTTCCCAGTTGCCTACTAAAAAGCGCTTAAGTCAAATCCTATGCCTTATTGCCCCACCATGAAGGGGCAAAACAAGACACCATTAGGGTAGTAAATGCCAAATTACCACATTGTATGGGTCCTGTGCTAACTTATCCAATGGAGAACAAAATGCCATTTGTACATCATGTCGTAGAATGGTGGGGATGTGGTCATACAATCAAAGATGACAAAGGCTTAAGTGAAAGGACATGAGGACTTTTAATGTTGAAACCCATGTCCAAGTTTATGCAAGTGAGGTGGGAATAAAAGAAGGTATTGAACAAGGATGATCATAAGGGTTTGGATTGGATGAATTAGATGTTTAACAAGAACGTTGATGACAAACTAACCTTTGATTAGTAAATTGGCGCCCATAGGTGGGGCACAAGACTTTAAGTCGAAATTGAAGGCTTGTTGAAGAAATGGGGGTAGGTTGGGGGGGTATGATCATGGCTATTTGTAGGGACCAATAGAGTGGAAGGGGAAAAATGTCCTAGTTGTGCATGATTAAGGGGGTTTGGGAAAGTGTAAGGTTGGGACCTCACATTCACACGAAGGGCTAGGGGCTGGTAGGGGGAACTAAAAGGTGTTGTGTGATTTGTTAAAATCAAAGGGGTAACTAGTGGGTGGTTTGTGGTTTACATGCGGGATGAGGTGGAGGATAGGTTAGTGATGTTGCATGATAAAGTAAATGGGTGATGGGAACTATGAGGTTCGATGAAACGTGATGAATTGGGGGACATGGGAAATTTTGTGCCCATGAAGTAGGAAGTCTACTATGAACACGAGTCCCATTTTCAAAAAATGGCCTATCATTACAAAGCAATCTTAAATTTGCAAAGCTAATCACATAATACTAAATGAAACGAAAGGAAAAAGATAAAAAAGTTTTTAAAGAGTCCTTTGCAAGGGCATTATGCTAAGGCCAAACCTTAACTTTGTTATAAGCCTAGGTGTCATGATCATTAATCTATTGGATTTAATAAGACCTAAACACTTTAATATCGAAATATTAGAATGGGACCTATTTGCACAATTGCAAATAGGTCCCACATTTTAAAAATTACCTATTTCAACATGGTAATTTTAAACCTTTAAAGCCAACCACATAAAACTAAACAAATCAAATGGAAAAAAATAATGAATTATCACAAACAAACAAGCCATGTTTCAAAAGATAGCTGAATTTTAATTTTGCCATAACCTTCAACACCATCATCCTTACTTTATTAGGTTAAACACAACCTATACATTTTTTAAAAAAATTATTGTGCAAGAATTAAGGGGCTTAAAAACGTTTAATCTTTTATTCTTTAGACTACCCAACTAATGTAACACCCAACTTCAATAACAAAAAAACACCCTAAACTCAATCTTTTGCTTAACAAAAAACACCCTAGACTCAATCTTTTGTTTAAAAAAAGCCTATAAAACATATTATTGGTGAATGACCAACCATTAAGTATTGATGCGTTCACACTTACAATGCATTTTATTTATTTATTTATATTTATTCCCCTTCCTTTGCTGCTTTTCCAAGACTGTGATAAAAACCAAAAAAAAACACCAAGATTATGGCGAAGTCTTTTTCTTTGTAATAAAAACTTTCTAATGTGTTTAATTTGTAAGTAATGACTATAATGTTGTGATAAAAAAATTTCTAAACTTTACGAAAATGTTACAAAAAAGGACCCACCACAAAACAAAACCCAAACAAAAGAAAAGCAAAAAACACAAAACCATCTTCCCTTAGCCTCTTCACCTTTGTTGTCTTGTTGCATGTTGATATCGGTGTTGTTATCGTCATTATCCTCCTCCTTTTCTCCAAAAAATGGTTATTTTCATATGTCCCATCATGCCATGAAAATCTAGAAAATAGATTTACAACTAATCCCCTCAGTGGAACTGTAATTGGACTACCAACAAGGCCTCTTATACTAAAAATGGAACTGGAACCTTTCTTTCATGTTTCCTAAGGCCCCCAATTGCAAATGTTTTTTCTTTGTCTTTGTTTGTCCCTCATTGTTTATCATTGTTTTTTTCGTTTTTTTGCATTGCATTAACTAGTGAACACAAGGAAGCAACAATAATAGTGGCAGCAAAGCTATTGTTGCCACTACCATTGCCACCCAAATTGTAGCAAAACTTTCATTGCCACTAGCACTACTTTTTGTTCATTCAAATTTTTTGAAAAATGGGTGTGCACAGATTGCTAAAAGTAGAACTTCATTTTGTGCACACAATTTCATGAAGAGACCATTGCTCAATATTGGACCAAACCACATGCATCCCCATAATTAATCATTAACACCACAAAAGCCTTATTCTATTACATTATATAAGTTACACCTTCAATGGAAACTTATATGACAATAGATTTAAATAAATTACTTTTCAAAAAATATTTTTTAAAATATAATTGTAAGCTTCAATGTTAAAAATATTTTAATCCCAAGCCAAAATAATAAAAATATTTTAACCATGGGTCTAAATGCTAGGCCCAAGTGTTAAAAATATTTTAATTCCAAGCCAAAATGATAATTTTTTTAACATCTTAAATCAAGATAATTTTTTTAAAAAATCCCTTAGGCCTACATAGATTTTAACCTTAAGCCAAAATATTAAAAAAAATTTAATTTTAGACCTTCACATTAAAAATATTAAAACCTTAAATCAAAATAATAAGAATCTTTTAACCCTAGGCTTGAATAGGTTCTAACCTTTACATTTAAAATAGATTTTTTCTTTAGGTTTAAAAAGATTCTAAACTTAAGCCAAAATATTAAAACATTTTAAACTTAAGCCTACATGTTAAAAGAAATGCAACCTTAAGCCTAAGCATTAAAAATATTCTAATCCTAAACCAAACTATAAATAATTTTTAAACTAGAGATTAAATTATTTTTAAACATTTAATTGTAGGTCAAATTTCAACCAAAGAACAAAGTTTTAAAAAATTTCTAACCATAAGCCAAAATGATAAAACCTTACCAAACTTTATAAAAAGAAAGCACCCAAAAAAAGGGAGAGAAAAAGAAACAAGGGACAAGGACCAAAGTCTAGGCAAGCAAGCAACCCAAATAAGGTAGGCCACAAAGAGGAAAAGGAACCACTAAGAACCAAACCCTCCACTAGTCACATGAAGCATATCAATTAAAGAGAGGGGAGGTAAACCAAAAAACTCCAAGCCTAAACAAACCCTCCCCTGCAATAACAGTTCGTCTCAAGATTGAGGCGCCCTACATTCTTTGTAATGCCACTAACATTTTTTGTCTATAAAAACAATGTAACACCAATAAAAGAGGGCCTTTGGTGCCCATTGTTGTCCACACCATGTTAACACATTGATGAAGAAAATTGTTAGCCTATTAGTGAAGACACCCAAAGACCTCTATGGTAAGAAGGAAAAAACAAATTTGTTAAACAACAGTCATAATAAAGTCTTTTTTTCACTTGCGCCACTAGTGTCATAGCCACCCCACAAGAAAAAGTCTCATGTGATACTAAGTTTGTTCAAGTGGGGTTGGCAATGACGACATTAACCAAATGAAGACTGAAGAGAAGAAAATGGAAGAATGTGGGTTTGCTCCCGCAAAACATGAAACCCTACATTTTTCACAATGGATGCAAAAACATCTCGAATGACATCATAGGATGTGATCTTCTCCCCACCATGGGCACAACAGAAGAAGTGAATCCCCATGGGGTTTAACAATTGACTAAAAATGCAATGTGTTGGACCGAGAACTAGAGGATGGGGGAGGCCTAATTTAATATCCAACATAGAGGGAAAAATATTAGAGGGTAGATGAAAACATGGGATTACAGGGTGAGCACACAACAAAGTTTTTGAATTTGACCTTGCACATGATCTCAAGCGTGCTTGATGCGAATCAAAAGACATGTTAAAGAGATATTGAAAAAAGAATGGTCGTGCAATTTTTTTGAAATAACTTCCTAAAGTCGATTTGTTCCCTTCTTTACAAGCTACCCAAACGGGGGTAAACATGTTGTAGTTGTTGGGGGGAAAAGCTCCCAAGACAACTTCAAGTGCATTCGGAAGGAGAGCGAACCCAAACTGTTCGCATCCATAGCCTCTAATAAGAATGGACACAAATCTAACAAGAATCTAAAAGCAACGACTGATGCTACTAGTGGCCAACTTCCCAAGAAAACCGTTGATGCAATGGTCTATGTTGAAATAAGCTCTATGCCTCCATTCAAAATGGGGAGCAAAATTTGTCAACACACCAAAGGGGCCTCTAGACACTCAAGAAAGCTTGGACCTAAAAGCCTCTCAAAAACTTGCATGAGGGCCAAATCGACAAAATGAACTATTATTGAAAGCTCAAGAAACACGATAAAACATGAAGCAAATAAGAAGGCCTCTACATAAAATCTTTTAAAAGTTTTTGAGCCTAAGCCAAATTGCTCAGAAATTCTAACTTTAGACCATTTTCATTATGTTTTAGGATGTACAATACTTAGTCTTGGATAATCTTGGAAGCACTTTTCCATTAGTTTTGTATGATGAGATGAATATATCTTAAAATATGTCCTAAGGTTGAACCCTAAGCCAAACAAAACTATATTAAGGTCCAAACTAAAATTGCTTCCAGTATGGCGCTTTTGGTAAACCCTAACTACTTGCTAGGCCATACAAACAAAGAATGAGTCAAATTTAGCTAGAGGTCAGACGAAAAAAACCCAAAAAATAGACCTCTGGGGACTCATCGTCTAAATATGGCCACTTCTAATTCTTGTTCAGTCATAATATGACGACTACACCTTTTTTTTAATATATTTTTTAATTGCATGGGAATTTTTTTTTTAAAAAGGGTGGTTGCTATGTGAAATTTCGCCCAAGAAAACACTGAATGGCTGCCTATCCCACCTAGGAAAAGTGCCAGAATAGGACACACAAACCAGTTTTGTACGAAGAAAACCCCTTTGTAGACTTGTTACCACCTTACGGAACCTGCGTGGAATTGGCATGTTCTATCATATGGGCTAGAGTGAAACAACAGCCACCAATGCACCAGTTCAAGATGAGGCCGTTCAAGCCGTTTTGGGGATGAACCAAAAACACATCCTCTTGCCTTGCCCAGGGATTTTTCAGCCCCCTTCTCTACCCCAAAATTTTCCCCTCCTACCTACCTCTACCCTCCTACCTCCCTCACCTCATTTCCTACTCACTCCATCTCCAAAGCTTAGAAGAGCTCATGAGCTTAAGTAGCATAGAGTTTCGAATAGATATAAACACAAGGCTTGAGGAAGGTGAAGAGGTCAACGTTGAAAGAATTTGGAGAGGAAAAAGCAAGGAGTGCTTCATCCCAAATGCAAAAAGGAGAAAAAAGTACCTTCTTTATATTTCTTTTTTTTTCTTTATGATCTTTTTTTCTTTGTGGTTTTTTTTTTTTTTTTTTT
>Ga0116229_10009327_pt1 | contig 14987 bp, 12 predicted proteins | sample S1TSphgellanicum_3_FD_87313 | JGI IMG/M metagenome (GOLD analysis project Ga0116229, IMG submission 87313) | Host-associated microbial communities from peat moss isolated from Minnesota, USA - S1T2_Fc - Sphagnum magellanicum MG | ecosystem: Host-associated > Plants > Peat moss > Unclassified... | reverse complement strand
TTCTTCATTTTGCACATTAAAATTCTTTAAAATTCTTCATTTAGCACCTTGTCATAACATTCTTTACCCGCGAATGTTTACCAAATTACACTGGTTGATCTATAAATTTTTTAAATTTTTTTTTAAATTCTTGCTTCTTTGGGCTTCCATAACATTCTCGCACCAAGAATGTCATAACTATGGTTGTAAACTATTATGGAAATTTGGTTGTGAGCTCCATCATTTTTTATGCTACCACTTGCCTTGCAATAGGATCAATGTTTATGTAGAAATACCTCCAAACCACCATCCAAGATTGTAGTAGGGCTTCGAGACCTGTACCAATACCACCAAAAAGCTCTAGTAATGTAATCCCCTCCTTAGGCAGTGTCGAGGTGATTAGTTGACAAAGTACTAGCTTAATTGGTTCGCCATGGCTCTCCATGTTCTCAAAACTAAACAAAGCTTTGACCAAAGGCTCGTGGGCTGCTTTAAACCTCTGTAAAACCTTTGGTTTGAGTTGAATGTCCGTAAGAACCACCCTCAAGCTTTCAATGACTTGGGCGTAAGCTATCTCTTCTTCATCTCCCTCTATCCATTCGTGGCTAGCTTGTTGGATGTAAGAAATGGTGTGTGCTTCCTTGAGCATACAATGGTGAACCATAGGACTATGGTTCCCATGTAAATCAAAGGGTATGTATCTTAGGTGGTGGCCATCAATCTCCCAATCCATTCGGTAGTATGCATGTTCAAACCAGTTGTTAATTGTGAAACTTGGTGGAAACAGGGCCTTTTACCCAATGAGCACATCGTAACTAATGGCATTAATGACTAAACATCTAACTTGTAAACAAAGCTCATGATTTGTACCTTCATTGAAATTAAGTGCAATCAAATCCGAACTTTTCCCAAGTACCTTTTCTACGCTCCCACTAACGGTGCGAATTTGCCACATAGATTTCCGTAGTTTGGAATCAAGCATGCCCATCTTTTTGGCAAATTAAACTCCAATGACAACTCCGGTGGCGATGGAAGCTCTCTCACTAAGCACCGCTTCGGAAATGAGTGAAAGATTTTACGGAAAGAATGGTTATCCACAATGCCTTTGCTGAATAACAAATCCACAAGTGGGGTGTTTTTAACTCCCTTTTGATATGTGAATGTAAAATCAGAGGTAGGAGAGCCACTAGTTCAGCCATGCTAGAACTAATGACCAGATTATGAACACCATCTACAACACATGAGCCAATCAAATGTCTTTCCAAGGTGTTGGATGGGACCCTTGTAGCATGTGGATCAGGGATTGGTAAAAAACCTAATGTAGTGTTTAGGGTATCCTTTAGTATTGCAATTATGTCCCTGGTGTTTAGCTTCAAATTTTGAAAACTAAACAACAGTGTACTCACAAGCTTTTACGCCACTTCACACATTTGAAGTTGGCACTCCATAAGCCGATCAATGGAAAATTGTGTGTTATCCTTATGTACATGTACTCCTAAAACATGAGAATTTGATGCCCTAGCAACTTGTGATGTAATAGTCTCCTCCCCCTTCATTAATAATGTGCATTCTTCTTTCGTGTTGAGAAGACGAAAAGATTGTGGCATGACTGCTCAAGCTCCCCTAGCCCTAGTAATAGGACTTGAACCAAATGTGAATCCATCAGTCCAAATTACCTGCCTAGTGGCAGAAACTTTGGGTGCCACACTAACCCTTATGCTACAAAGTAGGAAGGGCAAAAAGAAGTGGCAAATTTTGGTGTGAAACTATAATTGTGTGCACTAGAAAAAACATACTCCCCAACCATGGCATCGTGTGAGAAGTCAAAGAACGACCTAGGAGGTCCCTCGTGTGATCTTAAACCCTGCATAGGTTAAGCATGACTAGTTGGTTGGGAAGACTTGCTTTTAATGATTCGAGTTCATTTTGCAAAGTTTAAACTTAAATAGCATGGGCTTGAAGCACCTCCCTCTTATCAACATTGTGTTCCTTCTTCTTAACATTTTTATTGGAATTACCCTTGATGGGGAAAGCCTAAGTGGAAGGCTGAGGTGCCTTGGCTTTGGGTTAAGGGGCAGCGGAAGATGCTGACAGATTTTGCCATGGTAATCAAAGTTGCTTCCGTTCCAGGAACTTGGAAAAACAAACAGCTTCCTGATATCCCTTTTCCCATAATAATCACAAAAGAAATCCTTGGAAGGAATGTTGTAGTCACTAACTTTGTGGGCAGGATTACCGTAGTAGTTACAAGAAGGTAAGATGGGTGCAGTTAAGTGCATCGCTTTAGCCCTTGAAAAAGAATGTGATGATCTAGTTGGTGTAGCTGGTGGAAGCTAAGGCCTTGAACGTGATGGAGGCCTCAAAGTACGAGCCTCATAGTGTGCATGAGCCAGTTCTAGCTTTTTAGAAATGTTATACACATCCAATAAAGTATATGAGTCTCCAAATTCTACAAAAACCCGTTGCAAAACCTATGCATGGAATGTCGAAATACTTTCCAACGAACGAAAATACCAATGGGTAGCTTCCAAGTTTGTGATGCTCTGAGTATCTTCTTTAAGCTTGAGAAACCTCATGTACAACATCTTGAAGGTTTCATCCTTCTACCAAGAGAAGGTGGCGAATTGTAGAATTTTTTTAGAACTTTTGACCGAAAATTCCAACTCAAGAACTCGAAAAAATTCCCCCATTGGATCAACAAAATCTGGTACATCGATGGTGGGAGGAATGTTTGTAGTAGCAACAATGAGTTGTTGAAGAGAAAAGTTTACGGGAGTACATATCGAATCTGGATTATTGGGCATAATCCCATGATCTGCAATGGCAGCTTGTAGTGCAGCTTGAGAGGCGGTGGGAATGCTTGTGGCATAAGCTGGATTAGGGATTTGGGCGACGCCCAAAATCTTGGGAGAATGTTACTCATAGACATCCAATGCCTCATAATGTGAACGTTTCGGTGTAATTAGCGCCATACTTGAGCTCTAATTCACAAACCATAATTGAGAAAGTTGCCTTGAACTCCTTCATAGAAATTGTACTTAGCCTTCCGCTGAACTTCTCAATTCTCCCAGAGGAACTACTAACCTACATTGTGTATATGCGTGTAAAGGTAACAACTTGCAGCGAAATATACAATGATGGTGTGAAAGTTAGTGTGGCAACAAACATACCCCATTGATTAACCCTTCCAAATGGACTCTGATGTACCGTTGATGTAGTGTAACCTAAACCTGAATTCCTGGAAGGAATTATACTACATGACGGTGGCGCTATAAACGCTTAATGGTACCGTCATGAAGATTGTGAATTCAAAGAAAATTGTTCAAATGATTATGTGTTATTTCATAGCTGATACCTTGGCTATGGCTGAACAGTAGTGCTCTCATCATCCGAGGACATGGTGTTGTCCCATGCCCCAAAATTTTGTAGTAATACAGAACACTAGTTACAAAGTTTTAACACAACATACAGTTTGAAAAATACAGTGTTTTAATGGGGATGAACGACGACGAACAAACATCGATGGGCGGACATCTATGGACGGATGTCAAATGGAAAGACATCGGACGTGGGATGTCAAATGGAATGGCGACACACATCGAACGGAACAACAACACACATCAAATGAAACGACAATGCATGACAAACGGAACAAAACATAATCAATGGCGACGGCACTGCAAAGTGGTACGTGTATGTGAGCTCTCTAACGATGGCCTGTAAAAGAGAAGAGAGAATTTTTTTTCATCTACTTCATTTATTATTATTATTATTCTCTTCTTATTTTTCTTCCATAACTACTACAAAGGTTACTCACTACATGACTGCAAGCTCAAAAACACACAAGAATGCATAGCCTAGATGCTAACCTCAAAACCCATGTACAAGGAAAGCAAGTGTATGTGGGGTTACATCACCTGGTGTAGATCTTGTACTATAATTAAACCTTGTGTGTGTGCTCCCAAGACCTAAAGCTAGTAGTAAAACAAACTTTGAAGCTATTGGCTCCTTCCTCCTTCTGAAACTTCGGAACTCATAACTTCACAACTTGTAGCTTATTTCCAATGTCCTTTCTCCCTCGTTTACACTGCTACTAGTTATGGTTGTTATTGTTTCTGTTATAGCTATAAATATGAGTAAAAAAAGACAAAGAAGTAATAGCAATTCAAGAACACAAAAAACCAACAAACAAAAGAAACCCAAGAAACTCAAAGCTAGGAAAAATTTGTCACTTTCAATATTAAGCAATCGAGAGCAATTTTTTTAGGATTAAATTGAAAAGAAGGAAAGAAAACGTAATGTATGTAAATGATGGCCATGCAACAGCCATTATGAGCATCTAGAAATCCATTCTGACTATGGAGGAAATTCTCCTTGACAAAGGAATTTTAGAAAAACTAACAAGAGAAAGGAAGAGCTTGGGCTTTTATACAGTTGTCAACAAAGCTGAAATCCTAAACAAACCATAACCCTAAAACACCTAATAGCGTACAATAACCTAAGAATGTACATTAACCCTAAAGGCATGATTGGCATGCCTGTAACCGACCATCATGTATGAGGCCATGCATACAAGCATGTCATCTCCGTGGTCTACCCTCTTGCATTGATGCTCTCAATGACAACAATGCTCTAAGTAAAGGTCAATGCCACTTTGATTTATATATTGTTTATGTTTTTGTTAAATGGAAACTCAAAAGAAAATGAAAAATGGTGCAACAAATTAATAAGCTTCAACAAAATCTGCAGATGGCATGGGAGGTGTCATGAATGAAAGAGATTTGGAGGCATGCGTGATGGGACAACAAATGCAAGTGAACGTTGAAGATGTGGTTGCATTGGGTCCAAGTGAAATTGTTGAAAAGCAAATATAAGCGAATGTTGACATTAGGGAAACACTTACAACAAATGTTGATAGAATTGTGGTGGATTTGGAAAATTTTATTTTGATGATAAAATAACAAGAAAATGTAATTCATACTCCAATGTTGGAGCAAGAGAATGTAAATGATGATGTTGAACCTCACGCACATATTGATGGAATAGACATATTGAATTTCATTTATTAAAATTTATTGCCCCACCCATCCTTTCAAGTGGAGAGGATGTGTGGGGTTTTTTTGTCAAATTTGTGATTACAATACCCTCATTAATTGTGGTTTAAATCTTTGCCCCACCTTCTTTCTCCATGTGAAAAAGTGGGTGGGGCATTTTTTTGCTCAAAATCTCTAGGTAATACTTTAAGGTTTTGTAAATTGTATTGTTTTCTTTACGGTTAGTTTCATTTTGTGCAATTTTGAACATTAGGTTTTTGTAATACTCTCATCTTATATCAAAGGTCTTTGATCTTTATGCAATACCTTCATCTTGTGTTTTTAATCTTTTATCTCTTTGTGCAAAACCCTTATCTTGATTTTTATCTTTGATTTTTTTATGCAATACCCTCATCCTTTATTTTTATCTTTTATCTTTTATTTTTTTGTGGAATACCCTCATCATGTATTGGCTAACTTTCACCCAAAACGTTAATTCCCCAAATCAGGTTTTTTTTTTTTTTGTTATTTCGATTTCAGATGTGGTTACCCCTCCCCAATTACCCTATAGGGTGTACATTGGGCAAGGGATGGTGCAAAGTTTACTTGTAAAGTTCATGGGTGTAATGTGACTGACACTACCAAATATAATTTGGTACAACATTTGCAAATGTGGCACAATGTGATTTTGAAACCTGGCAAGTTTAGACACCCATCTATTCGAGAGGACGACTTGAGGCATCAAGATCACGTGGCCATGAATGCGTGGGTCTTGAACAACCCTTTAGTTCAATTCCATCACAACGAACAAAAGGCGATTGTTAGGGTTAGGAAGCACACAAACCTAGACTAGGATAGGCTCCAAGTCGCTTTGCAAAACACATTTGAGGTTCCTAAGTTTGCACTTGTTAAGCTAATTTCTAGCCACATTTTTTAGCTTCTTAGCATGACTACATGGGGTGTGGGGTCCATCTCTTTCAACGTGAGGCTAAGGTGGAAGGTGATGAGGACCTTATAATTTTGATTTGAACGACTAAAACCGAGCATGTAGAAACATGCAAAGGTGTTTGGATGGAATGCAACTAAAAGTCTGCAATTAATAATATGATGTGGTAAAGGGAGATCGGCCTTCTTATAAATACCATGAATAAAAAATGATTCATGGTTGATAAGTTCTAACAATGCCATACTCAATTTTATTTGAATTTCAAGTTTTAAGTTTCATATATAATATTTATTGTATTGTGTTGTTTGTTTTAGGGTTCAAGGCACCATTAAGGAAGTGTTTATGGCCGATGTTGTGGAGGTTACTTTGGTCAATCGTGGGGTATTCACGCATTGGCACACCCATGATGGTTGCATAAGCGTGGTATAAGAAGGCCAATGGGATCCCATCCCCCTTCAATAATTACACAAATAGCCCATAATTTATCCACATTTTGATTAGGAAGTTGTTTTGGATTTCAAGATGTTACAATAACAATTTATCTTTGAAGCAACCACACATTTACCATTATGACATGTTCCCCATTTTATGGTGATTTTGTTTTGGACTTGGGCATTTCTGTAACATTTTTGTAACAAATGTCACCCATATTTTTTTATTTAAGGGATTTTATTTTCTTTTTGCACCATCTTGTGTTAATGGTTAAAAATACATTCTCACATATTTTTATATGTATGTTTGATAAAATTATCAACAAAATTAATTTAGTCTTGCATTCACACAAAAAAACCTATATTTACTCCCAAAAATTAAGAGTTCAAACCTAGAAAGAAAGCAATACCCTCATGAAGGTATTCAATAAACACCTTGGGCTAAATTATTTTGGTACACGCTATTAGAGGGGTATTGTTCATGCTAAGAGTTACCACTCAATGCATGTGTAATACCCATTTCATGGTATCCCATGAATCCTAAGGCATGCACATCATACTTACAACCCATGATGTAATTTGGCCATGTGTGAAAAGCAACACGTAACTTGTAATGCATCCATAGCAAAAAGGTTTTAAAACATGCCATACTTGGAAGGGAGCAAATTACTTACTGAGTTGGCAATAATAGCCCCAAAAGTATTGTGTCCAAGCAACACCAAGTTGTAAGTTATCAAACCTTTCAACCACCATCTCCCTCCCATGTGTCTTGAAAGATTCGATGGTCTCATTTGGGTTGATGGACATGAACATCATCATGTGGAAGCGATCAAATATTACACACCTCACCTTTGGATCTTTGATTTTTTCCATGGAATGCAAGTGCCATGCTTTCAACACATGCCATGTGCAAAGAAAAATTAGGATAGGATCTTGATTCCACACAATTTTTCCATGGTACATCCAACATCAATGTGGTTACCATGAACAACAAATGTGTTACATAATCTTCATGTTTACATAATATAAAAACATAAAAGAATGTAACAAAAAATTAAAAAATAATATACAACCTACCCTAATGTTCAAAGTTCTTGTGGGGCATCATCCATAATGAAACATGATGGTTTCCAATGTGGCATATGCAAAAGGAGCTTTGTCCGTAGGGCACCCAACCACTCCACCAAATCTTCACATGTTTGTCAACTCATGATGACCCAAATGACTTGCACCCATGTGTGATGAAAATCAAATGTCATCAATGATTGAATGGAAAATGTCAAGTTTTTGTGTACATGCCAAGTGCCCCTCTTGTGCTTCCAGTCCAAATAAGTGATATCTTGGAATTGTAGGAAATCATCTCAAGTCGTTCATTCATCCACATTTGCTTGTGCCCACCAAATTTCCTTGTGCTTGTCATAAATTTGTTTCATGGTGTACCATATAACCCTAATTGGGTCCATATAAACTCCTTCAACTTGTGGGACATGTGTGGAGCATACTTTGACATCCATGATGTGGACCTTAGGTCACATGCACCATGAAAAGGATCTCCATTGGCTTGAATGTGAATCCGATGGTTAAAAATGATTTCCACCACATTTGGCCATGTATGAAGCCTCTTGATGGAAACGTGGGTCAAACAAATGTGTTTGATTGACCTTATGTGATTGGGGTCTTTTTGGTGGTCCTTGGCCCATAACCACATTCATACTTACAAAACATAATTTCCATTAATCAAATCAAAAGACACAAGAACAACTAACCTTAAAACTTGCAAAAATGACCAATGGAAAAAGGTTTATAGGTTTGAAACCATACCAAGTATGTCTGAAGTGATTTTTTGTCGTTGGATGTTTTTACATTTTTTTGTGGGGACAAATTTTTGGATATGTTCCACTCAACTGAAGTTTGCATATCCCCTCATTCACCTTGCAAAAACTTAGAGACATGAGCATGGGGGGATGTATGCAGTTTCAATTACCACCTTGTTTTGGCCTCCATGCCTAAACCCATATTTCCACACCAAGTCCACATTCAAAAAAGGTGACTTTGCAAGGTTTTGGATCTCAATGGATTGGAACAATGGAGTTCACCCCATGCTTTGAATTGCTGAAGAAATAACCTTGTAATATGAGTCTTCAACTTGTGGAAACCATTGGAATACTTTCACATGTTTGCAAATTGTAATAATATTAATCAACAAAATCCCTAAACCTTACAAGTGAACCTTACCATAACACTAGTAGAAAAATGTCAATTTGCGATTATAATTTGTGAGTAAAAAACAATTACAATAAACTTTGCAACTAAAAAACCCCTTAAATGAAATCGCATTGAACCTTTAATCACAAATGATGACTTAATGTGATGTTAATACATTTCCCATGGATGAAGTATATAATCAACATATACACTTCTATCTTTTAACTAATGTATAACATTTGTAATTACTAACCATTCTTTTGTAACTAGTAAATAACCCTATCACTAATTGCCATTTTTTGGGCAATTTATTATTATTATTGAAATATTAATAGATTTTAGCACATACTTTAATCAAATTTAGACATGTGGCAAAACTTGAAATTTTTAGTATATGATATTATATAATATATAATGAGAAAAAATCAACATGGTCCAATTTCAATTATTTACATGATGACATTTGGATAAAGGAAAATTTGACATGTGACACCTAGAATCATTTTTTATGAAAATTAAAATTTTATTGAAATTTTGATCTCACCCATGCATTATGATTATTCAATTTAAAATATATATTGTGACACATGGCATAATCAAAAGTTGCCACATGGCATATTGATTGAATTTTGGGAAATTTTATTAAAATAAATAATTATTTGCATAAGTGGGTAGGTAGGTAAAACTATGTGCATAAAAAAATACCTACTTACCTAAGATACATACCTACCCAAGCTACTTACTTACTTACCCACCTAGCTACCTAAATAGGAAATTAAATAAATAGGTAGGAAGGTAGAAAGGTAAAAAAATAATTGAGTTGAAAAGTAACCATGTAAATATTTTTATTTTATTTTATGTTTTGCCTTTAAGGTTAAACTTTTTTGAGTTCATCCCAAATGGCACATGATATTTAATGTGAAATCCAAAGAAAAAACAACTTTTTATATATTTTGTAAATTGACATTAAAAGACAAAACATATGGGTTAAGCCTTTTAGTTGCACCTTACTCATAAATTCAATTGTAACTAAAAATGATTCATCCACAAGTTTTATAGTTGTTATTAGTTTTATAAATTATATAATTAAACATGTTAAAAAAAAAAAATTGATTAACTAATTAATTAGCTAATTAATTACCTATTCATCCACCCCCTTACAAAACTATTTATTACATTTAAAAAAAAATATTTAAAGTTTTTTAGAAATAACATTGGTCATTATTCTTTCATTGTTTCCAATAACTAATCAATTGGTTCATACTAATAATTCACAACTAATAATAAATTATTTCAAGAAATAACTATATAATATCTAATTAATTAATCAAGTCAAAAATTAATTATTTAAGATTTTAATATATCTAATCATTTGGCAATTACTTCTAAAATAGTAATAATTTTTTTATTCAATTATTTAAATAAATATACTATCTTTACCTCTGAAAATAAACCTTTTAAATTGCTAATGATCAACTAATTAAGTAAAATATAATTAGGTATTAATTGATTATTTTTAAAATAATTTCATAACTAATTGGTAATTCCTATATAATAACTATAAATTATTAAATTTCTAACTTATCAACTTAATTAGTAAATATTAAATCAGTTTTAATAAACCATTAATATTAATTTATTAATATTAATTAGCTATTAACCATATTTATTTTATTAATAAAATTTTAACTATCACATAATTCAATCAATGTTGATAAAATAATAAAAATTACTACTTTATATTAATAAATATTAATTAATTGAAAGATTAAATATTAGATAAAAATAATATATTATGAATTTTATTTATTTATTAAGTAAAAGTTAAATCAGTTTTAACTAATCATTGATAATAAGTAGACAATTTAATTTGTGAAGAATTGATTATTTATTATTCACTGGGCTAACTAAATATTTACTAACTAATAGTCATTAACTATTAACCATAACTCTTGATTAACTACCTAAATCAGATTATTGAGATATTTTAGAACTAATCGTATATTTCAGAATTAATTAAATAAGAAATAATCAGATAATAATTATTTATTTCATAATAACTAATTATTTAGTAGTATTTTAATAAATTATTGACAAATCATTGATTGATAAACATTATATATAGATTATTCATTTATAAACTTATTGACTTGTTGATTAAAACAAAGTAATTTCTTATTAACTAACTATTGTTTCATAATTCATAATCAATTAATTAATTAAGATGAATAATTCATGAATAATGATGAATTATTATATCAGTTTACTATTTAATATTTAATTAATCAACAAAAAGTTTATGAACTAACTAGTAAATAATAATTGATTATTTAATTATTTGGTATTAGTTTAAATATAATTAAATTATTAAAAAACATTTAGTTCATACTTTATACCAGTTAATGAATTATTTGAAAATAATCTTGCCTGATAATTAATGTTTGTTTACTACAATGATTATATCATATTAATTTGACCTTGTTACTATAATTTATTTATATTTTAATAATGATGACATATTTTTAAATGAACCATATGAAATCAAAATGATTTTTTTTCAATCCAATATGCCCATAATATGGTCAAATATATGTTAATATACTCTAAACACAAACTAAATATTTTAACATACCATGAATACAAGTCAAATATGTTTAATATACCTTGAATATAATTTGAATGCACTTTAATATGTTAAATAAATTTAATAAAATCTATATAATATAGTCTTAATGTAATCCACAAAACCTTAACGTACTTAATAAATGTATAAAGACACCATAATAAATAACTAATTTGTAATTAATTTTGCAACTAAATGAATATAAAAGCCTATTCTTGGATGAAAAATCTAATAAGCTAATTAATATGGAAAGATGTGTAATTGAATAGTCGCACCATAGTCACAAAAATAGTCATAAAGTTGAAAAGATAATGACTAGTTGTAAAAATGATAAAACAAAATTGTAAACAATAGGTAGTTGCAAGGTGTCGCATGTAGTTGCAAATTATATGGTTACATATTACAAGATTTCTTTTAATGTAATTGCTAAAGGAGTAGTTATTTGCAGTAATATTTAGTTAGTGCATTTCTATTTACTTAGTTACTGTTTTAGAAATCACTAGCTAGATCACATAGTTTTTGTCACCATTTGAATTTGAATAGAACATAGGATTGTTTTCTTTTATAATATCTTTGGAAAAAAGGAGATGATCATTGTAGAACACTGAATTTTAATGGAGTATGAGAGAAAGCACTTTGATTTTTGGAAAAGCTTACTTTCTTAGCTAAATTTTTTGTTTTGATGTTTTGTGATCATAATTTCATTACTAGACTTTTATTCTGGAATTAAAACTAAGTAGATCTAAATGAACAGATTTTGTTAATATTAGTTTCATGACATTTCAGTCCAGATTTAAATCAAAATATAAGATTAAAGATTTTGTAGTTACCATTTAGCAAGCATCCTAGGGCTTGAATTTAGAGTGAATTTCAAAATATTATTTATGTCTTGTTGCTAAATTTTTGTTTCTCTAGATAGATAGTGAACTTTAGTTTGATTTTTTGCATTTTTTTTCAAATCTTGATCCTAAGTTTTTGTTTAGGAAATAGATCTAAATAGAGTAGCTAATTGTGAGGATTTTGTTCCAATGCATAAGTTTGTTCAAACTTGAATTAAAATGTAGAGAGATGGAAAATAGAATTATAACTAGAAGTCTTAGAAGATAATTAAATCAAGTTTTATTACATGAACAAAAGGAGACATGACTTTGATGCTTTGATTCATGTAGAAAAATAGAAACTCAATAGGTCAGAAAGGGAGGAAAGGGTACCAAGGTACATATCTACTTCATTTCATTACTATTGAAAGGATCATGAAAATGCAAAGTTTGAACAAAAAGTTTAGCATTTGAACCTTTGATTCGTTATATGGTTCAACAAAAAGTTGCAAATTAAGGCATCAAAATGTCCATAAGAGGTGAGTCGGTACTTATAACTAGACAAGAAACTATAATTTTACATTTCATGCTCTTGGGAGTGCAAAAGAGTGTGAGGGAATGAACCCTCACACTCCCAAGTGAACTTTCATTTTGGGAGTTAGAATCCTAATGGACTCCTGAAATTTCAGAGGGCAATTGCACGGGTCAAAACTCATTGGATTGAGAAGTTCCTTATATTATTGGAAAGCTCTTGGAATGTAGATGTCTGAAATGGGCTCTTATGACCCCATTCAAACACTTGAAACACAAGTTATGGCCAAAAGAAGGGCCGGAAATCAAATTGACAATTTGACTCCCGACCACTAAAAGTCGGGAATCTGCTCGATTTCCTTGCATGAAGGTGGCATGCCACATATCGTTGGAAAACTCTCAATAAGGGCTAAAACTTTTCCTCAGATCTCATTTTAATCGGAGGTTTGCAAACAAAGTTATGGGCCCCCAAAGTCGCGGGAGTCCCAACTTTGAGAATTTTGGGACCCACTTGGGAATCCCGGGACAAAATTTCATTTGCATGTTAGTCCCTATTGAGAATTCAAGCTCAACTAGTTAGGTTTCATTAGTTACTGGAGTAAAAAAGTAACTAGGTTACTTTCACAAGGTTAAATTACTTTCGTTATTTACTTTAATTTGGTTATTTGCGGTTTGGTCTTCTAGTTAAATACCTTGGTGTTGATGGTTTGGCTCTATTTTCTTCATTACACAAGTTTGTGTATTTCATGTGATAAGAACCTTAGAAAGTTCTTGATGTTGTGTTTCGTGTTATGAACATCATGTTGTAGTTTCTTTTCAATAAAGGTTTATGTTTGCACTTGAGTAGATTTCCTATTTGTTGAGGTCCCAGTTTACATCATGAATCGAACACCCACAGTGGCAGTTCATGGCATGACACTTGAAAAAAAATTCACAGGCAAGAAACTCGATGTTTCACACCTTAGAGTGTTTGGTTGCATTGCATACGTGCATGTTCCTGAGGAGAAGAAATCAAAACTAAACCCAAAAGCTGAGAAATGTATTTTCATTGGATATTCCTCAAAACAAAAAGGGATATAGATGTTTCAATCCTTCCACTCGGAAGTTGCAAGTGAGTAGAGATGTTGTGTTTGATGAAATGGCTAGTTGGTACTCACCACTGAAGGTAGCAGAAGATGGAGAAATTAGAAATGGTGATGTTTCATCGAATGTGGAACAAGAATCACAATTAATTAGTGGACCACAAGAGTCTTCAATTAGTGGGTCTAGTAACACTCCATGGAAAGGAAGATTAAGATTTTCAAACATTGTACATGGTAGTTCTCAAACATCATTTAGAAATTCTCATGTAGATGGTGAATCAAGTGAGTCAGAGAAGAGTGAAGGTGAAGAATCAAGAATCACTTCAGTTATTACTCCTGGAGCTCGGATGGTCAAGAAAGTTTTTAAAACACCTAACAACAACAGTGGAGTATAAAGATCCACACAAATCAAGTACCTTGTACAAAGACTCACATATGATGGCTTTGTAGGTCATCATTACGCATACATGGTGAGAGTTATACAAGAGGTTGAACCCACTTGTTTTGAACAAGTGGTTAGAAACTTTAAGTGGGACAATGCCATGGATGAAGAAATGGCGGCTTTGGATGCAAATGCTATTGGGAATTGGTAGCTTTACTAGAGGACAAGAAAGTAATTGGGTGCAAATGGGTGTACAAAGTCAAACATAATGCAAATGGATCTGTGAGTAGATACAAAGCAAGATTGGTTGCGAAAGGTTATGCCCAAACGTATGGCATAGACCATGAGGAGACCTATAGTCCAGTTACCAAAATGACAACTGTAAAAATAGTCATTGCTATGGCAGTAGCAAAAGGATGGTCTTTACATCAAATGGATGTAAAGAATGTTTTTCTTCATGGAGATTTATAGGAAGTGTACATGGAGCAACCACCAAGTTATGTGAACCAAACACATCCTAATTTGGTTTGTAGGTTGAAGAAAGTTTTGTACGGCTTGAAGCAAGCACCTAGAGCTTGGTCAGATAAAATAGGTGAGTATCTTGTCACAAGTGGATTTTAAACATCCAATGTAGATTTTTCATTATATGTGAAAAAGACAGATCATGGGATTGTAGTCATAGTCATTTATCTATGTTGATGACTTGACTATCACAGGAGATAGTGATGTCGACATTTCTTATTTGAAGAAGCTTTTGAAGCAAAAGTTTGAGATGAAGGATTTGGGAGAGTTGCGTTATTTCCTCGGCATTGAGGTAATCCAGTCCCCTAAAGAGATATGGTTACTACAAAGGCAATATGCCTTGAACAAATTGTCCGAATATGGGATGACGGGTTGTAAACCCATTTCAATTCCATTGGAACAAAATGTGAAGTTAAGTGCAGATGAAGGAGACCT
>Ga0116229_10009324_pt1 | contig 14995 bp, 9 predicted proteins | sample S1TSphgellanicum_3_FD_87313 | JGI IMG/M metagenome (GOLD analysis project Ga0116229, IMG submission 87313) | Host-associated microbial communities from peat moss isolated from Minnesota, USA - S1T2_Fc - Sphagnum magellanicum MG | ecosystem: Host-associated > Plants > Peat moss > Unclassified... | reverse complement strand
TCCCAGCGTGCGCTCGATCAGCGGATCGGCGGCGAAACTGGCGACCGCCTCCTGCAGCGTCTGCGGCAGGAATTCGATACCGCGGGCGCGGCGCTGCTCGTCGCTGATCGCGTACAGGTTGTCCTCGTTCGGCTCGCCGGGGTCGATGCGCTCGCGCACCCCTTCGAGGCCCGCGGCCAGCGCCAGCGCAGCCGCCAGGTACGGATTGACCGAACCGTCGGCGTTGCGCGATTCGCAGCGGCCACCGCCGGCGGGCACGCGGATCGAGTTGGTGCGGTTATTCGAGCCGTAGGAATTGAACACCGGCGCCCAGGAGAAATAGCTCATCGCACCCTGGCGTACCAGTCGCTTGTAGCTGTTCACGGTCGGGGCGAACGCCGCGCACAGCGCGCGGCCGTGGCGCAGGATGCCGCCGATGAAGTGATAGCCAAGCTCGGTGAGCCCGAGGCCGCGCCGATCGTCTGCCGGATCGCACGCGAACAGGTTCCTGCCGCTGCCGGGTTCGTACAGCGACATGTTGAAGTGCGCGCCGGTGCCGGTGCGATCGGCGAACGGCTTGGGCATCATGGTGGCGATCAGGCCCTGCTGCCGGGCGTAGTGCTTCGCCATGTCGCGGAACAGTATCAGCCGGTCGCACATGGTCAGCGCATCGGCATAGTGAAAATCGAACTCGTATTGGCCGTTGCCGTCCTCATGGTCGAATGAATACAGGTCCCAGCCCAGCACGTCCATGCAGCTCGCCACCTGGTCGAGCCAGTTCAGGTCGTGCATGAAGCCGCGCACGTCGTAGCACGGTTTCACCAGCTTGTCGTCGGGGTTGGGCACCGACAGCGTGCCGTCGGCGTTCTGCCGCAGCAGATAGACCTCGCATTCGATGCCGAGGTTCATACCGAAGCCGAGCTTTGCGGCCTCGGCCTGCACCTGCTTGAGCGCCACGCGCGTGTTGAGCGGGTACGGCTGGCCCTTGAAATAATTGTCGGCTGGCATCCACGCCACGCGCGGCTCCCAGGGCAGCTGCAGCACCTGGTCGAGGTCCGGCATCGAGGTGATCTCGTCATCGTGCGGCAGCTGCCCGAGGCCGTCGAGCGCGTAGCCGGTGTAGCGCTCCGAGCCCGCCGCCATCTGCGGCAGGTGCGACAGCGGCACCACCTTGCCCTTGGGCACGCCGTGGATGTCCACATAGGCGCCAACGCAGTACTTGACGCCCAGCGCAGCCAGCCGCTGCTGCGTGTCACGGATCTTGTCGCTGCTGTACATGCGATGACGGTCCTTAAGTCAGGGCGGACCGAAGTAGGACTGGTCCAGGGGCGGGGTCTCGTGCAGGCCGCGCTCGATCAGCGCACACAGGTCCTCGACCATCCAGTCGAACACCCGCGTGCCCTGGGCCGCGCTGGCGCTGCTGGGCGTGCCGGTGACACCGTTGGTGCTGGTGCGATTGACCGGGTGCGAGAACACCAGGCCTGCGGTGCGATCCGGGTCATCGGCGGCAGCTACCAGCGGCACACGCACCAGCTCCGGCGCCAGTGCCAGCATCAGCGAGGTCTCGGCGCTATTGGCGTGCCAGTCCTCACCGTCCGCGACGTTGAAGTCGCGCACCCGCGGGCTGAGCGTGGCGGAGTTGAACAGCGCGACCATCAGGTCGTCGTGGCGCGCGCGCAGCATCTCGAGCGCACAGCGCAGCGGCGCGGCATTGGTGACGTGGGTGTTGACCATGAACAGTCGCCGCACGCCGCTGACATAGGCCCAGTCGCCGATCTGCGCCACCAGCTCGATCAGCGTGGTCGGCTGTACGCCGATGGTGCCGGGCCAGCGCTGGCTGTGGCCCAGGGAACAGCCGTACGGCAGCGTCGGCAGCATCGGTACGCGGGTGCGCGTGGCCACCGCCGCACACAGCTTGTCGGCCAGCACCGCGTCCACGCCGCAGCCCAGGTGCGGGCCATGCTGCTCGGTGGCGCCGACCGGCAGCATGGCCGCGAACTGCACCGCCGCCAGATCCGCCGGCAGCTCCGACCAGGTGCGCTGTGACCAGAACATCGCGCGCTACTCGACGTTGTCGGTGACGTGCGTCATCCGACCCACCATCGGGTAGTGCTCCTCTTCGGCCGGGTCATGCGCGCCGGCGTAGATGAGCTCCTCCAGCCGCGCCTTGGTTGCAAGGAACGGCGCCGAGACGACCTGGGCGACGCTGCGCGGCCGCGGCACCGGTACTTCGATCAGTTCCTGGATCTCCCCCGGGTGCGCCGACAGCACCAGGATCCGATCCGCCAGGAAGATCGCCTCGTCCAGGTCGTGCGTGATGAACACAATCGTGATGTCGATCTTGCGCCATATCTCCAGCAGGTGCGCCTGCATGCGGGCGCGTGTCTGTGCGTCGAGCGCACCGAATGGCTCGTCCATCAGCAGGATGCGTGGCTGGTTCGCCAGCGCGCGCACGATTGCAACCCGCTGCTTCATGCCGCCGGACAGCTGGTGCGGATACGCGTCGGCGAATTTCTCCAATCCCACCAGCTGCAGCCACTGCATTGCCTCGCGCTCGCACTCAAGCTTGCCATGGCCGTTCACCTCCAGTCCGAACATGACGTTCTTCTTGACTGTCAGCCATGGAAACAGCGTGTAGCCCTGGAACACCATGCCGCGATCGCGGCCGGGTCCGCTGACCGGCTGGCCCTGCAGCAGCACGTCGCCGGAACTGTGTTCCTCCAGGCCGGCAAGGATGCGTACCAGGGTCGACTTGCCGCAGCCCGACGGCCCGACCACGCACAGGAACTCGCGCCGGTGCGTGCTGAAATTGATGTCCTTCAGTGCCAGCGTGGTCTTGCCCTCGCTGACAAAGGTCTTGTGCAGTCCCGATACCGTGAGAATCACCTCGCGCGCCTTCAGGGCGTCGAAGCGCGCGCGCACCGCGGCCGACTGTTCGCGGTACGACGGCAGCAGCCCGTCCGGTATTACCCCACCCGGTATGACGATGTCGTTCATGGCAGCGGCTCCTTGCAGGGATACCTCTTCACGCAAACTTGGCCAGCGATCGATCCCACGGGAACAGCCGTCGACCCAGCAGCGCCAGCAGCATGTCGGTACCCAGGCCAAGGATCCCAATCATCGCGATCGCGGCATAGACGTTGGGGAAATGCTGGAAGCGCGCCTGCTGGGTAATGAACCAGGTGATGCCCGAGGTGGTGCCGATCAGCTCGGCGACGATCAGGTAGGTCCAGGCCCAGCCCAGGAGGATGCGCTGGTCGCGGTACAGGTCAGGCAGGATCGCCGGTACCACCACGCGCGTGAGCAGTTGCCGGCTCCTGGTGCCGAGCGTCAGCGCCGCCTCCAGCAGCGCCGGATCGAGCTTGCGCGTGGTATTGGCGATGATGAGCACCTGCTGGAAGAAGGTGCCGATCACGATGATGGCGATTTTCGGTCCGTCGTAGATGCCCAGGATCGCGACCATCAGCGCGCCGAAGGCCGGCGCCGGCAGGTAGCGGAAGAATTCGATGAATGGTTCATTCACGCGTGCCAGCGCCGCATACGCGCCGCACAGGATGCCCAGCGGCACGCCGATCAGCGAGGAAATCATATAGCCCCAGAAGATGATCTGGATGCTGTGCCACAGGCTCTGCGCCAGCCACTGGCCGTCCTTGGTCTCCGGCGGCGTGGTAAACGAGGTATAGAACGCCTTCAGTACCTCTCCCGGCGAGGGCAGGTAGATCGGATTGGCTGGCACCCCCTTGGGCGGCGCCCGGCCTTCGTGCCTGGCATCTTCGACCTCGCTGTCGAAGGCGTCGCGCGCCAGGTGCGATCCAACATCCAGGTAGCTCACCGAGCCGGGGTCGGTGATCATGACCTGCGGATGCCATATGACCGGCACGTAGCTCACCAGGCTCCACAGTCCCACCGGCAGCACGAACGACAGGATGCCGATCACGAACTTCGCGCGCGGCGACAGCGGACGCAGGACTTGAAACAGGCTCGACCTGGCCACGTGTGTAGCCTACGCCGCCGTCACGGTTGCGCCGCCGTCACGGTTGCGCGGCCGTCACGGCTGCGCCGCCGTCAGCGCCGGAAAGATGTAGCCGTCGATCTTCTGCGGCTGCTTGTACACGGCATTGTGTACGTTGAAATCGTCGGCGTTCTGCGTCGATCCGTAGAGCGATCCGAGGCCGTCGGCCTTGACCAGGATCTTCTTCGCCTCGGCGATGCTCACCAGGTGCGTGCCGGCGAGTAACAGCTGGTACTTTGCCGGCGCCAGACCGACGCGCGCCGCCATGATCTGCACCGCATCGTCCTGCGTCTTCGGATCGTTGATGTAGCTGACCACCCGGTCCCAGACCTTGATCATCTTGATGTAGTCGGCGCGATGCGCGGCAATGCTGGCGGGGTTCACCGTCAGCACGTCATAGATCAGTCCCGGCGACTGGGCCGAGGTGTACACCGGCCGCGAACCCGGCAGTGCCTTCATCGCAAGCCCCGCGTTCGGCTGCCAGGCGCCGATGGCGTCCACCTGTCCCGAGGCCAGAACCTGCGGCGTCTCGTTGGTCTTCGAGTTCACCAGCGTCACGTCGTTCTGCGTCATGCCCTGCTTCTTCAGCCCGTCGAGCAGCAGCAGATGCTCCACCAGCCCGATCTCGATGCCGATGCGCTTGCCCTTCAGCTCCGCCAGGCTCTTGATGCCGGGCCGGGCAACGATCATGTCGTTGCCGTTGGAGTAATCGGTGAGCAGGATCATCACGTTGCGCGCGCCGCCCGCGCCCATCACCAGCGCGTCGCCGTTGGTAACCAGGTCGCCGTCGATCTTGCCGGCCGCGAACGCCTCCATCGACGCGGAGTAATCGAACCAGTCGAAGGTCACGTCCAGCCCGGCCTCCTTCAGCCAGCCCTTGTCGATCGCGACCTGCCAGGCGACCCAGCCGGGCCAGTCGCTGTAGCCAATGCGCAGCGGCGCGGCCGCCGCCGCCGCGCCCGTGGCGCCCACAGCCAGCAACCACGCCAGCATTGACGCCATGGCTGTCCTGCAAACCATTGTCATTTCCCGCTCGTTTCCCGTGGGCTGTATTATTACGAATTAGAAGTTTGGTATTACTTGGTCTCTGCAAGCGCTATGCCTCGATTTCCACGTCGTTCAACGTGCCCGGCGCCCCTTGCGCGCACCGCGATAGTGCCCGGTGGTCGGAGCGCGGGCCGGGGTGGTGCGCGCGCCGGGCTTTACCTGATAGCCGGCTTGCACTAGTTTGCTCACCTGCAAACGCGAACCAAGTCACCCGATCCATAGCGAGCCGATCCTTAAACCGATCCTTGAACGAACTGATCGATGAACAGCAGCACTTCCCTTTCGCAGCCTGGGGCACACCCCGAGGCGCTGCCTCCGGTTGACGAGCTGTGGAGCGAGCAACTGCACGCCGGCGAACACTGGTCCGGGATACTGCGACGCGGCACCTCACTGCGCCTGACGGCGCTCGAGCCGCGCGCCAATGTCGCCGCGCTGATGTACAACTACGAGTCGCTGTCTGAGCGCTACAACATGGCCGATACGCTCAAGGCGCAGCACACCGCCTATCTGACCGCGGGCTGCGTCTGCTATTCCGACATGGGCCGCGTGCTGTGTTCGATTACCGCCGACAGCTGCGGCTGGCACGACACCGTCTGCGGTCTGTCGGATGCAGCACTGGTGCAGGAAAAGTTCGGGGCCGGCAGCTTCCAGCAACGGCGCAACGAGTTCTACAGGAATGGCCGCGACAGCATGCTGAACGAGCTCGGCAAGTACGGCCTTGGCAAGCGCGACCTGGTCGCCAACATTAATTTTTTCAGCCGCGTGACTGCGGACGACGCCGGCACGCTGCATTTCGATGAGCAGCACTGCGACAGCGGCGACTACGTGGAACTGCGTTTCGAGATGCACACGCTGCTGCTGCTGGCCACCTGCCCGCATCCGCTCGACCCGGACACCCACTATCGGCCCAGGCCGGTGATGCTGCGCGCCCGGGTCACAGGTCCTGCGCCACGCCAGGACGCATGCCGGCTGCGCTGCGAGGAGAATGCCCGCGGCTTTCGCAACACCGAGATGATCTTCCCGGCATGAGCGCGCAGGATCACGGCACGCACGATGAAGTCGTGGCCGCCGGCGAACCCTGGATCGGCACCGTCGCGGCAGGCCAGACGCTGCGCATCGTGGACCTCGAGGGCAACCAGGCGGTGGACACGCTGTTCTACAACGCCCACGATACCGCGGAGCGCTACAGCGCTGTCGACACCATCCGCGCCCAAGGCAACCTCTACCTCGGTGCCGGCAGTGAGCTGCGTTCGAACCTGGGTGCCACGATGCTGACGATAGTCGAGGACACCTGCGGCCGTCACGACACGCTCGGCGGCGCCTGTTCGGCCGAGAGCAACACCGTGCGGTACGCGCTCGACAAGCGCTACATGCACAGCTGCCGCGACAACTTCCTGCTGGCGCTGGCGCGTCACGATCGCGGCCTCGGCAAGCGCGATCTGCCGAGCAACATCAATTTCTTCATGAATGTACCGGTGACCCCCGAGGGGGGTCTCACGTTTGCGGACGGCATTTCGGCAGCGGGGCGCTACGTGCAGCTGCGCGCACACATGGACGTGCTGGTGCTCATCTCCAACTGCCCGCAGCTGAACAACCCCTGCAACGCCTACAATCCAACACCGATACGCATCCAGATCCGGTCGGCGGGATAGCACTTCCCGTCGGACTGCGGGACGACCCGCAGCTCCTGATACTCTGCCGGGACGACCCGGCGCTCCCGAGGGCACGGGTTGTTCGACAAGGTCCTGATCGCCAACCGCGGCGCGGTCGCCTGCCGCATCCAGCGCACGCTGCGACGGCTGCATATCGCCGCCGTAGCCGTGTATTCGGAAGCCGACCGCGGCAGCCTGCACGTGCGCAATGCCGAGCAGGCGGTGCTGATCGGCGGCGCTGCGGCCGCGGACAGCTACCTGCGCTCGGATCGGATCCTCGAGGCCGCGATCGCCACCGGCGCGCAGGCGATTCACCCGGGGTACGGCTTCCTGAGCGAGAATGCGCAGTTCGCCGAGGATTGCGAGCGTGCCGGCATCGCCTTCGTGGGCCCGACGCCCGGGCAGATCCGCGACTTCGGACTCAAGCACCGGGCGCGCGAACTGGCTGCCGCCAATGCACTGCCACTGTTGCCCGGCAGTGAACTGCTTTCGGACCTGCGCGAAGCGCGCCGCGAAGCGCAGCGCATCGGCTATCCGGTGATGCTCAAGAGTACCGCCGGCGGCGGCGGCATCGGCATGCAGCAGTGCGCCGGCGATGCGGAGCTTGGCGCCGCCTTCGACAGCGTGCGCCGCATCGCCGGCAGCAACTTTCGCGACAGCGGCGTGTTCCTGGAAAAATACGTCGCGCGCGCGCGCCATATCGAGGTACAGCTGTTCGGCGACGGCGCCGGCACGGTGATCGCGCTCGGCGAGCGCGACTGCTCGATGCAGCGGCGCAACCAGAAGGTGATCGAGGAAACGCCGGCGCCGGGCCTGAGCGATCGGCTGCGCACGCAGCTGTGCGAGGCGGCGGTGCGTTTGGGCAAGGCGGTGCATTATCGGTCCGCCGGCACGGTCGAATTCATTGTCGACGCCGATCGCGCGGCCGCCGACGCGCCGGACGCATTCTATTTCCTCGAGGTCAACACGCGCCTGCAGGTGGAACACGGCATCACCGAAGCGGTGACCGGCATCGACCTCGTGGCGTGGATGCTGCAGTTGGCGGCCGGCGAGCCGCCGGAGCTGGGCGCTTATCGCCACGCGCCCGCCGGCGTCGCGATCCAGGCGCGGCTGTACGCGGAGGATCCGGCGCGCAGCTTTCGCCCCTCGAGTGGGCTGCTCACCGAAGTGCGCCTGCCCGACAGCCTGCGGGTCGATGCCTGGATCGACAGCGGCAGCGAGGTGCCGGCGTTCTATGATCCGATGCTCGCCAAGCTGATCGCGCAGGCGCCGACACGCGATGCGGCGATTGATCAGCTCGATGCCGCGCTCGGGCAGACCGCGGTCTACGGCGTGGAAACCAATCGCCTGTATCTGCGCGCGATACTCTCGCAGCCGGCGTTTCGAGCCGGCGACTACAATACGCGCTTCCTCGGCGCACTTGCCTTCAGCTCGCGCACCATCGAAGTGCTGCAGCCCGGCACTCATACCACGGTTCAGGACTGGCCCGGGCGGCTACGCTACTGGCACGTCGGGGTTCCTCCCTCCGGACCAATGGACGCGCTCGCGTTCAGGCTCGGCAACTGTCTCCTCGGCAACCCTGAACATGCGGCCGGGCTCGAGCTGACAGTGACCGGACCCACGCTGAAATTCGGATGTGACGCACTGATCGCGCTGTGCGGTGCCGCCATGCGCGCCGAGATCGACGGCATCGGCGTCGACTTCTGGCGCGCGCTGCCGGTACGCGCCGGCAGCGTGCTCAAGCTCGGCGCGATCGCGGCGGCGGCCGGTCAGCGCAGCTACCTGGCGGTACGCGGTGGCCTCGACGTGCCGCTGTACATGGGAAGCCGCGCTACCTTCACGCTTGGTCAGTTCGGCGGTCATGCCGGCCGCGCCCTGCGCAGCGGCGATGTGCTGCGTATCGGTGCCGATGTCAAAGCCCATGCCGATGCCGATGCCGATGTCACCGACCATCTCGCGGACGCCTGCGTGCCGCCGGCGCTGCGCCCGGACTACGGCCAGGAGTGGACCATCAGGGTGCTGTATGGACCCCACGGCGCGCCCGATTTCTTCACTGAAGCCGACATCGACATGTTCTTCGCCACCGACTGGCAGGTGCACTACAACTCGAGTCGCACCGGCGTGCGCCTGATCGGTCCCAGGCCGCAATGGGCGCGGCGCGACGGCGGCGAGGCCGGCCTGCATCCGTCGAATATCCACGACAATCCATATGCCATCGGCGCGATCGACTTCACCGGCGATATGCCGGTGATTCTTGGCCCCGATGGACCCAGCCTTGGAGGCTTCGTGTGTCCGGCAACCATTGCGCTGCACGATCTGTGGAAGCTCGGCCAGTTGCGGCCCGGCGACCGCGTGCGCTTCGACGCCCAGACTGCCGACCAGGCACATGCCGCGCTGCTGGCCCAGGACGAGGCGCTGCGCGCGCTGACCGCCGTGCCTGCGCCAGCAAGACCGGCCGTCGCAGCGAAAGCAGCCGTTCGGGCGTCACCCCCGGCAACGGCGACGACCGCAAGGCAGGCGATCCTGCTGCGACAGGACGCGACCGCCACCCGGCCGGCGGTCTGTTATCGCCAGTCGGGCGAGGACAACGTGCTGATCGAATACGGCGAGCCGACGCTCGATCTGGCGCTGCGCTTCCGGGTACAGGCGCTGCTGGATGCATTGCAGGCGGCGTCGCTGCCCGAGGTCATCGACCTGACACCCGGTGTGCGCTCGTTGCAGGTGCACTTCGACAGCCGTCGTACCGCACGCAGCCGCATCATCGACGCACTATTGAAAGTCGAGGCGGCGCTGGCGCCGATCGATGACATCGAGGTCGCCGGACGCATCGTGCACTTGCCGCTGTCCTGGGACGATCCCGGCACGCAGCTGGCGATCGAGCGCTACATGCAGTCGGTGCGTGCCGACGCGCCCTGGTGCCCCAGCAACATCGAGTTCATTCGACGCATCAATGGCCTCGACAGCATCGAGGACGTGCGCCGCATCGTATTCGAAGCCAGCTACCTGGTGATGGGCCTGGGCGACGTATATCTGGGTGCGCCGGTCGCCACGCCGCTCGATCCGCGCCACCGCCTGGTGACCACCAAGTACAATCCGGCGCGCACCTGGACGCCGGAGAATGCTGTCGGAATCGGCGGTGCGTACCTGTGCGTGTACGGCATGGAAGGACCCGGCGGCTATCAGTTCGTCGGCCGCACGGTGCAGATGTGGAACCGCTATCGGCAGACGGAGCAGTTTCGCGATGGCAAGCGCTGGCTGCTGCGATTCTTCGATCAGCTGCGCTTCTATCCGGTGTCGGCCGAGGAGCTGCTGCGCCTGCGCGCAGACTTTCCCTACGGCAAGGCCAGCCTGCGCATCGAGCCGGCAACGCTGCGTCTGCGCGACTACCAGCACTTCCTGCAGGCCCACGCAAGTTCCATTACCGCATTCAAGGCGCGACAGCAGGCCGCCTTTGACGCCGAACGCGAACGCTGGCGTCGCAGCGATCGTGACGAAGAACTCGCTGCCGATCAGGGGCTCGATCCAGCTGCCGCCGCGGCAGCGCGCAGCGGCGCCGCGACCGGGCCCGGCGTGCTGCCGGCGGGCTGCATCGCCATCAGCTCGCCGGTCGCCGGCAGCGTCTGGCAGATCAACACCCAGGCCGGCGCACGCACCGAAGCCGGTGCACCGCTGATCGTGATCGAAGCGATGAAAATGGAAATTGCCGTCCAGGCCGACGAGGCTGGTACCGTGGTAGAAGTGTGCTGCCAGCGCGGCCAGTCGGTGGCGGCTGGAGAGACCTTGCTGCTGCTGCGGCACGAACCCGACGTCCCCAATTAGACTAAAGACTCCATGAGCACGCCAGACTCCATGAGCACTACAGCTGCAGGCAATTTTCCTGGCCTTGTGATCACCGATCTGCTCGGCGCCTATCGCGAGCGCCGCACGACGCCGCAGGCAGTACTGCAGCACATCTACCGGCGCGTCGCCGCAACGACCGAGCACAACATCTGGATCACGCTGCTGCCGCTCGAGCAGGCACTGTCACGGGCGAGCCACCTGGCCGATCGCGACCCGGCCTCGATGCCGCTGTATGGGATTCCATTCGCGATCAAGGACAACATTGACCTGGCGCAGGTGCCCACCACCGCCGCCTGCCCGGCATACGCGTATACGCCGGAGCAGTCGGCCTTCGTGGTCGCCCGTCTGCTCGAGGCCGGGGCGATCGCCATCGGCAAGACCAATCTTGATCAGTTCGCGACCGGGCTGGTCGGTACCCGCTCGCCGTACGGGGCGTGCCGCAACAGCTTCGATCCCGACTTCATCAGCGGCGGCTCGAGCTCCGGCTCGGCGGTGGCCGTGGCACTGGGGCTGGTGAGTTTCGCGCTGGGCACCGATACCGCCGGTTCCGGGCGTGTCCCGGCCGCTTTCAATAACCTCATCGGACTGAAGCCGACCTGTGGCCGCCTCAGTCCGCGTGGCATGGTGCCGGCCTGCCGCACGCTCGACAGCGTCTCGCTGCTGACGCTGACTGCGGAGGATGCAGCGCTGGTGTGCCGCGTCGCGCAAGCGTTCGATGCGCTTGAACCCTACTCGCGCCGGGCAGGTCAGCCGCCGCGGCTCGCCGGCGGCGGCGGCGGCGGCGGCGCCGCGGCCGCAGGATCGCTGCGCTTCGGCGTTCCGCGTCCCGATCAGCTGCAGTTCTTCGGCAACGACGAGTACGCGCGCCTGTTCGATGCCGCCGTGGCCCAGATGCAGAAGCTAGGCGGCAAGTGCGTGCCGATCGATTTTGCGCCGTTCCTGGAAACCGCGCAGTTGCTGTACCAGGGGCCATGGGTTGCGGAGCGCTACGTGGTCGCCGAATCACTTCTGCGGCGCGACCCGCAGGCGATCCTTCCGGTGACGCGCCAGATCATCGAGGGCGGCGGCAAGCCCAGCGCGGCGGACGCGTTTCGCGCCCAGTACCGCCTGCAGGAACTGCGCCGCATCACCGAACAGGCCTGGCAGCAGATCGATGTTCTTCTAACGCCCACTGCCGGCACCACCTATCGCATCGCCGAGGAGCAGGCCGATCCGGTCCGCCTCAACACGCAACTCGGCACCTACACCAATTTTATGAACCTGCTCGATCTGGCCGGGGTAGCGGTGCCTGCCGGCTTCACCGCCGCGGGCCTGCCGTTCGGCGTTACGCTCGCCGCTCCCGCGTGGAGCGACTTCGAACTGTTGCGGCTCGCCGCACGGCTGCAGCGTAGCGGCGCTGCGCGCCTCGGCGCCCTGCCGCTGCCGCTCGGTGCCGCGCCCGAGTTCGATTGGGCCACCTCGACCGAAGCCACCTCGACCGATGCCACCTCGAACGAAGCCACCTCGACCGAAGCCACCTCGACCGACGCTGTCTCGCTCGCTGTATGCGGTGCGCACATGCAGGGACTGCCGCTGAACCACCAACTGCTCGAGCGCGGCGCGGTGCTGCTGGAGCGCACGGTCACCGCGCCTGACTATCGACTCTATGCGCTGCCTGGCGGGCCGCCCGCCCGCCCCGGCCTGGTGCGCGTGGCGGCCGAGGGATCGGCGATCGAAGTCGAGGTCTGGTCGCTGCCCGCGGCCGCTGTCGGCAGCTTCATCGCCGGCATCCCGTCGCCGCTGGCGATCGGCAGGATCACGCTCGCCGACGGCCGCGCGGTCAGCGGCTTCCTGTGCGAGGCCTACGCCGTGAGCCAGGCGCGCGACATCAGCGCATTTGGGGGCTGGCGCGCGTTTCAGTCCGGATGACTACTCAATCGGCCCTGCGGCAATTGATTGCAGTGGCACGAATGAGCTAGTTGCGGGGCACGATACGGTCATTGGCAGGACATTTTGCAAGCGGATAGAGCTCCGGAGGCGCGGCCGCCGCCGTCGATCGGCTCTGATATTGGCTATTCTGGGCGCTTCGATTGCCTCGCATGCCGCGTTCGCGGACGGCTGCAAGCTGCTCAAGTTCGCCGAGTTTCCCATCGCCATGGGGGGCTTGCGTCCATTGATGACCGCCAGGATCAACGACGTCGACGTGCAGTTCGTGCTGGACAGCGGCGCGTTCTACAGCATGATCAGCTCCGCCAGCGCGGCGCAGCTCAAGCTCAGGACATCACCCGCTCCGTTTGGTTTCTATGTGACGGGGGTCCATGGAGCGGCCGAGGTGTCGATCGGAACGGCCAAGACCTTCACTATCGCCGGCGTTCCATTGCACAACGTCGAATTCCTGGTGGGTGGCAGCGAAGCTGGCGAGGGCAGCATCGGGTTACTGGGTCAAAATGTGCTGCACATCGCGGACGTTGAGTTCGACCTCGGTCAAGGGGTGGTGCGATTGATGAAGCCCAAGGATTGCAGCAAGGCGAGCCTGGCCTATTGGGCTGGCAAGTCGACGCCGTACTCGGTTATCGATCTTGCGCCGGATCCCACCGAGAACACACAGCTCTCGCATACTTACAGCTACGCGTATATCAACGGCGTCGAGATTCGCGTCGAGTTCGATACCGGTGCGGCGACTTCGATTTTGTCGCTCAAAGCCGCGGCACGCGCGGGTATCAAGACCGACTCCCCGGGCGTCGTCAGTGCAGAGACTGCGCTCGGGATTGGGAAAAGCACCTTTGCCAGCTACATTGCGCCCTTCGCAAGTTTCAGGATCGGTGGCGAGGAGATAAAAAATACCCGATTGCGGATCGGCGACATCGATCTGCCGAATGCGGACATGCTCATTGGGGCCGATTTCTTCCTGTCGCACCGGATCTATGTGGCCAACAGCCAGAACAAGCTGTACTTCAGCTACAACGGCGGCCCGGTATTCAACCTCACCTACGGCAACCGCCCCGCCGCCGAGGCTGCAACGGATGCATCCGCCCAGCCGCCGGACCAGGCGGTCGCGCCGATCGAGGATGCGGCAGACTACAGTCGTCGCGGCGCGGCCTTCGCCGCACGCCACGAATTCGACCAGGCGCTCGCGGCACTGACGCGTGCCTGTGAGCTGGCGCCCGGGAATCCGGAATATCTCTACCAGCGCGCGATGGTCTATTGGCAGCTGAAGCAGCCGGACCACGCGATGGCAGATTTCGATCAGGCTCTCAAGTTCAAGCCCGCTAACCTGCCGGCACGTATCGCACGCGCCCAACTATTGCTGCAACGTGGCGACAGCGAGCTTGCCGCAGCCGACCTCGACGCGGCGGATGCGATTGCGCCCAAGGAAGCTGACGAGCGCTATCAGATCGCTCACGCGTATGAACGCGCCGATCGCCTGGCGCCTGCGATCGCGCAACTCACGCTGTGGATCGACTCGCACGCCGACGATGCTCGGCTACCGGACGCGTTGAACTCGCGCTGCTTTATCAGGGCGCTCCAGGATGTAGACCTGCCGCTCGCGCTCAAGGACTGCAATGCCGCGCTCAGGCGCGCGGAGAAATCCAGTCCCTTCTATGCGGCGGTCGCGGACAGCCGCGCGCTGGTTTACTTGCGCATGGGCGACTACGACAAATCGATCGCCGACTACGATGCCTCGCTCAAGATCCGCGCCAACAACGCCTGGTCGCTGTACGGGCGGGGAATCGACAAGCTGCGCAAGCACGACACTGCAGCCGGGGAAGCCGATATCGCGCAGGCGACTGGCCTTCGGCCTCAGGTCGGGCAGGACTTCCAGCGACGCGGAATCGTGCCATGACCGTCGAACCGCTCAGTGCGCCTTGGGCGCCGGGTGGCTCGCGCTCTCCTGCGCCACCAGGTACTTCACCAGTTCGATCAGCTGCTCGTCGCCGCCGGCCGCCCCGCGGGTAACACGGTACTTGCCATTCACCAGGATGGTCGGCGTCTCATCGACCTGCGCGGCCCTGATGAGCTGGTCCGCCTGGCGCATCTTGACGTCCACGCCGAAGGAATTCGCGTTGGCGACGAACGTCTCCGGCTTCACGCCGGCGGCACGCGCATAGAACCGCGCCGCATCCTCGATGCCCGGCGGCGGCACCTTGATGCGCTGGGTACGCGCGTCGAATACCGCCAGCTCGCCGGTCTTCCATACCGCATCGAACATCGCGTCATGGGTTTTCCTGTCGATGCCCATCAGCTGCGCGGTGTAGTAGGCGCGCTGGAACACAGGCCAGTCCTCGTCGGTCCTGAATGCCGCGGCGACAAAATCCAGTTCGGCGTTGGCGGGCAGCGCCGCCCGCAACCGGTCGACGACCGGGTAGAAGCCGTTACAGGCCGGACAGGCGTAGGAGAACACCTCGGTGACTTCGACCTTGCCGGGGGCGACTGCGGTGGGCACCTCGGGCCTGATCAGGAAGTAATTGCTGCCCTGCACCCAGTT